>Ga0197142_1003404_pt1 | contig 13335 bp, 8 predicted proteins | sample GBS60_MetaG_FD_148614 | JGI IMG/M metagenome (GOLD analysis project Ga0197142, IMG submission 148614) | Sediment microbial communities from Great Boiling Springs, Gerlach, Nevada, United States - GBS 60_MetaG | ecosystem: Environmental > Aquatic > Thermal springs > Hot (42-90C) > Sediment... | reverse complement strand
TCCGCTTGCTTGCTGGGGCGCGATTGCTCATGGCGAGTTTGGGCATATACAGTTTTGCAAGCGGCGCGATTACACTTTGGCAACTTTTACCATCGCTTACGATTGACATCAGTTTAGCCATCGCCCTCTGGCGGCTTGCCCCGAAAGCCGAAAGACCCTTATCCGCACAAGAGATTCTGCCGACGCTAAACACGAAATCCTTTTTCAGATTCTCGCTTTCGCCCTTGATGCAGTGGCGCGCGTTGCAATTCCTATGCGTGATCGCAGGTGTCTTGTGGATACTGTGGGGACTTGGTTCAACACTCTTTTGGGAAATTGGCGTTGCTAACATCAGTAGCGATAGCACCGCAGAACGCTATTTGCTCGAATCCATGCAAGCCAACGCCATCGTGAGAAATGAACAAGGCATTGTGCTTATCGCCATCGGTGCAATCACGGCATTTGCCGCGCTCAATCCAGCGGCATATTCCAAAGTGATTGATTTCATCATCGCACAACAAATTATCAATGCGATTAGTGCGGCAGTGGAACTGGGGTTTGGCACCATTCTTTTGGGACAATTTTTCACGGTTTTTTCTGTGCAAGCCGTTACGCTTTTGCTCTTTGCCAGTTTGAAGTTCAGAACGAGTGATGCGCCAAAGCCTAACGGTGCCGTGATGCCCAACGCAGTGGAGGCAAGATGATAAGACGCAGTGCCACAAGTGAAGAAGAAGCCAACGCTTTACGACGACAGCGACGAATCGTGCAAGCCATTTTCGTGGCAATTAACCTGATTTTGATTGATAGCCGTCTGCCAAGCCTTGTGTGGACGATTGTTGGCGGCGCATTTTGGCTCGCGGTGATTGTTATCACGATAACGAATGGACCGATTGTGTGCAGTTGGGTGTGCTGGTTAGGTGCGGCGCAAGATTGGGCAGAGCCATTGGCAAAGCGGCGTTGGCGCGCCAATCCCAATTTTTGGCGACCGTTTGTGTTGGTGATTGCAGTGCTGTGGGCACCTGTCTCGTGGCTGATTCGTCCTGACACGATGCACTCACTTGTTGCGCCGTTTGGCATCACTTACACAGATTTGAATGCGCATGTGTTGCAGGCGTTGTTTTTCGTGTTGGTCGGAGCATCGGTGATGGTGTTGGGTAAGCGCGGTGCGTGTGTGAGTTTTTGTCCGTTGCTCTTGGTGGCGCGTGTGGTGCGTCTGAAGCAGTGGTTTCTATCGCTCCGCTGGCATCGCTGGTTTGAAAAGCCGCTTGTGGTTAACACGGTCTGCGTGCCGAAGCAAAAGTGAGTTTGTTTGTTCTTTCTTTCATTAACCTTTAACTCATTGGAGGATTAGTTATGAATCGCGAAACGAAAATCAAGATGCTTTCTGGGCTGATGTGGCTTTTAGCCGCATGGGAGCTGCTCAATGCACTCGGCTCAACTATCTTTCTCAACTGGGGAGCGGCGCTCTATGGCTGGCAAGAATACGCCAGTAATGCGCAGTCTGCCATCGTGTTCCATCAGTATGGCATGGTGCTGTATGTGCTGGCGGTAGCATATGCCATCATTGCGACCGATGTGGTCAAGTATGAGCAGATGCTCTGGATTGTCGTCGTGGAGCAAGTGGTGGGTGCCATCACTTCGACCGTTGAAGTGCTCAACGCACAGCAAATTATCAGCTGGTCGAACTTTGCGCTGGTGCATACGCCGCAAGCGATTATCATTGCGCTCCTGTGGTTCTTGCGTCCATCGGCACCGTCGAATCAGCAAGGGCAAACGGCACCTGCGGCAAACTAACTGCAAGAGCAGACCACTTGGAAAAGGCGATTCCAAAGTGAGTCGCCTTTTTTGTTTGTGTATCACTTGGCATGGGAGAGAAGCACGTTGTTCAAATTCGCGCAGTTCGGTGTGGCGTGCTGGCACAAATCAGACCTTGTTCATCTCGGTCATGGCGCAGTTGCACGAACCTTTGGCCAAGAGCTCTCCAGATGCATTGTGAACTTGGCATTCCGCATTGACAATGCGCCGACCGCGGCGCACGACTCGCGCACGTGCAGTAATCACTTCACCTAACTTTGCACTGCGTAGGAAATCCACAGCAAGGTTGATGGAAGCAAAGAAGTTGGTATCGTCTAAGGTGTAAATAGCAATGCCGATGGCTTCATCCATGATGGTTGCCATGATGCCGCCGTGCAAAATCCCAACGGGATTGACCATATCTGGACGCACCACGAAATCAGCGACAAATTCGCCGCTCTCTACGGCGCGCACAGTGCCATTGAGCCAGCGTCCAACAGGCGAGGGATGTGCATCACCGAACGACAGACCAATGCGCGACTGTAAATAGGTTAAGGCTTGATTCATTCTTTTAGAATAAGCGTGTAATTGATAACAAGAAGTGCAAAGCAAAATACTGTTCCTCAAGTGTCTTCCAAGTTAACAAACACGAGAGAAGTAAGACAAAAGAAAGTGCTTGGTTGCTCAAGATAAATATCTTAAGTTCTCACAACGAAGATTGGCGAGCCTCGCGAAGCAAGTTGCATGTCATGTAACAGGCAGCGGCTCCAGCTGAGTGCATCCCCACAACGAATAGTAAGAACCTTTCAAAATAGAATTTTAGTCAAGCTAATCGTTGCGAAAATGAACAAAGTCTACTCTCTGCTGTTTTTCCTACTGGTCTGCAGCGCAGCAGTGCAGGGCGCTATTTTTACGGTAACTAACACTAACAACGCTGGTACAGGCTCACTTCGTCAAGCGGTGCAGGATGCGGCGGCTGGGGATACCATTCGTTTTCAGACGGGATTAAGCGGCACGATTGTCCTGACATCTGAAATTGTCATCAATAAAAATCTCACGATTGATGGCGGTAATGCAGCAGGGGGTATGATGACAATCAGCGGGGGCGGCACGACACGCATTTTCAATGTTACGGCTGGCAATGTCGGGTTCTTCAATCTCATCTTAGAAAATGCAAGTGTGACGGGCAATGGTGGGGCTATTCTGGTAGGAGGTGCTGGAAACACCATCACGGTTGACACCTGCACGCTGCGAAATAATACAGCCTCTGTAAACGGCGGGGCACTGCATGTAGCTTCAGGCTGCACGCTCAATATGCACAATACCACATTTTCTGGCAATACACGCGCCATGTCAAGCGCAGGCAGCGTAACCGCAACGAATGTTACCATAAGCAATAACACTGGGGCACAGGCTCTGGACTTGCAGAGTGGGGCAGGGGCAACGCTGGTCAACTGCACTGTGTTTGACAACCCAACAACCAATGAGAACCTGTTGGTACAAACGGGGGCAACGCTCACTGCAAACAACTCTATTTTCCAAAGTGCGCGTTTGACAGGAGGGACCATCAATGCAAACTACTGCCTATTTCTGATTACGCCGAATGTGGTTTCTGGTAGTTTCTCGCCGAGTCAAACGATAATAGGCTTTAATGCACTGCTGGAACCGCTGGCAGATAACGGTGGCAAAACTCAAACGAAAGCGCTGCTGCCCGGCTCTCCAGCGTGGCGTGCAGGTACATCAACTGGTGCGCCCATTTACGACCAGCGCGGTGCGGTGCGACCAAATCACCCCAGCATGGGCGCGTTTGATAGTGATGAGCCTGTCAAAATTTTTGTGCTGAATAATGCAGATGACGGTGTAGGCTCACTGCGTCGCACAGTCAGCAATGCATTAGATGGCGACTCGCTCATTTTCAATCCATCGCTGACAGGGCAGACCATTACCTTAACCAGTGGAGAAATTGTGATTGATAAAAACATCGTGATTCAAGGATTGGGTGCAAACAACTTGGCGATTAGTGGCAACAATGCAAGTCGCATCTTCAGAATATTATCGGCGACGAGCCGTCCCATTTCAGACTTTCACCTTCATCACAGACATTCAGGGTTTGGAGCACTGACGATTTCTGATATTACTCTTCGTAACGGACGTGCCACAAGCGCTAGCGAAAATGGATTAGCTATTTTCGCCGAAGGCTATCTGCAAATGACCAATTGTGAAGCTCGAGACTGTGAAAACACTGCTGGCGGTAAAGGGGCTGCCGTTTATGTCAAAATGGGTTCCGCTGAAATAAATCGCACCACATTTACGGGTAATACCTGTGCAGGCAGTGGTAGCGGTGGAGCGCTGGCTGTAGAGGATTTCGCATTTGTTATTGTATCTAATTGCACTTTTACAAACAATAGTGCCGCACAAGGCGGGGCGATTGCCACGCTAAACGATGGCTTCTGCGATGTGATAAATTGCACCATTGCAGATAACTCTGCAACCATTGAGGGGGGCGGCGTGTATCAAACCAGCACCAATGCAATCATGTTAGCAAATACAATCATTGCGGGTAACACAGCGCCGACTGCTCCCGACATTCGTGCCACATTTACACCATCAAATACTTCGCCTGATGTGCATCTTTCTACCATCGGTGCTAAAATGACGAACCTCCGTTCTCATGCAAAGTGGGCGCTCTATACTGTGCCCAGCAGCGGACGAAAATATAACTTGATTGGTAACGGCGCAGGATTGAGTGGCATCGTGAATGGCGATGCAGATAGCAATCTCGTGGGCACGCTCAGCAATCCAATTAACCCCAATCTGGCGGCACTGGCAAATAACGGCGGAAGTGTGCGCACCCGAGCCTTGAATTCAGGGAGCCCAGCAATTGACAAGGGCAATCCAGACCCAACCGAAAACTCTCTTGCCACAGACCAGCGCGGTGGAACATTTGTGCGCGTCTCAAACGGCAGAATGGATATTGGCGCGTTCGAAGTACAAGCCACAAGTGGCACGATTGTGCGAGACCCAGTTGGGTCTGACATCACACTTCCCGCAAGTGGAACAGGCATCACGGTGCAATTAGGCGGCGTAGAATCCACTGGATTTTTAGAGCGTATTCGTTTTAATCTGGCAGCACCCAGCTTGAACGCCATTGCCCCAATTGCCGCCACGCCCCAAACTGGCGGTGCATTTATCCCTAACAAAGTCTCTCCAGAACGATACTGGACCATTTCTAACAGTGCTATTTCGGCATCGACCTTCACGCTCAACATTGACCTGACGGGCATCGGTGGGATTAGCAATCCTGATCGCTTGCTCATTGTGCGGCGCGCCTCACTGTTCCATCTATGGGAAGCGGTAAATACCACGCAAGCAGGCGGTATTCTAAGCGCACAGTTTACCACGAGCGATTTCTATGGCGATTTTGCCATTGCCTCACTGGCATCGGAAAATCCACTGCCCGTTGAACTCTCGTCTTTCATAGCAAGCCAAGAAAACGAGCGCGTGGTGTTAAAGTGGACAACGGCATCAGAAAAAAATAATGCTGGCTTTGAAGTACAGAGAAGAAACGAGGGACGAGGAGTGAGTCATCAAGACTGGCAAGTCTTGGGCTTTGTGCGTGGTAGTGGCACGACGAGCGCGGTGCAAAGCTATTCGTTTATTGACAGAACGGCGACGGGCAGGGTGCAATATCGCTTGAAACAAGTAGATTTTGAGGGCACATTTGAATACTCGCCACTGCTGGAAGTGGATGCAGGCACACCGAAGATATTTGAACTAAGTCAGAACTATCCGAACCCATTTAACCCAACCACTGTCATCTCATACCAGTTACCTGTGGCAAGCGAGGTCAGCATAAAAGTGTTTGACATGTTAGGTCGTGAAGTGGCAACACTGGTGAGCGAGCGGCAGGAGGCGGGGCGCTATCAAGTCACATTTAATGCCGCCAGTCTATCAAGCAGCGTGTATTTCTACCGCTTACAGGCAGGTAATTTTGTGCAAACAAGAAAAATGCTGCTGGTCAAGTAAGCCAAAATAGATTGAACGCAGAGTCCCGACGCCCATCGGGACTTTTGCTATGCAGATAAGCATGACAGAACGACAACAAAAAGGTTGAGCAGCAGGCTCAACCTTAGGTAACACCAATTCTCGTCGGTCATGCAGTCATCTATGCTTCCTTGGCAAAATAATCTGCCACTGGTTCGCTGACGGGGGCAGGGTCAACGAAGGTGAGCCAGCCTCGAGAGTTGTTGCCGTGCTTGATAATGTCGTAGTATTTGCTTTGCAAGAGCTTCGTGATGTCGCCGCGCTCGCCAGTGCCAATTTTGTAGCGGTCAATTGAGCGAACGGGCGTAATTTCAGCGGCGGTGCCAGTCATGAAGACCTCATCGGCAATGTAGAGACTTTCACGGGAAATCAGAGTTTCCTTCACCTCGATGCCCTGCTCTTTGGCAAGCTCAATAACCGCTCGGCGTGTAATACCCGGCAAGATGGATTGTGCCGTCATCGGTGTGTAGATAACACCATCACGCACGAGAAAGATATTTTCGCCACTGCCTTCGGCCACATAGCCGTTCATATCCAGCGCAATCCCTTCGGCATATCCGTCGGCGAGAGCCTCCATTTTAATCAGTTGTGAATTAAGGTAATTGCCCCCAGCTTTTGCGCCCGAGGGAATCGTGTTGGGGGCAATACGGCGCCATGAAGCCACGCAGACATCGACGCCATTTTCCCATGCCGAATCGCCTAAGTAATTGCCCCATTCCCAAACGGCAATAGCAACATCAACCTGAGATTTCAGGGGATTGACGCCCAGAGCGCCCTCACCACGAAAGACTAGCGGACGGATGTAGCATGAAGTCAACCGATTAGCACGAACGGTTTCCAGAATCGCTTCGCGCAGTTCAAGCTGCGTAAAGGGAATGTCTGTGCGGTAAATTTTCGCCGAGTCGTATAAGCGTCGCACATGCTCTTTGAGAAAAAGAATGGCAGGACCCTTGTCTGTATTGTAGCAACGAATGCCCTCGAACATGGACGAGCCGTAATGAATGACATGGGAGAGAATGTGAATCTTGGCGTCATCCCAGTCGACAAGGCAACCGTTCATCCAAATCTTTGCTAATTTCTGCATGTTTGTTCCCTTTCAAAAGGATATATTACGGCACTACAACCTCAGTGCAGTGCGACGAAACTGATACCGCGCCAAAATAGAAAAAAACAAAAAACTTCACCATGATTTTTTGTAAAAAAGCAATCTCAACATACCGTGTAAGAACATCAGCAGGAAAGATACGGCTTTTGCCTAAATTTTTCAAAAGAAAAAACATTTTTCTCTAAAAAATTAAAGTATCGGGCTCAAAAAGCGTTAAAAAAACAGCTTATTCTGGTATTTCTGCACAGCCCTAACTTTCATGAAGTTGCGATACCGAAACCGTTATGACCATCGGTCGGGTTTTCTTTAGAAAACAGCTTGAGTTTCAATTCACTTCAAACATATTTCTCACGGATTTGTAACTATGCCCGAAGTCAAAACTGAATCTACGATTCGTAAAGCCATCATCATGGCAGGTGGATTTGGCACGCGCTTGCGTCCGCTTACCATCAACATCCCCAAACCACTGGTGCCCATGATGCAAAAACCAATGATGCATCATATTGCCAATTTGCTTAAAGCGCACGGCGTGAAGGAAATCACGGCGCTGCTTTACTTCCAGCCCGATGCCATTCGCAATTACTTCGGAGATGGGCGAAAGTTTGGACTGAAGATGAACTACATTCAAGCCGATGCCGATTATGGCACGGCAGGCAGCGTGCGCAACGCATATGAATTCATTGATGACCGCTTTATCGTCATTTCTGGTGATGTGCTCACCGATTTTGATTTGAGCAAAGCCTTAGAGTTTCATATCAAGCGCAATGCCAAAGCCACCATGATTCTCACACGGGTCAAAAATCCGCTGGCGTTTGGTGTGGTCATTACAGAAAAAGATGGCAGGGTGTCGCGCTTTCTGGAAAAACCATCTTGGGGCGAAGTGTTCAGCGACACGATTAACACGGGCATTTACATTCTCGAGCGAGAAGTCATGGATTTGATTCCATATCGTGAAGAATATGATTTCTCCAAGGACCTCTTCCCGAGAATGCTGCGCGAAAACTTAGGTCTCTATGGCTATGTAGCCGATGGCTACTGGCGTGATGTGGGCACACTGCCCGAGTATCAAGAAGCCCATTTAGATTGCCTGCACGGACGAGTCAATCTGGACTTCTACGAAGGGTATGAAAAAATCACAACGGGTATCTATGCGCACAAATCTGCCAAGTTTGACTTGGATGCCATCAAGCTCTCAGGCAGTGTGCTCATTGGCAGGGGCGCAAAACTGGGCAAAGGCGTCGCTTTGCACAATAGCGTCATTGGCGAAAATGTGGTCATTGGCGATGGCAGTTCGCTAAGCAAGACCGTAGTGTGGAATGACACGGTCATTGGCAAACACACCACCATTCATCTTGCCGTGATATGCAGCGGCGTCAGAATCGGCGATGATGTAAAAATCGAAGAGCAAGTGTTCATTGCAGATAGGTGCATTATCGGCGATGGCGCCACAATAAAATCCTCTATCAAAATTTGGCCTGAAAAAGAAATTGAAGCCGGTGCCATTCTCACACAGAGTCTGATTTGGGAATCCAAGTGGTCGCGTGAGCTCTTTACGGCATCGCGTATCACGGGGTTGGCTAACATTGAAATTAGTCCCGAGTTCGCCGCTAAAATCGGTGCGGCCTTTGGCACAATTTTGCCAGAAGGCTCCACCGTGTGTGTCAGCCGTGATGTCGACAATGCCTCGCGTATGGTCAATCGTGCACTGATTGCTGGGCTGCTCTCGGCAGGCATTTCCGTCAATGACTTACAAGCAACCCCGATTCCCATTGCACGTCATCGCTTGAAGAATAGCACCGAGTTTGGCGGTGTGCATGTTCGCAAGTCTCCATTTGACAAAAAGCTCTGCGACCTCATTTTCTTCGACAAGGGCGGGCGAGACTTACCTGCGGCGAAAACAAAGAGCATTGAGCGAAATTTCTTCGGCGAAGATTATCGACGCGCCTCTTTTGAAAAAGTGGGCACCCTGAATTTCCCTGAACGTGCCTTAGAGAGCTATACCGATAGCTTCATCAAATGTATCGATACTGAAGCCATCAAGAAAGCACGTTTGCGCGTGGCGATTGACTACTCATATGGGGCGGCGGCAACCATTTTCCCAAGCATCATCGGTGGCTTGGGCGTCGATGTCATTTCGCTCAATGCGTTCTTAGACCCCAGCAAATTCACACGCACGGCCGAAGAATTTTTTGCCGCTGCTGAACGGCTCTCGGAAGTGGTCGTCTCACTCGGCTACGATATTGGCTTTATGCTCGATGGCGGAGCCGAGCGCATCCATGTTGCGGACGAAAAAGGCAATTTCTTGGAGCATCAACGCTTGCTCACGCTCATCACCTATCTCTACCTTGAAGTGTATCCAGAAACGAAAAAAATCGCCGTGCCGATTACCGCCTCCATGGAAGTCGATGACATTTGCCGTGAGCGCAATGTGCAGGTAATCCGCACCGGCGATAGCCACTCAGAACTGATGCGCGCTGTAACCGCTGACCCAGAAATCGGCTTCGTCGGCGGAACAAAAGGCGGATTCATTTTTCCAAAATTTCTCTTTGCCGTCGATGGCATGTTTTCGGCAGCCAAGATTATGGAGCTGATTGCCAAATCCAAAACACGCATCGGCGAGCTGGCGGCACGCATCCCCGAACGCTATTTCTTAGTTAAACGCAATGTGGCCTGCCCCAAAGACTTGAAAGGCAAAGTGATGCGCAAAATCATGGAAGATACCGCCGAACACTACCGCGTGCTGATTGACGGCGTCAAAATTATCTACGACAATGAAACTTCACTTTTACTCCTGCCCGACCGTGAGCGAGATATTTTCCATGTCAATGCCGAATCGCGCACCAAAAGCCGTGCCGCACGCCTTGTCAGTGAATACGAAAAGAAGCTAAACGAATGGATAGCAGAATAACCATGCACTGAAGCAAACTTGAAGCAAATGCGATGCACACAAACAAAGCGCCTGCTGCCATTGCATGGCAGTTCAACGCCGGATGACAGCAATCTTGGCAATAGCACTTTGCCGACCGTCTTCACTGATGGCGACTGCGAAGTAAATCCCTGACGAAACATAGTTGCCGTTTCTATCTTTGCCATCCCACTCTACCAGCCGTCCGCCCGAAGACGGCAACTCCCGCACGAGAGTGCCGCTTAGGGAAATAATTCGCACCAGCGCCTGACGCACCAGCCCATCGACAACAAGACGAGTCGAAGCAGGAATGCGAAAGGGATTCGGATAGATGGTAAGGGCGCTCAAAGTCTCTTGAGGTTCAATGGCTTCAGTGTATAGCACCGACAGTCCTCTATCGGTGCCGAAGTACATCTTGCCCGTTTTGCGGTCGTAGGCAATTGAGCGCACATTGTTGGAAAGCAGCGGAGAATTTTCAGTAGTAAAGCGCATCACAATGCTATCGCCGCCTGCACTGACCACCCACACACCATTTTGCGAACCGAACCACTTTCGGTTCAGCGCATCAATAGCCAGCGAGGAAAGAAACTCGTTGCGCAAATCAAAAACCAGCGATGCATTTGGAACGCGCAAGCCAAATACTGCATCAGGATTGAAAAAATATGCCGCCCCGCGGTCGGTCGCCAGCCAAATGCTGCCGTCGTTATCCAACTGAATGTCATTGACCTTCGGATGAGGGAGCCGACCAAAATTTTGGCGCTCATCTATCAGCACATATCGGTCATCACGCACATCCGTCAGGGTGCCATTGTCGTCGAAGACCACAATCCCGCGACCTGTAACACCGTCTTCACTTTGCACGGCAATCCACTTGCGATTATTGCCGTCTATGGCAAGCCGCAGCGCCGTAAGGTTGGGCGGAAACTCACGACTGGGACCAAGACCGCTGGTGCCAAAGCGTAAAATGTTGCCATTTGGCAAGTAGGCGTAAATCGGATTTTGTGCGGTAAGGAAGTTCGCGACCCAAACTACACCTTGCTGGTCAATTGCAAGAGAGGGCAAGACCACAAAGCTTTCACTTTGGCGAATGCCGACAAAAGGAGAGTTGGAGCGATTTAGCACGCGCACGCTGTCGCGAGCGTCAAACTCGAACAAGCCGCCGCCCCAAGTGCCTAAGATGGTGGCACTGCCGCGAGAGACCAGCGAACTAAATTGGCTCACGGGTGCCGTGCCCGGCGAAGGCAGATTTTCGAAATTGCGCCACACGCCGTTCTCCAAACGGTAAAAGCCTTGTGCGCCGCCATTACGCAAAGAGGAACTGCCCCACACCCGACCAAAGGCATCAATCTGCACAATCTCAAAACTGTTCGAGAGCGGCGAGTTGGGGGTAATGACCGTAACGGTTGTGCCAGCGCCCAAGACAAGCAACGATTGCCGACGGTCAGCAATGAAGATTTGTCCATCAGCACCGCTGGCAAGGGCACGCGACTGTGAAAAATTCCCAGCGCGCCGCACAAGTGAGCCATCACGGCGGCGAACAATCAGTTCATCGCTGGCAAGCGCAAAAAGGTCAGTGGAAGTAGCGGCTAATGCAATCAAATTTTTTTGTGGAAATCCGCTGTCGCGCTCAAGTCCAGAGCGGCTCAAACGCAAAAGCCCATCGGCAGAAGCAGCAAAAATCTCTTCGCCTTGAATCGCCAAAGCGTTGATGCCACCGGGCACGGCAAAGGATTGCCACTCCGTCGGCGCATTGAGGTTGGTTGAACGAAGGCTGGCACGGGCAAGACCTAAAGCCGTTGCCACAATCAACTGACCCTGTGCAATGAGCACATCGCGCACCGCCGTGCCGCTGGCAAATGTGCCAAAGCGAATGTAGTTCTCGCGAAACTCTCGCCGCGAAACAACAAAGAGCGAAAGCCCAAAGTCAGTCGCTACATAGAGCGAATCGCCGCGCACAAAGAATTTGCGAACCGTGCGGTTGGCAAATTGTGTCACGCGTGAAAGTTCAAGAAAAGTTGAAAAACGCTCATCGCTTAAAGCCAAAAAACTCACGGCGCCGCTTTCGTAGCCAATCCACAAGCCGTTGCGACCGCTATCGTAAGTCAGAGCAGAAATGCGCGTCTCAAATAAGCCTTCAATGTTGGTAAAGGTGCGAATCTCGCCATTTTCTCGATTGAAGCGATACAAGCCGCCATCGGTGCCGACCCACACTGCACGTTGCGCTTCCACCGCTACTGATGATGCATTGCGAAACGATGTGTAGTTTTTCCATGTCCCCACGCGCTGGGCAAAAAGCGCCGGCGCAAAGAGCAAAAAGAGCATGATAAAACATGGCAAGGCAGGCAAAGCAAACATTGGAAGACTTGTGCTTACACTGAAGTTTTTGGTGTAAATTGCCACGAATATAAAAGTTTGGTGGATGTAAGATGGTGCAAACAACAGTCTCTCTGCAAACCGATAAATGCTATATTGTGCCAAGCATTTTTGCGGACACTTCGGAGCTTGTGGCGGCACAGAGCCTACGGCATGGTGGTGTCAGTCCAAAACCTTTTGATTCGCTCAACCTTGGTCTGTCATCTGGCGACCAGCAAGAGTGCGTGCTGCATAACCGTGAAATTTTTTACTCTGCGCTCAATATCTCACCAACTCGGGTGGCGCTGGCACACCAGACGCACAGCGACCATATTCTGCGCGTTGATGAACCAGGACGATACAGCGATTTTGATGCACTGATAACCAACCGACGCAACCTCTTCATCACCATTTCCATTGCTGACTGCGCCCCCATTTTGATTTACGACCGCACCCACAAGGCCATCGCTGCCGTGCATGCAGGCTGGCGCGGCACTGCCCAGCGCATTCTCTACAAGACACTACTGGCAATGCATGAAGCCTTTGGCACCACAGCAAAAGACTGTTTGGCTTACATCGGCGCATGTATCAGTGCCGACTCTTATGCCGTAGATGCCGATGTGGCACGCTATTTTGAACCCGCTTTCAAAATCTATGACGGAGCCGCTCGAAAATTTTTCTTAGATTTGAAAGCGGCGAACCTGCATCAATTGCATCAATTTGGGCTAACCAATGAGCAAGTCGAAGTCTCGGCACACTGCACCTACCGTGAGCATGAGCACTTCTTTTCGTATCGACGAGCAGTGCATGAATCGGCGGGCAAAACGGGACGCATGCAGGCAATCATCGGACTGCGGTAGTGCAATGAACATACATTAACACATATCACAACCAAATATGACTTACAAACCAACGAAAAATCTCCTGCTGCTCATGCTCTTTTTTTGTCTCAGCTATGCCGTCCCGCAAGCGGAAGCGCAATCACTGTTTCTAAGAAAAAGCATGATTGCAGGCGCAGGTCTTGGGCTGGATGGATTTGGAGGATTGCCGATTGTAGGACAATTGGAATTCGGCGTAGGTCCGAAAATCGGCATTGGACGCTTTGGCGTCGGTGCGTTAGCAGGAATCTACTTCAATCCGGGAGCCACAGCTGTAA
>Ga0197142_1003403_pt1 | contig 13335 bp, 11 predicted proteins | sample GBS60_MetaG_FD_148614 | JGI IMG/M metagenome (GOLD analysis project Ga0197142, IMG submission 148614) | Sediment microbial communities from Great Boiling Springs, Gerlach, Nevada, United States - GBS 60_MetaG | ecosystem: Environmental > Aquatic > Thermal springs > Hot (42-90C) > Sediment... | reverse complement strand
GTGGTCAAGGACGGCAAACTGGTGGGCCTGGTCACCGACAAGGACCTCAAGGACGCCATGCCCTCCAAGGCCACCACGCTCTCGGTATGGGAGATGAACTACCTCCTCTCCAAGCTCACGGTGGAGGAGGTCATGGCCAAGCCGGTGATCACCGTGGGGGCGGAGGAGCCCTTGGAGAAGGCTGCCCTCCTTATGGAGGAGAAGAAGATCGGGGGCCTCCCGGTGATGGAGGGGGAGAGGCTGGTGGGGATCATCACCGTCACCGACGTGCTGAGGGCCTTCATTGAGGTCCTGGGCCTCAGGCTTGGGGGCCTGCGCATCACCGTGGACATCCCCGACGTCCCCGGGGCCCTGGCCCAGATGGCCCAGGCGGTGCCCCCGGCCAACATCGTCTCCATCGCCACCGCCGCCCACCTGGACGGGTACCAGCGCCTGGTCTTGCGGGTGGTGGGGGAGGACGTGGAGGGGGTGCCGGATAGGCTCAGGGCCGCCGGGGAGCGGGTGGTGGACGTGCGCCCCGGCTAAGTACCCCACCGCGGCTTTCGCCGCCGTGGGGGCCCCAGAAAAGCCCTCCCACAGCCCCGGCCTGGGCATCCCATGTTGCGAAACCAAAGCGCGGGCGCTTAGCCTCCGTTCTTGTAGGCGGGGTAAGAGCCCAAGACCTTTAAGAAGGCGGCCCGGCGGAGGAGGGTGAGGAGGGCCTGGGCGGGCCCCGGGTCCTCCACGTGGCCCTCGAGGTCCAGGTAGAAGAGGTAGCTGAAGGGCTTGTCCCGCCTGGGCCTAGACTCCAGCTTGGTGAGGTTCACCCCCGCCTCGGCGAAGGCGGAAAGGGCCTCTAAAAGCCCCCCGGGACGGTGGCGCACGGCGAAGACGATGCTGGTTTTGTGGGGGCCCTCCCCCCTCCTCGCCTCTTGCCGGCTGATGACGAAGAAGCGGGTGTAGTTGTGGGGGTAGTCCTCAATGTTCTCCGCCAGGATCTCCAGGCCGTAAAGATCGGCGGCCCGCCTGGAGGCGATGGCCCCCACCCCGGGCTCAGGGGCCTCGGCCAGGCTTTTGGCGGCCCCGGCGGTGTCAAAGACCGGGATAGGGGTGAGGCGGAGCCGGGCCAGGAAGCCGTCGCACTGGGCCAGGGCCTGGGGGTGGCTCTTCACCGCCTTCAGCTCCTTGAGCTCCGTCCCCTTGGGGGCCAGGAGGCAGTGCTCCACCCGGTGGACGATCTCCCCCACCACGTGGAGGTCGCTCTCCAAGAGGAGGTCGTAGGTCTGGTTGATGCTGCCCGCGGTGGTGTTCTCCACGGGCACCACGCCCAGGTCGGCCTCGCCGCCCTCCACCGCCTCAAAGACCTGGTGGAAGGTGGGAAAGCCCAAGGGCGTGGCCCCGGGAAAGGTCTTCAGGAGGGCCTCCTCGCTGTAGGCTCCTTCCGTGCCCTGGAAGGCGATCCTCATACCCTCCATGGTACACGGCCTTTCCGGGCTCGTCCCTTGCCGATACCATGGGGGAGGTGGCGAGGCTTTTGGTGGTGGACGACGACTCTGGGATCCGGTATCTCCTCGAGGTCCTCCTTTCGGGCTCGGGGCACGAGGTGGTCCTGGCGGCAAGCGCCAGGGAGGCCCTGGAATACCTGAAGCGGGAGACCCCGGACCTCATCCTCCTGGACATCATGATGCCGGACATGGACGGCCTCACCCTCCTGGGCCGCATCCGGGCGGTGCGGCGGCTGGCCCGGGTGCCCGTGATCCTCTTCACAGGCGGGGGACGGGAGCTGGAGGGGGCGGGCAAGGCCCTGGGGGCCGACCTCTTTCTGGAAAAGCCCATCTCCGGGCGCCGGCTTAAGCGGGCGGTGGAAAACCTCCTTTCCCGGGAGGGCTACCTCCTCCCCGGCGGGGAGCGGACAACTTCCTTGGAAGAAGTCCGGGTACGTTTGCGCCCCGCCATGCCGGAGGAAGGGCGCTTCCGGGCCCTCTGGCGAAAGACCCCAAGCCGCAGGGCCCTCCTCCAGAACCTCACGGCCAAGGGCTGGACCGAGGCCCTCCTGAGGCGCCTCCTCCCCGGGGATTACGACCTCTACGACCTCCTGGGCCACCTGGCCTACGGCTGGCCCCTGGTGCCCATCGCCGAGCGGGCCGCCCGGGTCCAGGACCCCCGCCTGGCGGGGGTCCTGGAGGCCTACCTCAAGAAAAGGCGGCTTCCCCTGGAGGGGGATGGTCTGGTGGAAGAGCTGGCCTCCCTTCTCTATGCTTGAGGGGTGCTGGAGCTTTTGGAGATAAGCGAACCCGAGGCCTGGAACCAGGTGGTGGCGGGCTTTCCCATCACCAGCGCCCTGCAGTCCTGGGGCTGGGGGGAGGTGAAGCGCCTTTCCGGCTGGGAACCCAGGCGTTTCTTGGTCCTGGAGGGGGAAAGCCCCCTAGGGGCGGCCCAGGTCCTCCTCAAGGCCCTTCCTGGGGGCTTCCGCCTGGCCTACGCCCCCAGGGGGCCAGCTCTAGGGCGCCTCGAGGACCTCCCCCGGGTGGCCCGGGCCCTGGCCCGGGGGGTGAGGGGCACCCACCTGGTCCTAGAGCCGGAGGCGGGCCTGCCCGCCCAGGAGGCCCCGCCCGCCTTCCCAGGCCTCCTTCCCGAGGAGCCCATCCAGCCCGGCCACTCCCTCTGGCTGGACCTCACCCAGGGGGAGGAGGCCCTTCTAAAGGGCATGAAGGAGATGCACCGCAGGAACGCCCGCCTGGCCTTGAAGCGGGTGGAGCTTTCCATTGAGGGGGAGGAGGCCTTTCCCGAGTTCTTCCGCCTCTTTGAGGAGACGAACCAAAGGGCCAGGCTCCTCCAGCACGCCGAGGCCTACTACCGGGCCGTCCTGAGGGAGATGAACCAGCCCTTGGGCGAGGCCTTCTTGGCCCTGGCCCGCAAGGAGGGGGAGGCTTTGGCCGCGGGCCTCTTCGTGGCCTTCGCGGGCAAGGTGGACTACCTCTATGGGGGAAGCAGCCGCAAGCACCCCGAGGCCAAGGCCCCCATGGGGATGCACCTGGCGGCCATCCGCCACGGCATGGCCCGGGGCTACCGGGTCTACGACCTCTGGGGGGTGCCCAGAAACCCGGAGGGGAGCCACGCCGAGGGGATCTTCCGCTTCAAGGAGGGGTTTGGAGGCCAGAGGGTCCAGTTCCCCGCCTACGCCCTGCCCCTTTCCCCCCTCTACCGCCCCCTGAAGGCCCTCTTGCGCCTGCGCAAGACCTGGGTCAACCTGCGGGTGCGGGGGAACCCCCGGGACGTGTTGGGCTAGGCGTCATCTTTCTCAAGGTGTTTGGGCTAAGGTGAAGGGCGTGGGGCGTTATCTCCTCCTCCTGCTTCTTGCCCTTTCCCTGGCCCTTTTAGGGGTCCGTCCCTCTCAAGAGCCCCCGGCGCGCCCGGAGGTGCGCCTTTTGGGAGTGGAGTTCACCCTTTTCCCCGAGGAGGAGGGGGTGGAGTGGCGCTTCCAGGCGGAGGAGATGGTGGAGGAGAAGGGGCTTTTCCGCATTCGGGGTGGGCTTTCCGGGGCCCGGTACGTGGAGGGGCGGCTGGACCTCCGCCTCTTCGCCCCCGAGGTGGTGGTGGAGGCGGGGGACAACCTCCGCGCCCCCTACGCCCGGGTGGAAATCCTAGAGGGGTGCTACCGCCTGGAGCTTTCCGCCCCGGGCAGGGGGGAGGTCCTCATCCGGCAGAAGGAGGGGTTCTTGGCCCCCTGGGTGCGGATAGAGGCCCCCAACCTCCGGGGGGAGGCCCTGGACTTCCGCTCCGACTTCGCCCTGGAAAAGATAGAGGCGGGAAGCCCGCGGTTTGAGTTCCCCGCAGGGGGGAGTTTTGGTCCTTGCACCGTGGAAGGAGGAAGCTCGTGAAGAGAACGCTTTTTTGGCTTGTCCTGGTGGGCGCCGCCCTGGCGGCCTCGGGTGTGCGGGTCATCCAGGTGGAGGGGGGAAGGCTTTCCGGGGACCTGCGCTTTGGCCCCTGGACCTTTGAAGGGGGGGTAAGGGGCCGGGTCAAGGACCTGGAGATCCAGGCCCCCAGGGCCACCCTCACCGCCCCCAAGGGCAAGACCATGCAGGAGGCGGAAGGGGAGAGGGAGGCCCGCTTTGAGGGAGGTGTGGTGGTGCGAAGGGCCCGGGTGGAGGCCCGGGGGCCGGTCCTGGTCTACCGGGAAAAGACGGGGGAAGGGGAGCTTTTGGGCCCCGCCAGGATGCGGCAGGAGCCCAGGCCCGGGGAGGACCCCGTGGAGGTGGAGGCGGCCCGCATGACCTTCCAGGTGGACACGGACACCTCCACCAGCGAAAACGCCCTTCTAAAAAGCGGCAACCAGGAGGGCCGGGCGGGCCTCGTCTACTACGAGGAGGAGAAGGGGCTCGCCGTCTTCACCGACCCCAAGGAGGTGGTCCTCACCCGCAAGCGCAAGGAGGGGGACCTGGTGATCCGGGCCAAGGAGGTGCGGAGCCTCACCGGGCCCAAGAAGCTGATCGCCACCGGGGGGGTGCGCCTCCAGGACGGGGACCTCGTGACCACAGGGGAGAGCCTCTACTACGACGACACCACGGGGGAGGCCATCGTCCTGGGCAGGCCGGCGGTGAGCGAGAACAAGAAGGAGGGCTTTAGGCTTTCCGGTTCCACCCTCCTCCACAACGTGAACCGGCACCAGGTGCGGGTTTACGGCAAGCCCTTCCGCCTGCCCCTGGATGAGTTTAAAAAGCTAGGGGAGAAGTAGTGGACCGGCCCCTCCTCCTGGCCCTCCTCCTAGCCTTGGGCCTCGCCCTGGCGGAGGAGGTCTTCCGGCCCCAGGTGGAGCTTTTCCGCAAGGAAAAGAAGGTGGTGGCCTGGGTGAGCGGGGAGGAGGGGAGCCTCTTCTACGCCGACTACGGGGACCTCTACCGGGGAAAGCTCCTTGCGCTTTCGGAAGACCGGGTGCGGGTGGGGGAGAGGGGCTTCTTCCGGGATAGGGGAAGCGTGGTGGAGGAGGGGTTGCGGGTGGGGGAGGAGGTGGAGGCCGCCTACAACAAGGACTGGGAGCGGGAGGGTCTCCCCTACCTCATGCGCCTCAGGCGGGCGGGGAAGGAGGGGGAGCGCTACCTCCGTCTGGTCCTCTTTGACCCCAAGGGCGTGGAGGTGCGCCTGGGCGAGGAGGTGGAGGCCCGGGGTCCCCTGGGGGTGGTGGAGCGGGGAGGGGAGCAGCTCTTCCTCTCCGGCGGCGAGGCCCGGTACCTGGAGGAGGAGGGGAGGCTTCAGCTGGACCCCAGGCCCGGGGAGGTCTGGGTGGTCCAGGGGGCGGTGCGGGTCAAGGGGCGGCACCTCCGCTACCGGAACGAGACCGGGGAGGCCCTTCTGGAAGGCCCCCTCGAGGTCCAGAGGGAGGGGGAAAAACCCCTAAAGGGCCGGGCGGGAAGCCTCCGCTACCTCCTGGACGAGGACCGGCTCTGGCTCCTGGGAGGCGTGGAATTTACCCAAGGAGGGCGCACCACCAAGGCGGAAAGGGCCCTCCTCAGGGAAAAGGAGGGGTACGCCTACCTCTTTGGCGGGGTGGAGAGCCGGGACGAGAGGGGGTTCGTGCGGGGGGAGAGGGTCCGCTACGCCCTAAGGACGGGGGAGGTGCTGGTCCTCTCCCGGGTCCAGGGGGAGTTTCGCGACTAGGCGGGGATGCCCGCCATCAAAAGGCCCAGGCGCTCCTCCGTGGCCTCCTCGGGGGTGAGCTCCCCCACGATCCGCCCCCCGTACATGACCAGGATGCGGTCGGAAAGGGAGAGGATCTCCGAGAGGTCCGCGGAGACCAGAAGCACCGCCAGGCCCCGGTCCCGGGCCTTCACCAGCTCCTTGTGGATGAACTCAATGGCCCCCACGTCCACCCCCCGGGTGGGCTGGGCGGCGATGAGGAGCCTGGGGTCCCTAAGGAGCTCCCGCCCCACCACGATCTTCTGCTGGTTGCCCCCGGAGAAGCGCCGGGCGGAGAGTTCCGTGGAGCGGGGGCGGACGTCAAAGCCCTCCACCAGGGCCTGGGCGTGGGCCTCCATGGCCCCCGGGTCCAGAAAACCCAGGAAGCCGCGGAAGGGGGGGCGGTGCTGGTCCCCCAGGATGGCGTTTTCCCGGACGGAGAAGTCCAGGACCAGGCCCCGGGCCAGCCGGTCCTCGGGCACGTGGCTCACCTGAAGCTCCCTCACCCCCCGGGCCGAGGAGGGAAGGGGCCTTCCCAGGTAGCGGACCACGCCCCGGTGGGGGCGGAGCCCGGTGAGGGCCTCCACCAGCTCCGTTTGGCCGTTCCCCTCCACCCCGGCGATCCCCACGATCTCCCCAGCCCGCACGCTGAAGCTCACCCCCTTTAGGCGGGGTGGGGCCTCGAGGCCCTCCACCTCCAGGACCACCTCCCCCGGTTTGGCGGGGCCCTTCTCCACCCTTAAGACCACCTCCCGGCCCACCATCATGCGGGCCAGGGCCTCTAAGGCGGTTTCCTGGGTCCTCACCGTGCCCACCACCTTGCCGTCCCGGATCACCGTGATCCGGTCCGAGACCTCCAGGACCTCTTTAAGCTTGTGGCTGATGAAGATGACGGCGTTCCCCTGGGCCACGTAGGTCCTGAGGAAGCGGAAGAGCTCCTCCGCCTCCTGAGGGGTGAGGACCGCGGTGGGCTCGTCCAGGATGAGGATCCGGGCCTCCCGGTAGAGGGCCTTGAGGATTTCCACCCGCTGCTGCAGGCCCACGGGGAGGTTTTCTATCCGCTCGTCCAGGGGCACCTGGAAGCCCAGCTCCTCCATGAGCCCTTGGGCTCTTTTCCGGGCGGCCTCCAGGTTCAGGAAGAGGGGGCTTCCGGGCTCGAGGCCCAGCACCAGGTTCTCCAAGACGGTGAAGGGCTCCACCAGCATGAAGTGCTGGTGCACCATGCCGATCCCCGCCCGGATGGCGTCCTGGGGGCTTTTGGGCCGATAGGGTTTCCCGTCCACCCACATCTCCCCCTCGTCCGGGGGCTGGAGCCCGTAGACGATCTTCATGAGGGTGGACTTCCCCGCCCCGTTTTCCCCCACCAAAGCCAGCACCTCCCCCCACTCCAGGTCCAGGCTGATGTGGTCGTTGGCCAGGACCAGGGGGAAGCGCTTGGTGATGTCCTTGAGGACCAGCGCCTTGGCCACGGCCAGAGTATAAAGCAAAGACCGGGGGCCTAAAGGCTCCCGGCCTGGCCAGGGCCCTAGCGCTTCTCAGGAACCTTGATCTGGCCCTTGATGATCTGCTGCCTCAGGACCTCCAGCTTGCTCACCACGCCCGCGGGGATCAGGGCCTTGTTGTACTCGTCCAGGGCGTAGCCCACCCCGTTGTTGGCCAGGCCGAACTCCCTGACCCCGCCCTTGAAGGTCTTCTGCACCACGCTCCGGATGACCTCGTAGGTGGCCACGTCCACCCGCTTCAGCATGGAGGTGAGGCCGTGGTTCAAGGTGGCGGGGTTGTTGTCCGTGTCCCCCAGGTAGTTCTGGTTGGCGTCCACGCCGATGAAGAAGAGGGGCGTGGCCTTGGTGCCGTCCTTGCCGCAGGTCTTCTCGTAGTCGGCGTACTTGGGCACCTTGGCGTAGGGGTCGGCCTTGCGCACGAAGCGGACGTTGCCCCCCTCCTTGAGGCACTTGGCCTGCTTCACGTAGTCAATGAGGCCCAGGCCCGAGCCGCCGGCGGCGGCGTAGATGATGTCCGCCCCCTGGCGCACCTGGCTGGCGGCGATCTCCTTGGCCTTGGCGGGGTCGTTCCAGGCGGCGGGGGTGTTGCCCACGTAGCCCACCAGCATCCTGCCCTGGATCTTGTCCTCCTTGAAGGCGTACTCCGCCCCGGCCCGGAAGCCCGCCTCAAACTTGTGGATGAGGGGGATGTCCATGCCGCCGATGAAGCCCACCACCCCGGTGCGGGTCATCTTGCCGGCGATGTAGCCCACCAGGAAGCTCCCCTCGTGCTCCCGGAAGACCAGACCCAGGGCGTTGGGAAGCTTCCCCTCCCCGGGGACGGCGTCAATGACGGCGAAGTTGACCTTGGGGAACTCCCTGGCCGTGGCGGTGATGGCGGGCTCGTTGGCGAAGCCCACCCCGATCACCAGGTCAAACCCTTCCTCGGCGAAGGTGCGGATCCCCTGCCCCACCTGGGAGGGGTCGGCGGGCTCAAAGTCAAAGACCCTGACCCCGAAGTCCTTGGCCGCCTTCTGGGCTCCTTCCCAGGCGGACTGGTTGAAGGAGCGGTCAAACTTGCCGCCGGCGTCAAAGGCGATCCCCACCCGAACCTGGGCCAGGCTCAGGCCCAGGGCCAGCACCGCGATGAGCGTCAACACCCTTTTCATCTCCACCTCCTATGGCTCTTCGCCGGGGTCATTATACCCATCCGGGTAAACTCAGGGCATGACCTTGGAGGAGGCCCGCAGGCGGGTGAACGAGCTCAGGGACCTGATCCGCTACCACAACTACCTCTACTACGTCCTGGACGCTCCCGAGATCTCCGACGCCGAGTACGACCGGCTTCTTAGGGACCTCAAGGAGCTGGAGGAGCGCTTCCCCGAGCTCAAAAGCCCCGACTCCCCCACGGAGCAGGTGGGGGCGAAGCCCCTGGAGTCCACCTTCCGCCCGGTGCGCCACCCAAGCCGCATGTACTCCCTGGACAACGCCTTCAGCCTGGAGGAGGTCAGGGCCTTTGAGGAGCGGATAGAAAGGGCCCTGGGGCGGAAGGGGCCTTTCCTCTACACCGTGGAGCACAAGGTGGACGGGCTTTCCGTGAACCTCTACTACGAGGAGGGCATCCTCGTCTTTGGGGCCACCCGGGGGGACGGGGAGACGGGGGAGGAGGTGACCCAGAACCTCCTCACCATCCGCACCCTTCCCCGGCGCCTGGAAGGGGTGCCGGAGCGCCTCGAGGTCCGGGGCGAGGTCTACATGCCCATAGAGGCCTTTCTCAGGCTCAACGAGGAGCTGGAGGAGGCGGGGGAGCGCATTTTCAAAAACCCCCGGAACGCCGCCGCCGGGTCCTTGCGGCAAAAAGACCCCCGGGTAACCGCCAGGAGGGGGCTTCGGGCCACCTTCTACGCCCTGGGGCTGGGTCTGGAGGAGACCGGGCTAAAAAGCCAGCACGACCTCCTCCTCTGGCTTCGGGAAAAGGGCTTCCCCGTGGAACACGGCTTCACCCGGGCTTTGGGGGCGGAGGGGGTGGAGGAGGTGTACCAGGCCTGGCTGGAGGAAAGGCGGAAGCTCCCCTTTGAGGCGGACGGGGTGGTGGTGAAGCTGGACGACCTCAACCTCTGGCGGGAGCTCGGCTACACCTCCCGGGCTCCCCGCTTCGCCATCGCCTACAAGTTCCCCGCCGAGGAGAAGGAAACCCGCCTCCTCGCTGTGGTCTTCCAGGTGGGGCGCACCGGGCGCATCACCCCCGTGGGGATCCTGGAGCCCGTCTTCCTGGAGGGAAGCGAGGTGAGCCGGGTCACCCTCCACAACGAGAGCTTCATAGAGGAGCTGGACATCCGCATCGGGGACTGGGTTCTGGTGCACAAAGCGGGGGGGGTCATCCCGGAGATCCTCAGGGTCCTCAAGGAGCGGCGGACGGGGGAGGAGAAGCCCATCCTCTGGCCCGAGGCCTGCCCCGAGTGCGGCCACCCTCTCCTCAAGGAGGGGAAGGTGCACCGCTGCCCCAACCCCCTCTGTCCCGCCAAGCGCTTTGAGGCCATCCGCCACTACGCCTCCCGCAAGGCCATGGACATCCAGGGCCTGGGGGAAAAGCTCATAGAAAAACTCCTGGAAAGGGGCCTGGTCCGGGACGTGGCCGACCTCTACCGCCTGAAGAAGGAGGACCTCTTGAACCTGGAGCGCATGGGGGAGAAGAGCGCCCAGAACCTCCTCCGCCAGATAGAGGAGAGCAAGGGCCGGGGCCTGGAGCGCCTCCTCTACGCCCTGGGCCTCCCCGGGGTGGGGGAGGTGCTGGCCCGGAACCTGGCCCTCCGCTTCGGGCACGTGGACCGCCTTCTGGAGGCGGACCTGGAGGAGCTTTTGCCGGTGGAGGGGGTGGGGGAGCTCACCGCCAGGGCCATCCTGAACACCTTGAGGGACCCGGAGTTCCGGGACCTGGTGCGCCGCCTGAAGGAGGCCGGGGTGGAGATGGCGGCCAAGGAGCGGGAAGGGGAGGCCTTGAAGGGGCTCACCTTCGTCATCACCGGGGAGCTTTCCCGGCCCAGGGAGGAGGTGAAGGCCCTCCTGAGGCGGCTTGGGGCCAAGGTGACGGACTCCGTGAGCCGCAAGACGAGCTATCTGGTGGTGGGGGAGAGCCCGGGGAGCAAGCTGGAAAAGGCCCGCTCTTTGGGGGTCCCCACCCTGAGCGAGGAGGAGCTTTACCGCCTCCTGGAGGAGAGGACGGGGAAGAGGGCGGAGGAGCTCCTTACCGCCTAGGGGTTCTCCCCAAAGAGCTTGTCCAGGGCCTCCTGGAGGCGGGAGCCCGAGAGGCCCAGTTCCCGCAGGGCCTTCTCGTAGACCTCCGGGGTGAGGAGGCCCTTTAGGGCCTTAAGCTCGGTGCGGGAGAGGGTCGCTCCGTGAAGAACGTGCTCCTCGTAACTCTCCCAGGCCAGGGGCACGTGGGCCTTCACCATCTCGGCCATGGCCCTGGCGTATTGCCTGATCTCCCACTGGGCCTCGGGGGCCAGGCGGAGCTTGAGGAAGTGGAAGAGGTTGTGGAGGTCCTGCTTCCAGTAGAACTCCGTGTAGAGGTTGAGGGGAAGGACCATCCTGGCCATCTCCCGGGCCACGCCCTTTTCCAAGAGGGCCTGGTAGGCGGCGTAGGCCCGGGCCTCGGTCTCCTTGAGGAGCGCCGTGGCCTCCTCGTCCAGGAGGGCCCCTTCCGAGCCTTGCTTGTTCCTCCTCGCCTGCCTCCTCCAGGCCTCGGGCTCGTAGAACTCCTCCTTGAGCACGGAGTAGCGGCCGGAGATCTCGTTGACGCTGGCGGTGCGGTGGCGGAACCACTGGCGCACCACGAAGAGGGGGGCCTTCACGTGGAACTTGAACACCACCATCTCAAAGGGGCTGGTGTGGCGGTGGCGCATGAGGTAGTCTATGAGGGCCTTGTCCTCGCGGAAGCTCTTGGTGCCCTCGCCGTAGGACACCCGGGCCGCCTGCACGATGGCCCGGTCGTCCCCCATGACCTCCACCAGGCGCACAAAGCCCTTGTCCAGCACGGGAATGGGGTCCATGCCCCTAAGTCTACTTGTCTTGCCGCCTTTTCCCCGCTACCCTTAGGGCATGCGGAAGAGAACCCCCTTCGCCTTTAAAAGGCGCCACGGCCGCTACCGAGCCTAGGCTTGGCCTTTTCGGCTTTGGGGCTTAGGATGGAAAGGCTTAGGGCGCCTGACGCCTTTTTGGAGAGGAGCATGATTACCCTGCCGGATTTTCCCCTACCGGACAAGAGGGGCCGCTTCGGACCCTACGGGGGGCGGTATGTGCCGGAGACCCTGATCCCGGCCCTCGAGGAGGTGGAGGCCGCCTACCAGGAGGCCAGGCGGGACCCTTCCTTCCTTGCGGAGCTGGACTACTACCTGAGGGAGTTCGCGGGCCGCCCCACCCCCCTCTTCCACGCCAAGCGGCTCACGGAGTACTGGGGCGGAGCCCAGGTCTACCTGAAGCGGGAAGACCTCCTCCACACCGGGGCCCACAAGATCAATAACACCCTGGGCCAGGCCCTCCTGGCCCGGCGCATGGGCAAGAAAAGGGTCATCGCCGAGACGGGGGCGGGGCAGCACGGGGTCAGCGTGGCCACGGTGGCCGCCCTCTTCGGCCTGGAGTGCGTGGTCTACATGGGCGAGGAGGACGTGAGACGGCAGGCTTTGAACGTCTTCCGCATGAAGCTCCTGGGGGCCGAGGTGCGCCCCGTGGCCTCGGGGAGCCGCACCCTCAAGGACGCCACCAACGAGGCCATCCGGGACTGGATCACCCATGTGCGCACCACCTTCTACATCCTGGGCTCGGTGGTGGGCCCGCACCCCTACCCCATGATGGTGCGGGACTTCCAGAGCGTGATCGGGGAGGAGGTGAAGCGGCAGAGCCTGGAGCGCTTCGGCCGCTACCCCGATGCCCTCATCGCCGCCGTGGGCGGGGGCTCCAACGCCATCGGCCTCTTCGCCCCCTTCGCCTACCTCCCCGAAGGGGAGAGGCCCCGCCTCATCGGGGTGGAGGCGGCGGGGGAGGGGCTCAGCACGGGGCGCCACGCCGCCAGCATTGGGGCGGGGAAGCGGGGGGTCTTGCACGGGAGCTACATGTACCTCCTTTACGACCACGACGGCCAGATCACCCCGGCCCACTCGGTCTCCGCGGGCCTGGACTACCCCGGGGTGGGGCCGGAGCACAGCTACTACGCCGACTCCGGCCTGGCGGAGTACGCCAGCGTCACCGACGAGGAGGCCCTGGAGGGCTTCAAGCTCCTCGCGCGCCTGGAGGGCATCATCCCCGCCTTGGAGTCCGCCCACGCCATCGCCCACGCCGCCAAGGTGGTGCCGGAGATGGGGAAGGACGAGATCGTGGTCATCAACCTCTCGGGCCGGGGGGACAAGGACGTGACCGAGGCCATGCGCCTCCTGGGAGGGGAGTTATGACCACGGGGGAAGCCTTCGCCAAGGCCCGGGCCGAGGGCCGGGCCGCCCTTATCCCCTACCTCACCGCCGGTTTCCCCAGCCGGGAGGGCTTTTTGGAGGCGGTGAAGGAGGTCCTGCCCTACGCCGACCTCCTGGAGATCGGCCTCCCCTACTCCGATCCCCTGGGGGATGGCCCGGTGATCCAGAGGGCCAGCGAGGCCGCCCTCAGGAAGGGGATGAGCGTCCAGGGGGTCTTGGAGCTCATCAAGGAGGTCCGGGGCCTCACGGAGAAGCCCCTCTTCCTCATGACCTACCTGAACCCCGTCCTGGCCTGGGGGCCGGAGCGCTTTTTTAGCCTCTTCCGGCAGGCGGGGGCCACGGGCCTCATCCTCCCCGACCTCCCCCCCGACGAGGACCCGGGCCTCGTGCGCCTGGCCCAGGAGGTGGGCCTGGAGACGGTCTTCCTCCTGGCCCCCACCTCCACGGAGGAGAGGATCCGGACCGTGACCCGGTACACCACGGGCTTCGTCTACGCGGTGTCCGTGACCGGGGTCACGGGGGCGCGGGAGCGGCTTCCCGAGGAGGTGAAGGACCTGGTAGCCCGCATCCGGGCGGCCACCCCTCTTCCCGTGGCCCTGGGCTTTGGGGTCTCGGGTCGGGAAACGGCCATGCAGGCGGCGGTGGCGGACGGGGTGGTGGTGGGGAGCGCCCTGGTCCAGGCCCTCGAGGCGGGCCGCCCCCTGAGGCCCCTCCTGGAGGAGATCAAGGAAGGCCTG
>Ga0197142_1003401_pt1 | contig 13337 bp, 6 predicted proteins | sample GBS60_MetaG_FD_148614 | JGI IMG/M metagenome (GOLD analysis project Ga0197142, IMG submission 148614) | Sediment microbial communities from Great Boiling Springs, Gerlach, Nevada, United States - GBS 60_MetaG | ecosystem: Environmental > Aquatic > Thermal springs > Hot (42-90C) > Sediment... | reverse complement strand
TTTCTCCGGTGATGACCGGGCAGAACTCGAGAAAAATTTTTTTGTTTTTGACAGGAATATTTTCTCCAATTCCCCTTTCCTTTCGTTCTGAGGCTTGATCTCTGACGCCGGCCAGTTCTTTTTCTACCTCGCTTTTCCTTATTTTTGCTTTCAGGGGAGGCCAGGTCAGATTTTCAGAACCAGAGATGGTTTTTGCTTCGCCTTCCATCCCGCCATTCCTTATTTCTACATTCAGGGCTCCTGAAGGTGAAGCTGCCACCAATCTTTTCAGCCCCTTAATTGGAAACCAATATTCTTTCCAGTGATGAACATGATAGGGAGAGAAGAAAGCGTGCTTAAAAGGGGTGTAACTGCTGGCCGCGGCCGTTTGATTATAGAGAAATCCTGTCTGCATTTCGATATACTGGGGAGCAGGGAAATCAGTAAGAAGATCGCGCCAGATTTCACCATCTCGGGCCTGAGACCAGAGCCAGAGCTTCATTCCGGGCTTGTCAGGATAGAAGGCAAAATGGCCGTAGCCCAGAGCTTTTTCTTCCCAGAGGCCGGCAAAAAATTCACCGTATTCGCCCAGTAGATGGTAGGATTTGCTGCCGCCAAAATTATTATTTCGATAATAGGAGAGATCGCGGCCTTCAGGAGAAATGGGCCAGGAACCAGCGACGCCATCATGGCCAATAAAATATTGGCCGGGATGATAAAAATGAAGGTCACGTCCGACCGGAGCCGCAGCTGTCATCCAGTGATAAAGGGGATGATGAAAGGGGGTGGGATTAAACCAGAAGCCTTCGGTTTCAATGATGGCCTGATCCCGAGGAAGGCGAATTCGCACAAACCAGCGCGTTCGCGAAGGCCAGTCCGAGGCGCTGACAACACAGGAGACACTGCCGTCTTTATTTTCTTCAAGCAGAAAATCCACTGGGGTGGCTGTGGAGGCAGCATGGCCGAGGAGGCCAAAATTAAACTCAATTCCACCCGAAGTCCAGGGTCCCCGCAGGGCTATCTCCCTGAACTTAACCACGGGATTCCAGTAAATAAAATCAAAACCGGTGGCTTTCTCCCGGGCTCCCCAGACTTTGCCGCCAATCTCTGGAGCGACCATAACTTCCAAATAGGGATTTTCCATAAGCACCATCTTCCAGGTCCTGACTTCACCTCTCAGGCTGTAGCCATGGAAGCGGAAATAAGGGTAAAGAGGTCCGGGCCGGGCAACTGGATCAGGGTCAGAGAAAGGATATGTCTTTAAAATAACTTTCTGTAGCCTGATTCTGCCTTGAGTTTCTTCGGCTTCTGTCTCACCTGAAACTGAAACTTCTCTTTTATAAATAGTCGCCAAAGACAGGCCTGTAAAAGACAGAAACATGACCCCCAAAGCGATGGCTTTCAGGCTTTTTCCTTTTTTCATTTTCCCTCCTTTTTTTCATATCTTTGGTCTATTGATTTACTTAAATTAAATCAAAAATGGCACCAGAATCAAAATGATGGCGACATTTCTCAGAAATTCAAATAAAGCCGATAAAAGCCCATCAAATCACCCCACTTTTGGTGAAAGAATGATGGCAGGATTGAAAAGAGCACCCTATTATGATAGATTCCAGAAGAAAAATTTGTGGGTACTAAAAAATAGTACTGACGACAAAACAAAATTGGAAGGTGAAAAGTGGAGAGAATTAAAATTCACAGATTCCCTCATGTGCTTTTCTTTCTAATTTTTTCTCTAATTATCAGTTTGCTTTTCCTTCCTTCTTTAGCCTCGGCGCAGGGTCATTTTGAATTCAATTTTCATTATGGCCGCTGGAGCCTGAACATACTCCGGCCTGTCATCGAAGATATGCTCAATGATGCTCTGGAAAATCATCTTAAGAAAAATTTTCTCGAAGATATTCAGGCCAATCATCCTGAACTTGTCGAAAAAGCCTACAGTCAGCAGGTCCGTTTTGATTCGAGTGGCGACAATTATGGTTTTGAAATTCGCTGGTATCCAGGAGGCGAAAAGGGGTCTTTCAGCTTGGGCCTGGCCATCGAAAAAACTTCCATGAAGGTGGCCCTGCCTGAACTTTCCGCTGCCTTTGAGCTTGAAGAAACCATCAGCTCTAAAGTAGCGAATTTTGCTGGCAACGCCTCAGGCGAATTTCTGATTAAGCCTCTCTCCTTTCACTTAAGTTTCCGCTGGGATATCTTGCCTTCAAGTCCAGTTCATCCTTTCATTACCTTTGGTGTGGGTGCCAGCGGCTCAAATGCTCTTGAAAAAAGCACTTTAAGTTATAGCTATACTGGAAATCTTAAAATTACCGGCGAACCTGAAGAAGCCTATTCGGGTGGCGAAACTAAAACTCTTCAGGAACTTAAAAATGAACGGGAAGCCGAGGGTGAGGATTTTCCTATACCTGGGTTTTTCCCTTTTCTCCAGTTCGATTTTGGCTTAAAGGCCAGACTTTCCCGTAATTTTCATTTGCTTCTAACCGCTGGCGTTTGGAATGGTTTTCTTGTGCGCGGGGGACTGTCAATTCGTCTCTAATCTCAATAATTAATAAAGATCAGTTCTTGAGGCCATATTATTCCTCCTTATTCTCTAACAAAATCGACCGTGCAAGCTGCTTTCAGATAAAATGGCTCGAGGTTCAGATAATTAATTGAGGAGAGCGGCAAGTTGTGAGAATTTTCAATAATTTTTCCGTGGCGACATTTAATTAAAAATTTTAACAATAATTGAATATAATCTGGAGAGCTGATATCTATCTTTCAGAAAAATTGAATTTTAAATTGAAATTTAAAATATCTTTTCATTATTTTTTCTTAAATTCAAATCTCTTCTCATCCCGGTGATAATCCCGAAAGGCCCGGTTTAAGCACTCTGAAATAAAGGCAGCTGACCCCAGACCTTCATAATTGAGGAGGCACTTAAGGTCATGAAGACAGGCCGTTTCGACATATTCAACTGGAACTCCCATTTCATTTAAATAGGCCAGGAAATTCCGGTTCCAGGGCAAAAGGGCGCCGACAACCATTCTTAATCTCGTTCTGGCTTTCAATTTATTTTTATTTTTTTCAGCCCAGAACCAGGGCGAAAATTGATTGAAATAAGCTTCATTATTAGCAAATATGCTGGCCGTAATCGTGGCGTGCGAAAGAGTCAGGGTCGTCCAGTCGAGGAGAGCTCCATCATAAATAATAGCGGCGTTGAATGAATCGGGAAATTTAGTTATGAACTTGGCTGCCCCGAAGCCCCCCATGGAAAAGCCTTGAATAAATCGGAACCTGGCGTTGCGAAGCGTGCGAAAGTTTTCATCAATATAGGGAATAAGTTCGGCGATGATATTGGTTTCCGCTGGCTTTATTTTGTCGAAGCTATCAGCCCAGAATGAATCCTTATACCCATCGGGAAAGACGATGATTACTGGCCCGATTATTCCCATTTCTGTGGCTCTTTCAAAGCTCGCCGGAACAGTCCGCGACTGATAACCATCGTGGCTTCCACCAAGGCCGTGGAGATGGTAAACCACAGGATATCTTTCTTCTGAAGAATAGTAGCTTTCAGGAAGATAAAGGGAAAATTCAATCCTCTTACCAGTAATCGGACCTGTAAAGCTTCTTTTTTCTAAAATTCCCCGCAGAATCTGACCGAGGACAGGCTCAGCTTTCAGAAAAATGACCAGAACCGAGAAAAGAGCAAATAATCTTACTCCTCTCATCTTCAGCCATTAACGTCAATGGTTCACTTTGAGCATCTTTTTTCCTATCCCATAATTTTTTAAACTAAATTTATCATTTAAGAAGTTAAGTATATTGTTTTTGAATATATTTTTTTAGGCTCCTATTAATATAAGACAAAAACAGATGCTAAATCTTGGCCTCTTCCAGCTCTCTCCTTGCTTAAATTTTCAATTTTACTGCAATTCCAATTTTTTATTTACTGAAATTCCAATATTTATACCCGCCAGAATTAAAGGTCAAGGTAAAGTTATCTCACGCTTTTTTGCTTAGGCTTTTTTAATTAGGTGAATATTTCTCATCTCATAAAGGCTGAATTTCCTTTAAAGCAGTTAAAGACGGGAAATATAGGGTTTTAAGTGCAATATAGATGGATCTAAAAATTGGGAGAAGACTTAATTCGTCCTTTCATTTAAAAGGACGGGGATAAGGCTCTCTCTCAGACCCCTCTTTCCCTCAGAGAAAAGCTCTTTCAGATGAAAAATCTAAGGATTCATGATAAAAAAATCTGAAAGCTCTGCCCTTTTTAAGGATGGGCTGGTTATTAATCTGGAAAGTCAGGGCCCTTAAAAATTACGGCCTATATTTTTATGGAGCTTCGCCTTAAAATGTTTTTGCCTGAAGGGATAAAAAATTGGTTTTATCATGGAGGGAGGCCATGGAAAAGCTTTATAAAGACCTGGTTGTCTCGGTGGAAAAAATTGAAGGTTACTGCCCAGTTTTTACAGCCGGTCAGAGCTTTCTCTTGAAAGAAGGCTATAAATTGGTCGCTGATATTCCGGTTTGCTTCCATGCTCTTCAGTCCATTTCCCCCTATTATGTCGCTTTAAGCCGGGGGATCAAACCTGAGGAGCTGGGACTGGCCGGACCAGAAGGGGATGCTTTTGTTCAGTGTCTTGATCCGCATCAGATCACGGGCGGTGGAACGGTCATCTTCAGAATAAAGATGGCTTGAGATTAAAAAAGAAATAAAAATATAATTCGATTAATCTGATTAAAAATTAAAAAGCCTGGCTGAAATGGAGGAATTAAATGAATCCTCTTCTAAATTTCAAAAACAATTATTCAGAAAAATTAAAATTAATATTGATATTGAAGCTTAAGCTAGAGGCGAAATCCTTTTCCATCCTTTCCAGAGGAGTCCTTAAAATCCTCTGGCCCGCTTCTCTTTTTCTCATCATCTCTCTTCTTAATTTCTGGCTGATTAAAACTCCCGGGATATCCTCTTCTTTAAAGCCCGAGGATACGAAAATGAAAATGACGGCGGAAATAAAAAAATCAGGCCATGGTCAGGTAGCGAAAAAGCTCTCGCCAGAGTCAGAGCCGCCGGAATGGGAGAATCCGGCTGTTTTTAATATTGGCAAGGAAGAGCCCTATGCCTACTTTGTTCCCTTCCCGGATATTAATTCAGCCCTGAAAATGGACTGGAAAGGCTCGGCTTTCTATAAATCCCTTAACGGCCTCTGGAAATTCCACTGGGTGCCAAAGCCGGCCGATAAGCCTAAAGATTTCTGGAAGCCAGATTTTGATGACCGCCACTGGGTTGATTTTCCTGTCCCAGCCAACTGGGAAATTAATGGTTATGGTATTCCCATATATGTCAATTCAGTCTATGAATTCGCTCCCCGAAATCCTGACCCGCCTCATATTCCCCATGATAACAACCCTGTAGGCTGTTATCGCCGTACCTTCACTCTTCCAGCTACCTGGAAGAATCTGGATGTCTTCATCCATTTTGGCGCTGTAAAATCTGCTTTCTACCTCTGGATCAACGGGCACTTTGTCGGTTATTCTGAGGGCTCAAAGACGCCGGCTGAATGGCGCATTACGCCCTATCTTAAAGCGGGCGAAAATCTGGTGGCTCTCGAGGTTTATCGCTGGTCAGATGGCTCCTATCTTGAATGTCAGGACTTCTGGCGAATAAGCGGCATTGAACGGGACGTTTATCTTTATGCCGCGCCTAAAATCAGAATCCGCGATTTTTTTGCCCTGGCAACCCTCAATGATAACTACCATGATGGTCGTCTTGATCTTTCTGTTGAACTTAAAAACACGCAGGAAAAACAGCGGGGAGAAAAAGTTACGGTTGAGGCCCGTCTCCTGGATCAGGATAAAAAAATCATCTTTCAAGAGCAGAAATCGGTTGAGATGAATCGCCGGGAAAAGGCTGAGCTGAAATTTGAAGCTAATCTTCCCGGAGTAGAGTCCTGGAGTGCCGAAACGCCCCATCTTTACACCCTGCTCCTTATTCTAAAGGATAATAAAGGCCGAACGACCGAGGTGGTGCCTGCCCGCATCGGTTTTCGTCGCGTGGAAATCAAGGATGGCCGGCTTCTTCTTAACGGAGTTCCCATAAGATTAAAAGGAGTCAATCGCCACGAACACGACCCCTTTACCGGGCATGTGGTTTCAGAAGAATCGATGCGCCGCGACCTGGAGCTGATGAAACAGCACAATATCAACGCCGTCCGTACCTCCCATTATCCCAATGACCCTCGCTGGTATGAGCTTTGCAATGAATATGGTCTTTATGTCGTTGACGAAGCCAATATTGAATCCCATGGCATGGGCTATGGCGAGCGCAGTTTAGCCAAAAATCCAGACTGGGGTCCGGCGCATCTCGATCGCACCCGCCGCATGGTGGAGCGGGATAAAAATCATCCCTCCGTTATCATCTGGTCCCTCGGCAACGAAGCTGGTAACGGTATCAATTTTGAATTGACTTATAACTGGATCAAAAAACGAGATCCTTCGAGGCCCGTTCAGTATGAACGGGCAGTTCTTGCACCCAATACTGATATCTATTGCCCGATGTATGCTCGGGCGAGCCGCCTCATCGAGTACGCCCGGGAAAAGCAAACCAGACCCCTGATTATGTGCGAATATGCCCATTCCATGGGCAACAGCACCGGCAATCTCCAGGATTACTGGGAAATAATCGAGACCTACGACCAGCTTCAGGGAGGTTTCATCTGGGACTGGGTTGACCAGGGGCTGGCCAAAAAAAATGAAAGGGGCGAAATCTTCTGGGCCTATGGTGGAGACTTTGGACCTCCTGGGACCCCTTCCGATAGCAATTTCTGCTGCAATGGCCTGGTTGCGCCCGATCGCACACCTCACCCGGCTTTGCTGGAAGTCAAAAAAGTTTACCAGTATGTCGCCATAAAAGCGATAGATATTGCCTCTGGCCAGTTCGAAATTCATAATAAATATGATTTTCTACCTCTTTCTAAATTCAATCTCCACTGGACTCTGCTCGCCAATGCCCGGCCTGTAGCTACAGGTATTATTGAGGCGCCTGAAATCGGACCCCATGAGAAAAAAATAATAACTATCAATCTCAACTCTTATTTTTCCGATCGGAATAGTGAATACTGGCTTAATTTTGAGGTCAAAACAAGAGAGCCCCTGCCCTTAATTCCAGCCGGTTTTGTCGTCGCCTCCGAACAAATACCTATAAAGACTCTAACCTCTACCTATAGGGTCGATCGCCTGGTTTCCCCTGCCCCCGGACAGGAAATTCTGATTAAAGAAACAGAAAATGAGCTTATTCTTGAAGGAAAAGAGACCACAATTATTTTCAATAAAACCACTGGTCTGCTGAAAAGCTATCGTTTTAAGGACCATGAATTCCTGAAGGAAGAGCCGGTGCCCTATTTCTGGCGAGCGCCTACGGACAACGATTTTGGCAACCGCATGCCCCAGCGCTGTGCGATCTGGCTCAAGGCGAGTCAGCATCGTCAGCTTCAGAAATTTGAATATAGACGGGTCGGTGCGGATAGAGTCATCGTGGAGACAGACCTTTTCCTGCCTGATGTGCCGGCCACCTATAAAATAAAGACTACCTTCAACTCCAGGGGTGAGCTTTATCTCGAAAATTCTTTTACACCAATGAGTCTCAAGGAACTCCCGGAAATCCCGCGCCTCGGGCTCAAATTCATCCTGCCAGCCCCATTCTCCCAGCTTGAGTGGTATGGCCGCGGACCCCATGAAAATTATGTAGACCGAAAAACCTCTGCCTTCATCGGTCGCTATCAGGGCCAGGTGCGCCAGATGATTAATCCCTATGTCACGGCTCAGGAATACGGGAATCGCTGCGAAAATCGCTGGCTGGCTGTAAGAAATGAGGCCGGTTTCGGGCTAATGGTGATTGGTTTTCCTGATTTTGAATTTTCAGCCTTACCTCATACACCGATGGATCTAACTCAGAGCTGGCGGGGCGAAAAGCATGCCCACGAAGTTCCTCCCCGGGATTTAACCTGTTTGCTTCTTTCTGATATGGTCACAGGAGTTGGCGGGGACGATTCCTGGGGAGCCAGACCTCATCCGCAATATGAGATTCCCGCGAGACCTTATGATTATGCCCTCATTCTGCGCCCCCTGAATCCCCATGAAGACCCCATGGAAATCTGGGAAAAAAGCTATGTTATTCCTGAAGAAATCTCTGGAGGAAAAGAGGTCCCCAAAGACTATCCGATTCAACCGGTCCCATTTACGGAAGTTAAAATTAATGATTCTTTCTGGCGACCTCGCCTCGAAACTAATCGCCGCGTAACCATTCCGGATATCCTGCGAAAATGCGAGGAAACCGGAAGAATCGCCAATCTGGAAAAGGCAGCTGGCCGAAAAAAAGGCGCCTTTGAAGGCAAGCGCTACAATGACTCTGATGTCTTTAAAATCATGGAGGCCGCAGCTTATTCCCTGAAACTCCAGCCTGACCCATTTCTCGAGAAAAAAATGGATGAACTTATCGACATCATTGCCGAAGCTCAGGAACCGGATGGCTATCTCTATGCAGCGCGCACGGTGGATCCCAAAAATCCGCCGCCAGGTGCCGGGCCAGAACGCTGGTCGCTTCTTGTTTCGAGCCACGAGCTTTACAATGTAGGCCATATGTATGAGGCCGCCGCGGCCTATTATCAGGCTACAGGTAAAAGGAAGTTTCTGGATGTAGCCATTAAAAATGCTGAGCTCATCGCCAGCGTCTTCGGACCAACGAAAAGACGAGGCTTCCCCGGACATCAGGAAATTGAGATTGGCCTGGTCAAGCTTTACCGCCTCACGGGCGAAAAAAAGTATCTGGAGCTGGCCAGATATTTCCTGGAGGAAAGGGGGCGCCTGCCCTGGGTCAGGCATTTTCCACCCGATTCGCCCTTTGCCATCTACAATGAAGACTGGTATCTTCAGGCTCATAAACCTGTCGTCGAGCAGACGGAGGCGGTGGGGCATGCCGTCAGAGCTACTTATATGTATTCAGGCATGGCTGATGTAGCGGCCCTCACCGGCGACCGCAAATTGCATAACGCCATTTACCGATTGTGGCAGAATGTGGTTGGCCGAAAGCTCTACCTTACGGGAGGAATCGGAGCCAGAGAAGACGGCGAGGCCTTTGGAGCTGATTATGAGCTACCCAATGCCACGGCCTATAACGAAACATGTGCGGCCATCGGCAACATCTTCTGGAATTACCGCATGTTCCTCCTTGAAGGTGATTCCCGTTATATCGACATTTTAGAGAGAACTTTATATAACGGCCTGATTTCAGGAGTATCACTGAGTGGCAATTTATTCTTCTATCAGAATCCCCTCGAATGGGATGGAAAAACTCCTTTTAATCAGAAAGCGGCGGGGCGACAACCCTGGTTTGAAGTAGCCTGCTGCCCGGGGAATATCGCCCGCTTTCTACCCTCCCTTCCAGGATATATCTATGCCATCAGAGGAAATGACCTCTATATCAATCTTTTTATCCAGAGCGAGACTGCAATCAGGCTGGACGGAACAAAAGTCAGATTAATGCAAATGACTCGCTATCCCTGGGAGGGCAAAATAAAAATCATTCTTGAGCCCGAAAAAACAGCTGATTTTGCCCTGAAAATCAGGATTCCGGGGTGGGCTCTGGGGCGACCTGTTCCCAGCGACCTCTATCGCTATCTTGAGATTGAACCAGAAAGTGAAGCTGAAAAAAGAGAGACCCCTGAAAATGAGCGGGAAAATGAGAAAAGAACGGAAAAGAATAGAGATGGAAATTCAGGCGATAAACCTGAGAAAGAAGAAAATTATTTAATTTATTTTTCCCAGGAGAAAAAGGTAATTTCTTCTGAAAATAAAATTTTAACGGGTGCTAAGATTGCTGGAAGCTCAATAAGCATAAGGCTTAACGGGAAAGAAATTCCTTTTGACCCCGGGAAGCTCGAAAGAGGTTATTTCGAGCTAAGAAGACGATGGAAAAAGGGTGAGATAATTGAACTGGAATTACCGCTCAAGGTTAAACGCGTGGTTGCTCATGAAAAGGTTAAGGAAAATGAAGGTAAGGTGGCCATTGAAAGGGGACCCATTGTTTATTGCTTTGAAGCCATTGATAATGGCGGCCAGGTGCTCGGACGGAGCATTTCTGATGATATGATTTTCCAGCCTGTTTATAAGCCGAATCTCCTGGGAGGTGTGGTTGTTCTTCAAGGCCAGAACAAAAAGGGAGAGAAGCTTGTGGCTATTCCATACTGTCTCTGGAATCACCGCGGCCCGGGCGAGATGGCTGTCTGGCTGAAGCGTGTCCCGGTGAAGTCATAACTCCTCAGTGAAAATTTAATTGATAAAATTGAAGGCAAAAATAGAATAAGAAATAGAATGGAGAAAAATAAGGTCAGTTCCGAGCGGCGAGCATGAAGGATTTTGAGAAACTTTATTTTGCGAAAAGGGATCTTCTGGTTCTTTCGATTCTTAAAGAATCGACGGTGGGCATTGCTGGAGCGGGCGGCCTGGGTTCAAATGCCGCTATGCTTTTAGCCCGGGCGGGTGTGGGCAAACTTATTATTGCCGACTTTGACGTGGTTGAACCGTCAGATTTAAATCGTCAGTTTTATTTCCTTGATCAGATTGGCCTGCCCAAGGTGGTTGCCCTGGAACAGAATCTAAAAAAGCTAAACCCTTATTCTATCTATGAAATGCATAATGTAAGAATAACGGCCGACAATGTCAAAGAAATTTTTTCCTCGGCTGACCTTTTAATCGAGGCCTTTGATCGAGCTGAAGAGAAGCAGATGCTGATTGAGCAATGGCTGGCTCATTTCCCTCAAAAACCGATAATTGTCGCCTCCGGTCTGGCTGGCTACGGAGGCAATAATAAGCTCCGTCAGCGGAAACTGGGTAATCTTTATATCTGCGGCGATCAGGCAAGTGAATGCGACGAATGCACGGCCCCGATGGCTCCTCGAGTTACCGTGGTGGCGGCCATGCAGGCTAATCTGGCCATTGAGCTTCTGGTAAAAATTAAAGGGAAAAAGATGATTAAGGCAAAAGATGTCTGATTCCATCTATTTTCGATCCGGGATGGCCATTTTTAACAGAATTCCAAGCCTTTTGAATTTCTTTTTGAGACCGGCCTTCTTCGATGTTAATAGAGAATTTAATGATGATGATATAAATATATACGAAATCAATTTCAGATAAATGAAACCAGTTAACAGATTCAAAAATTTTGGTCTTCTCATTTTCTTTCTGGTTTATCTAATTTCATTGAAGAATGAACCTGCAGAAAGAAAGAAATTCACTTCAGATATTCTGTTTGCCGGCCAGCCAGCGAGCCTTCAGGGGGCCCAGCGTCAATTCAATCTCAAAGTCCAATCGCTTCTTAATAATCAACGTTTTCGACGCACCACCTTCTCCATTTCCATTCGCTGGGCTGGAACCGGTGAAACCATTTATGAACATCGAGCCCATGAAAGGATGATCCCAGCTTCCAATATGAAGCTCATAACCTCAGCTGCAGCCATTCATTTGCTCGGTCTCGACTTTGAATTCAAAACCCGCGCAGCTTTGGCCTCTCAGTCCTTAGTTATCATTGGTTCAGGTGACCCGCTGCTCGGCGATCCTGAAACCGACAGGCGCTACGGGCGCCAGCCTGACTGGCTCCTGGAAGATATAGCCTCTCGCCTGTTGATCAAAGGCCTAAGATCAATTAAAGACATCATTATTGATACTTCCATTTTTGATGACCAGCGGGTCCATCCATCCTGGCCCCAGAATGTTCTTCTCCAGAAATATGCCTGTGAGGTCAGCGGTCTTAATTACCATGGTAATTGCCTTGAGCTAACTGTCATCAATCGTCAGGGGAAAACCTCTGTTTTATCTGAGCCTAAAACCAATTATGTAAAATTTATAAATGAAACGCAGGCTACAAGCTCAATGGAAAACTGGTTCGCTGTGAGCCGAACTTCCTCGCCCCTGGTTCTGCGCGTAATAGGAAAAATTAAATCTCAAGCAGGACCTTATGCTGTCAGTGTGGCCAATCCAGCTCTTTTCTTTGGCACCCTGCTTAAGGAACACCTGATTAAAAAGGGGATAAAAGTAGAAGGACAGGTCAAAGAAGAAAGAGCACCAGCTGAAAGTGAGCTCGAAGTAATAGCCGATTATCGAACACCACTGTTGGATGTGCTACACCGGGTTAATAAAGACAGTCTGGGCCTGGCAGCGGAAGCTCTCTTCAAGACCCTGGGCACTCTGGATAATCCTGAAGGCAAGGGTGGAAGCTGGTCGACAGGCAACCGCGTTATCACCCGTTTTCTCCTCGAACTGGGCATCCCTGAAAATGAATTCTCTCTGGCCGATGGAAGTGGCCTGAGCCGGGAAAATCGGCTTACGAGTTATGCCCTGACCTCTGTTCTTCTCTGGCTTTACCGTCAACCCTGCTGGCCAGCCTTCGAATCAACTTTAGCTGTAGGCGGAGTTGACGGAACGCTTGAAAATGTTTTCCGCGAAAGAAATCTTCGGGGAAGAGTGGTGGCCAAAACAGGTTATATCAATGGAGTGAGGGCCCTTTCAGGTATAACCCATACCAGAAGCGGCGACATCATCTTCTCCTTTCTGGCCAATAACGCCTCTAACGTTGCCCGCTCTACGATAAACAGTATTGTTAAAGAACTGACGAGCTGGGCTGATAATCTTCTGGCCTCTATTTCTTCTAGCTCGCCTGGCTCAATCCAAAGGAAGTAATTTTTTTATTATTTCGATAAATAAACTTTATAAAATCAAAGTCGGTGAATTGTTTCTATGGCAAAAAGCTTAGTTATTTAAGAGGCTTACAGTAGCTGACTTTCATCCAATAACAAGGAAATATAAATCTTAAGCTGGATATAGACATGTTTTAGAATTAACCTGATTTTAAGAGACGAATTAAATTTTGATGGAAACATAGTGATTCAAAAGCGTAATCTGATAAAAAATGAAGCCAGTGGCCAATCTTAAAAATCGGGTGCTTTCATGATTCTTTTGCTATCTATATTCAGCTCTTGTTATGGCTAAAAAGAACTCTCTATCGGGGAAAGGAGATGACTTAAAGGCTTTATCATTAGGCCTTATCCTGGCCCTATTAAAGGCTATTAATGAGAATAAATCGACCTTTAATTTTAAAATACGTTTATGAACTGGCTAAAACTTTTTCTTTCCTTATTAAATGCAACAGCTACCTCCATTATGAACTTAATAAATGACCACTTTTTTAGTGAAAAAGCCAGAGCGTGATGGAATAATTGAATAAAAAAGCAAAATAGACATATAATAAGGGAACCAATCAGAGGAGGCTAAGATGAAAGCAAAATTTTTATTATTTACAGGCTTCTTTTTATTTCTCTTTT
>Ga0197142_1003399_pt1 | contig 13347 bp, 9 predicted proteins | sample GBS60_MetaG_FD_148614 | JGI IMG/M metagenome (GOLD analysis project Ga0197142, IMG submission 148614) | Sediment microbial communities from Great Boiling Springs, Gerlach, Nevada, United States - GBS 60_MetaG | ecosystem: Environmental > Aquatic > Thermal springs > Hot (42-90C) > Sediment... | reverse complement strand
CGCCATGCGTATCCTACTAATGCTCCTGCCCGAAGTCTTATTTGTATGGGCTCAAACAGCCACCCCCACTAAAAAACCCCATCGAATTGGCTATACAAACTTAGAACTGGTCCTCAGTTACATGCCTGAAGCGCAGCAGGTAGAATCCGAACTCCGGACCTATGAAAAGAAAATCCTCGAACAGCTCAACATCAAGCAGGCCTACCTCCAAACTAAAATAGAAGAATATACCGAACTCAAACAGCAGGGTAAACTCTCACCCGTCCAGGAAGAAGAACGCCGCAAAGAAATCATGCGCCTCGATGAAGAAATCAAGCGCTTTCAGGAGGAAAGCGAGCAGAGCTATCTCAAAAAGAAAGTAGAGCTCTTGCAGCCTATCATTGATAGGCTACAAAAAGCTGTTCGGGAGCTGGCCGAAGCCGAAGGGTACGATTACATTCTCAATAACTCCAATTCCAGTGGGGTAGCTACAATCCTATACGGCCCTCAAAGTGAAGATGTGACGGAAAAGCTGCTGCGGCGATTGGGTATAGACCCCTCTAAGCTGCAACGGCCTACGGAGACAGGGGGTATGAGCGGAAGTGGTACATCCACAGGGACCAGCGATAAAAAATAATGCAGTTAGGGGTTTTTGACTCGGGATTAGGCGGACTTCTGACGGCACGATACATTAAGGCCTTAGCGCCGCAAGTTCGGACTCTTTATTACGGGGATACAGCCCATTTACCTTATGGCGATAAGTCGCCCTGGCAGGTGCAAGCGTATGCGCGGGAAATTGTACGATTTTTACTTAAAGCGGGTGCAGAAGGGATCGTCATTGCCTGCAATACTGCCTCCGCCGTAGCCCGAGAAGTAGTATGGGAGGAAGCCCAAGGAAAACCCGTATGGGATGCCATCACAGCTACCGTAGAGTGGTTTAGCAGCTATCCTCCAGAATTTCCCCTGGGGGTGATAGGTACTTATACGACGATCCGGTCGGGTATCTATGGCGCGGCGCTGCACGCGCAATGGCCACATGCGCAGATAGCTGAAGAACCTACTCCCCTCCTCGTTCCCCTCATCGAAGAAGGCTTCTCGGATCATCCAGCTACGCAGCTTATTCTGCAAACCTACCTTTCCAGTCCTTCCCTACAAGGCATCAAGAGCCTCCTTCTGGCATGCACGCACTATCCCTTGCTCATTAGATCTATTGAAGCCTATTATGCTCAGCGGGGTACAGAGTGCCGTATTTACAACAGCGCCGAGATACTGGCGCATAGGGTCGTTTCAAGCCTGCCCGGCGCCTCTGTATTAGAACCTTCTGAAAATGACACCTTTTGGGTGTCGGATTACACGAGCCGGTTTGCGCAGCTTGCTGAGCGCTTCTGGGGCCAATCCCTCCTCCTTCAGAAAGCCCCCACTTTTGTTAGTACCTAATACCGATCTTAGGGGGCGTTTTCCCATAATGGGGTGGGGCTGACTTTGTCTCTCTGCCTCGCCCTCGAAGAGGGGGAGGGTGTGCTGAGGCTATTTTATAGGAAGTTTTAAGGCGGCGCCCGCCATAGGCGGCTGGCCGCACCACCGCTCCTCTTAGAGGCAAACCATAAGCACTATATTTCAGCAATAAAGTGGCCGTCACAGGTATAGAGTTTGGCGGTGAAGGGGGGCTGTTTGGGGTCTTCGTGGAGGAGGAGCCAGCGGTGGGGAAGGAGTCCCCATATCCAGGAGCCCTGGGTGGGATACTGCGTACGCCAATACGCGGCATGGAGGGGATGAATATGTAGGCGCAGTGGCTTTCGGGTAAAGGTGGCCGCATAATAGCGCAGTTGTTCTTCTATGAGGTGGAGGGGAAACTCTGGATGGGCGAGCACCCCCTGTCCTTTACATACTGGGCAGGTGAGTGTGGTAGGTGGGGGAAGGGGGCTTCGGCGGCGCTGGCGAGTGATCTCGACCAGGCCAAACTCACTCATTGGTAAAACGCTGTGCTTGGCCCGATCCGCCTTCATGGCCTCGACAAGCTGCTCCCACACCCGCTGCCGATTCTCAGCGCTCTGAAGGTCTATAAAATCCACTACGATAATGCCCCCTAAGTCCCTTAGCCGAATCTGTCGGGCAATCTCCCGAGCCGCCAATAAGTTCGTTTGCAAGAGCGCTTCCTCAGGCGATTTGCCGTGGGTAGGGACAGAACCCGTATTGACATCAATCACATGAAGAGCCTCCGTATGCTCAATAACGATATAGCTGCCATTGGGAAGGGTTACCGTACGACTGAAAAGGGTCGGTACGATCCGATCCAGCTCGAAGTATTCCAACAAACTTTCTCGGCGGCGATGAAGGCGCAGATGGGGTACCACCTCGGCGCGGGCGTGGCTAAAATAGGCTTTGAGCTCGTCGTACAGGTTCTGACTCTCTACATAGATCGCATCCAGAGGGGGCGAGAAAGCTTCTCTCAGGAGCGCATGTAGGGGAGAAGAACTGCTCGTCAGGCGAAAAGGCGGCGTTCGATGCGCAATGGACTGCGTGAGCGCTTCCCACTCGCGGATGAGCCGCTCGTATTCGTTCCGAATCTCGTCTATGGCAGCGTTTTCAGCACTGCTGCGCACAATGAAGCCATAAGGGGGACGATACAGCTTCTGAATTATCTCCCGGAGCCGCTGACGAGCACTTGGATTCGTAATACGAGTGGAAACCCCCATTTCGGCAGAGAGGGGTACTAAAATTAGCAGCTGCCCGACCAGGGATAAATGTGAGCTCAGGCGGGGCCCCTTACTGGCTAACATGTCTTTCTCAAGCTGGACTAATACCCAATCCCCTACCTTCAAGAGCTCTTTGATTGAGCGTTCCCGCGAGGGATTTAAGGGAAGCGCCTCCCATGCAGGCAAAGGCCGCCCATGCCTAATATGATCAACAAAAGCCTTTTTCCATAGAAAGGTTGAGCCTAAGTCGCTATGATGAAGAAAACCTTCCTTAGAAAGGCCAATATCTATGAAGGCTGAGTTGAGCCCCTCGGCGACTCGGGAGACGACCCCCACAAAAATATCACCCAGGGTGTACGACGCGTGTTTTGAAACGGGATAATACTCAACTAACTGCCGATTTTCTAATAAAAATCCCTCTAAACGTCCCCCTTGCTCAGTGATGATGAGCTCACGCAAGGATTATTAGCGGATCTTTTTCTTTTGGCGGTTGAGGCGACGACGCTTTTTGAGCTTGTGTCGCTTGATTTTTTTGAGCTTTCGTTTCCTACCACATGGCATAGCGGGGCAAAGGTAAAGAGTTCTTTGCGATGCTGTATCTTTGCGCCCCATGGCAGCACCTCAAAAGAAAAAGAAAAAGTCGGCTCGCTCTAAAACTGCCCTTAAGCGGCAGCGCCAGAATGAGCGTCGGCGGGCCCGCAACCTCGCCTGGAAAACCCGATATAAGACTGCCCTCCGAGCCCTCCGAAAAGAATCCGACGCCAGCAAGCTACCCGAACGCCTTCGCGAAGTGCACTCCTTGTTAGATAAGATCGCTCGTCGGCGCATCTTTCATCCGAATAAATCTGCCCGCCTCAAGTCTAAGCTGGCCCACTGGGTCGCCCAGCGCCTAAGTAAAGCCAGCTCATAAAGCCTCCCAAGGGGGTGTCTACTGCCTCTCCACCGAAAGTTCGCTTGTGGGCCCACCCCCGTGGGCTCTATGTGCTCTTTTTTTCTGAGATGTGGGAGCGCTTTAGCTACTATGGGATGCGGGCGCTCCTTGTCTTGTACCTAACGCAGCACCTCCTTTACGAGCGTCAGGCCGCCCTTCAAATCTACGGTTTGTATACGGGGCTGGTCTATCTAACGCCTATTCTGGGGGGCTTTCTTGCGGACCGTTGGCTAGGCTATCGGGGTACCGTCCTCTCGGGGGCTATCCTCATGATGCTGGGGCACTTTGCTATGGCTTTTCCCGATCTGCTTTTCCCTGCTTTAGCGCTCCTCATCTTAGGGAATGGCCTTTTCAAACCCAATATTTCCACGATCGTCGGTAGTCTCTATCTCTCCAACGATCCGCGACGGGATGCGGCATTCACTATTTTTTACATGGGGATCAATCTCGGTGCCTTTTTGTCGCCTCTGGTGTGTGGATATCTCTCGGATGCATATTCGCCGCATTGGGGGTTTGCGGCCGCCGGAATCGGAATGCTTATTAGTCTGATTATCTTTTTGAGTGGGCTTTCTACCCTTCGCCCGGCTCAGAGCCCTTATACATCTCTTACCAGAGCCGAAAGTCTTCGTATTCTCCTTACGACTGCTGCGGGCCTCATTCTGAGCGTCGGCGTCGTACAAGCCGCTCGCCTCTTTCTCGGTCGGGAAAAGTTAGCGAACCTCTTTGAATGGGCCATACTCGCTCTCCTCGTCGGCGTTCTGCTTTACCTTCTTTTTCGCCTTAAGACTCCCGGCGACCGAAAGCGCACGCTATCTATATTCATTTTAGGGCTTTTCACGGCGCTTTTCTGGATGGGCTTTGAACAGGCCGGGGGGACCCTTAACCTCTTTGCTCAGCATCAGACCGACCGAAACATAACCCTTGGCTCTTGGCATTTCGTCATTCCCGCTCCATGGTTCCAGTCCCTCAATCCTCTGCTCATTTTCATTTTAGCGCCCCTCTTTTCTATGTTTTGGGTGTGGCTGGCGGCCCGGGGCCGAGAACCCGTCACCCCTGTCAAAATGAGCTGGGGGCTTCTCTTACTTGGGTTAGGCTTCATCCTCATGAGCTTAGCCGATAGGTATGCCAAAGTCGGTCACCTGGTCTCCCCCCTCTGGCTCTTTGGCGTCTATTTTTTGCACACTTTGGGGGAGTTATGCCTTTCGCCTGTGGGGCTCTCTATGGTAACGCGAACCGCACCCGCCGTAGCCGCTGCGCTGCTTATGGGCGTGTGGTTCCTTTCCTCGGCGTTTGGTAACTACATGGCGGGCGTCTCGGAAGCTCTCCTGGAAAAATATCATCTTCCGCTCTACCCAGCCTTAGCGGTTATTAGCCTCGCCGCTGGCTCGGTTCTATGGCTTTTGGCCCGGCCTATCCATCGCCTCATGACGGCCGAGTAATTGCTCCAAAGCGTACCCCTCCCCTAATATCTGTTGAGGCCCCACCATTTCTTACGGGACCTATTTCATCCCACATGCACTACTTGCCTCTTGAAAGGCCACCAGGAGAGGGAGGTCGGATGAGCCGTTTCCCGAGCCATAGAGGCAAATGTCTGTAGGGGGCTAAGGTTGTGATACTTTTGGTCCCAAAAGCCTTGTAGAGGGGGTTATTGTTATGGGGTTAGGCCTTTCCAATGTTTCCCAACGGCGGCACATTTGCACACGGCTAAATGTTTGTACTTTTGGGGAAGCCTTAGGTTATTCTTATGCGGCAGGTTGTGCAGCACGGCATTGTAGCCGTAGTAGCCAGTGTAGCCACCTACTTTTTAGTGAAGAAGTTTGATCAACCGCCTTCTGTTTCGGTCATGCCGGCCCCGGTTTTCCCGGCTAAGTGGGAGATTCATCCGCCGGTAGATTTTACGGTGGCGGCCCAGATTGCGATGCCGGCCGTCGTCCACATCAAGACCCAGTCGGGAAATGCCCCCTCATGGCATCGATTTTTCTGGGGGCCCCAAGGAGATCCTGACGATGAAAACAGCTCCCCTTTCTTCGGGCAGGGGACTGGAAGTGGCGTCATACTCACTGCTGACGGTTATATTATCACCAGCAATCATGTCATAGAAAATGCCAGCCGCATAGAGGTGGTGCTTTACGATAATCGCTCCTTTACGGCGAGCGTGGTAGGTACGGATCCCTCTACGGACCTGGCCCTTTTGAAAATCAATGCAGAAGATCTGCCTTACTTGGAATATGGGGATTCGGACGCCCTGCGGGTGGGGGACTGGGTCCTTGCGGTGGGAAACCCCTTTAACCTTACTTCTACGGTAACGGCGGGGATTGTGAGCGCAAAGGGGCGCACCCTCAACCTGCTCAACGATCGGTTTCGAGTGGAATCCTTCATTCAGACTGATGCGGCTGTTAATCCGGGCAATAGCGGTGGCGCCCTCGTGAATGTAGAGGGCAAGTTAGTGGGTATCAATACAGCGATTGCGTCTATTACAGGAACTTTTGCGGGGTATTCTTTTGCTGTACCGGTAAGCATTGTGAAGAAAGTCGTGGAGGACCTACGGACTTATGGGAAGGTTCAACGGGCGCTTTTGGGGGTGAGCATTCTAAATGTGACGCCTCAGTTACAAAAGGAGCAAGACTTGGCGGTTTCTCAGGGCGTTTACATTCGGGATGTGTATTCGGGCAGTGCGGCCGAGGAGGCGGGGTTACGGAGTGGGGATGTGATTACAGAGGTAGAGGGGCGGGCGGTGCGGTCGGTATCCGAACTGCAAGAGTCAATTGCCCGCCATCGCCCCGGCGATAAGATCAAGATAAAGTACTACCGCAAAGGCCAGGCCAACGAGGTCACCGTTCGTCTCAAAGGCCGCAGTGCCGAAGAGACGGCCATAGCCGACGCCAGTCAAGCAACTACCCTGCCTAAGCTGGGCGTGGCTCTGCGCCCTATCAATGCAAGTGAGAAAAAAGAACTGGGTATTGAAGGGGGCGTCAAAGTCATAGAGGTTTATCCCGGCCCGCTCCGAGAGGTCGGCGTGCGAAAGGGCTTTGTCATCACCCGCATAGATAAAAAGCCCGTGAAGACCGTGGAAGAGGTACAGAAAATCCTCTCTGAGGCGAGCGGGGGCATTTTACTGGAGGGCTTATACAGTAAGCGAGAGCGAGCTTATTATGCGATTTCTCTCGACTAAATAGACTGAGCCATGGAATACCTGTTTCGGGCAGACCCGGCCTACATAGAGTCGCTATGGGCGACTTATACGGAGAATCCGGCTTTGGTGCCTGCGGACTGGCGGCATTTTTTTGAGGGCTACCGAGCGGCTCTGGATGGTAGGATTCAGACCCCTGTTTCTCAGGGGGTCGTAGATAAGGAGTTTGCGGTCATCCAGATGATTGCGGCTTATCGCAATCAGGGCCACCTTTACGCCTGTACCAATCCCCTTTACTCCTATGAGGATCACGAAGCGCAGTTAGACCGGGCGTTTGCGCTGGAGCAATTTGGCCTTTCGCGCGAAGACCTGGGTCGTACCTTTCAGGCGGGTAAACTCATCGGCCTCGGCCCCGCTACCCTCGCAGACATTATCGCGCATCTCCGAAAAGTTTACTGCGGCCCCATCGGCATTGAGTATCGCTACATCCGAATACCTCAAATCTTAGAGTGGTTTGAAAACGCCCTTGAGAAACCCGAAAATCTACCTCGCTTCTCCCCCGAAGAAAAGCTCAAAATCCTTCAATGGCTCTGTAATGCCTCAACCTTCGAGCGGTTTCTGCATAGAAAGTTTATCGGTCAAAAGCGCTTTTCTTTGGAAGGGAATGAGGCAATTATTCCGGGGCTTTACGAGCTTGTAGAAAAGGGCGTAGAACTGGGCATAGAAGAGTTTGTCTTTGGGATGGCACACCGCGGCCGTCTAAATGTATTGGCCAATATCATGCAGAAGTCTTTTTATGCGATCTTTGGAGAGTTTGAGGGAAAGGGGATCGCTACGGATGCGTTTGATGGGGATGTGAAGTATCACTTAGGGTATTCCAGTGATCCGGAAATCAAGGGGCGGCGGGTGCACCTCTCGATGCTCCCGAATCCCTCGCATTTAGAGGCGGTGGACCCGGTCGCCACAGGCGCCACTCGGGCCAAAATGGATAACCTTTATGGAGGGACGCACGACAAAATCGTCCTCACCCTCATTCACGGGGATGCGGCTATCGCAGGGCAGGGAGTAGTCTATGAAACTCTTCAACTCTCGTTATTACCCGGTTATGAAGTAGGGGGGACCATTCATATTGTCATCAATAACCAGATAGGGTTTACGACGCCTGAGGAACAGGCCCGCTCAAGTCATTACGCTACCGATGTGGCGAAAGTGACCCTATCTCCGGTCTTTCATGTCAATGGCGAAGACCCAGAAGCTGTCGTGCATGCCATGCGGCTGGCCATTGCTTTTCGGCAGGCTTTCAATCGGGATGTGTTTATCGAGGTAGTTGGTTATCGTCGGCACGGGCACAACGAGGGTGATGAGCCGCGTTTCACCCAGCCCAAAATGTATAAACTCATTGCGAATCGGCTCTCTCCCTTTGAAGTTTATGGCCAAAGGCTCGTGGCCGAAGGGCTCATCACCCCCGAAAACCTTTCTCAGATGGAAAGAGAGCGAAATGCTTTCTACGATGAGCAGCTGGAAAAATCTCGTCAAAAAGAGCTTACTATTGATACGGTTCCTCGCCGCACTTGGCAGGGCATCCAGGTTTATGACGACAATAACTTAGAGCCCAATCCTCCGACCCAGATAAAACCCGAAATCCTCCGCTATATCGCCCAGAAAGCCGTCCAGTGGCCCGAAAATCTCCATCCCCATCCCAATATCCGAAAAGTCTATCAGGCCCGATTAGAATCTGTACAAAAGGGAGAAGGTTTAGACTGGGGGACTGCCGAAATGCTTGCTTATGGCTCTCTTCTCTTGGAAAACAATCCTGTTCGTCTCTCTGGTCAAGATGTAGAGCGGGGTACCTTTTCGCATCGTCATGCGGTCATCGTGGATCAGGAGACAGAGCGCAAGTATGTCCCGCTCAATCACCTTTCGCACCGCCAGGCTCTGTTTTATGTCTACAACTCGCCGCTCTCAGAATATGCGGTAATGGGGTTTGAGTATGGGTATTCGCTGGCTTCGCCGCATACGCTGGTGATCTGGGAGGCGCAGTTTGGCGACTTTGTCAATGGGGCCCAGATCATCATTGATCAGTACCTTGTTTCAGCCAAGTCTAAATGGAGTCGCCTCAGTGGGCTTGTGCTTTATCTACCGCACGGGTACGAGGGGCAAGGGCCCGAACATTCCAGCGCCCGCCCAGAGAGATTCCTGATCCTGACGGCGCAGAACAACATGTATGTATGCAACTTCACAACGCCTGCCAATCTCTTTCATGCGCTTCGTCGGCAAATGCGTAGCAGCACCCGTCGGCCTCTGGTGATATTTACACCTAAGAGCCTTTTACGCCATCCTGAAGCCGTATGCCGTCTGCATGACCTTACCCACGGCACTTTCCGGGAGGTCTTGCCCGACCCCGAGGTACCCCCCAATAAAGCTCATCGTCTCATCCTATGCACAGGTAAAATCTTCTATGAGCTTGTGGCGCTTCGCCGCGAGCATGAGAAGTACGATACAGCCATCGTGCGGATAGAGCAGCTTTACCCCTTCCCCGAAGAATCGCTACGAGAAATCTTAGCATCCCACGAGCATGTAGAAGAGATCTACTGGGTTCAAGAAGAGCCTATCAACATGGGCTATTGGGCCTACATTATGCGGAAATTTATAGAGCATGGCCTTCCTCTTCCTAAGCCCATTGCTCGTAAGGAAGCGGCCAGTCCAGCCACAGGGTCCTTTAGTCATCATCAGCGGCAGCAGAATTATATCCTGCGGCGCGCTTTCAATCTCATACCCGAACGCGTATGATAGATATCAAGGCAGTATCTCCGGGTGAATCCATTACCGAGGTTATCCTTAGCCGTTGGCTTAAGTCGAATGGGAGTTGGGTCCAAAAAGATGAGAAGATAGCGGAGATTGAGTCTGACAAAGCGGCTTTGGAAGTGTATGCGGAGGCTTCTGGGCGGCTTGAGGTTTTAGTGCCGGAGGGGAGTACGGTACCGGTAGGGCAGGTGATTGCGCGGATAGACCCTCAGGCGGCGCCCGAAAATGGTTCTCCGACGCCTGAGCCCTCGCAGAAGGTAGCTACGCTCCCCGATTCTGGCCCGAAGGTTTCGGAGGCGCCGGTTCAGCGTGAAGCCCCTGCGCATGTCATGCCGTCCGCCGCCCGCATCCTGGCTGAGAAAGGCCTCTCGCCTCAGGAAGTTCCGGCCACAGGCCCCGGCGGCCGCCTCACCAAAGCCGATGCCCTATCGGCCCCCGCAAAAATACCCACGCCGCCCCCCGCAGAAGCCCCTACTGCCTCCCCTCCTATCGTAGTGCCCGATGCTCTGACTGCGGCTCCCTCGGCCGACCGTACCGAAACCCGAAAAAAACTCTCACCCATTCGCCAGACTATCGCTCGCCGCCTCCTCGCCGCTAAAAACCAGACCGCCATGCTCACCACCTTCAACGAGGTGGACATGAGCCGCATCCTGGAAATCCGTAAAGCTTACAAAGACCGCTTCCAGGAGAAGCACGGTATTGGCCTCGGGTTCATGAGCTTTTTCACCAAAGCTTGTGCCCAAGCCCTGTTAGAATTTCCAGAAGTCAATAGTCAGCTCCATGACGATGAGCTGGTGTATTTCAATTATGTGGATATTAGTGTGGCGGTGAGCACCGATCGGGGGCTAGTGGTGCCCGTGGTCCGAAATGCGCATGTACTTTCGCTGGCCGATATAGAGCGGGTGATTGCGGATCTGGCGACCCGGGCCCGCCAAAATAAAATCAGCATTGAAGAAATGCAGGGGGGAACCTTTACGATCACCAATGGGGGGGTATTTGGCTCACTCTTATCTACTCCGATTCTCAATCCGCCTCAAACCGCTATTCTCGGTATGCATAAGGTTCAGGAGCGTCCCATGGCCATAGGAGGCCAAGTGCAGGTACGCCCCATGATGTATGTGGCGCTTTCGTATGACCATCGGGTCATTGATGGGAAGGAGGCAGTGAGCTTTTTGGTTCGGGTGAAAGAGCTTTTGGAAGACCCTATACGCCTGCTTTTAGCGGTGTAGGTTATGGAGCTTGTTGTGGAGGGGCTCACCAAGCGTTACGGTGCCCAAAAGGCGCTGGACTCTGTGAGCTTCACGCTTCGAGGGGCGGGGATTTACGGCTATCTGGGACCTAATGGCGCAGGCAAATCCACGACTTTTAAGATTTTAACGGGGTATTTGAAACCCGATGCAGGTCGGGTGCGCCTGGGAAACTGGGAAATGCCTCAGGATCGCCAGGTTATCCAGGCCCATATTGGGTATCTACCGGAGCACAATCCGCTTTATTTGGACCTTTATGTGCGGGAGTATCTCCTTTTTCGGGGGCGGCTGTATGGTCTGCGCGGACGCCCCCTCCGCCAGAAGGTCGAGGAAGTAATCACTCTGGTCGGTCTCGAGTCCCATGCGCATAAGCTCATTGGTGCCCTCTCTCGGGGGTATCGCCAAAGGGTAGGATTAGCCCAGGCGCTCCTGCACGATCCCCCCCTGCTAATTCTGGATGAACCGACCAGCGGTTTAGACCCCAACCAAGTGATAGAAATACGCTCGCTTATCCAGCACTTGGGGAAAACACATACCGTCATCTTCTCCTCGCATATCTTAGCGGAGGTGCAGGCGATCGCCTCAGAAGTCTTGATTCTTCATCAGGGGAGGCTTGTCTTTCAAGCGCCCATGTCGGAATTAGAGGTGCATTTGGGGCGGGAGAGCTATCTGGTAGAGACCGCGGAGCGGCCTTTGGAATGGGATTTTCTGCCGCCAGAAGCCACTATCCGCCCGGTAGGTGAAATGATATGGACGATAGAGGGTCCTCCGCATGTGGATCTGCGTCGTCGCATTTATGAGGCTTCGGTGGCTCAGGGTGTTCCGTTACTTCGTCTGGAAAAGCATCAGCTCCCGCTGGAAGAGGTTTTTCAGCAGCTGACGGCGGGATAGCGTCCTGTGAATCCATAGCGGTTCGGTCGATCGTAATACTGTTTCAGAGGTCACTTGCTTTTGATACGCTAATCGGGGATCGGGGGTAGCATAAGTGAGATGCAAGGCGGCGGGCATCGCCCATGGCGATGCCCGCCGCGCCCCAACTAAGCCCCCACAAAAGGCAGGACGCACGCAGCACCCCACTAAGGAAGCATGGAACCAAATGTAGTATCAGCGAATACGCACAAAAACCAAATCTAACTCTCAAGGCCAATTCCGGAAAAGTACAAAGCGCCTCTTCCGGGGCTGCGCTTATTTAGTAGATTAGCTGGCTCATACCCAGTCCAACCAGCTCTACTTTATTCGTGATCGCCTGCAAGAATAAAATCGCATCTATGATCTGTTTCTTATCGGCGTACGGGATGATGCCTGTGAGCGTGGTTTCGGTGGTCTTAATATAGTCTCGCAGGGCGGATTCAAGCTGGTTCATGGCTTTCTCGTTGGCCTGCACAGAAGGAATTTTGAGGTCGTTAGGTGTTTTGGGCTCTAACTTTGCAAAAGGCAGGTACTGTAATATCCGGTACAGCCGGGTAAGCTTGGAAATATAGATGCGAGTAAGCTCGATTTTGTCCATTTTTTCCAGATCCCCCAAGCTGTATACGATCGTTGCTCCACCCGGAAGTTGTACAGCCGGCTCAGGGTCTTGCGATTGGGGCGTTGGTTGCTGCGCCCACACCAGCACGAAAAACAGTAAACTTATCGCAGCACTTTTCATATGCATAGGAAGTTATCGTCCTTTTGAGGTGACGGCCTCTTTTTTGCGCAGATATTCTTTGGCTTTGTCGTCTAAGTTCAGATAAGTGGTTACCTGAATAAGACTTTGTAGGAGGGCTAAATCATCGGGAAGCGCTTCGTGAGCTTTTTCTAAGTAGGGCAGCGCTTGTCGAAATTTCTCCTGCATTTGGGTATAAAGCTCTTTTTGCTGAGCCTCATTTTTGGAATCGTTATACTTTTGGGCAATCTCTGCCGCTTGGTTTACATAATAAGCACCCAAGTTGTAGTTGGCATTGACATTATTGGGATTTAGAGCTAAAACCCGCTGATAATACACGGCGGCTGAGTCGGGGTTGCGTTTTTCAAGTAGCTGGGCATAAATGAGGAGGTAAGTCTCGTTATTTGGGTTTTTCTCTATCTCAGTTTGAAACTGCTTGATAGCCTCATCGTGGAGGGTAGGGTTTTGGAGGTAGAGATTCAACTCGGCGCGCCGGATATTCTCGTCGGTAGGGAATTTCGAGCGGGCTTCGCTGGCTATCGAGATAGCCTTTTCCCCCTGGCCCCGGCTACCGTATAAGTTAATCAGCGCCATATACACGAAAGGCAGCATTTGCTCGGCTTCTTTCATGGGCTTAGATTTGGAGAGAGCCAGCGCTTTTTCTAAGTCGGCCAGGGCCGCGTTCGTATCCCGAAGCTGGGTATTTACCAGGCCTCTCAAAGCAATCGGCGGGAAGAAGTCTTTTTGTCCCAGCCCCTCAAAGAGCTCTATCGCCCGGGTCAGATTTTCCCGGGCCTGAGGGAGTTTTTCTTTTTGAAAGAGTTCGAAGCCTTTCAAATACAGGGTGCTGGCTAACTGGGCCGAGGCTTGGGTTAGCTCTAAATCAAACTCTTTCTTGACATCAAGCTCCCGGG
>Ga0197142_1003398_pt1 | contig 13355 bp, 5 predicted proteins | sample GBS60_MetaG_FD_148614 | JGI IMG/M metagenome (GOLD analysis project Ga0197142, IMG submission 148614) | Sediment microbial communities from Great Boiling Springs, Gerlach, Nevada, United States - GBS 60_MetaG | ecosystem: Environmental > Aquatic > Thermal springs > Hot (42-90C) > Sediment... | reverse complement strand
GATTGGATGCGGATTCGCTGGGCAAGGGGATAACGATAGACCAGCATGGTCGTTTGCGGTGGACACCGACGGAGACCCATGTGGGTTCCCACAATATCCAGATATTGGTGACAGATGTATTTGGGGATACGGTAACCGCTAATTTTGGGGTAACCGTCTTCCGGGATGAGGTCGCTCCGGCAGTGAATTTAATCTATCTGAGTCAGGGACAACCCCAGCTGAATGGCAGTGGATTGTTCCAGGTGCAGGCTACGGACAATGTAGGGGTTGCCCGGCTGGAGCTGTGGGTGGATGGGAATCTGGTGACTCTGGATACCTTAGGTCGTGCTAGTGTGCCGTTTGTGTCTGTTGGGGATATGAACCTGGTGGCCTATGCCTATGATTTGGCTGGCAATAGGGGAGAAGCGGTTCTCGTCCTACCCGTGATTGACCCGACGGACCGGCAGGGGCCGGTGGTGGCCTTGCGGGCGGTGATTGATGAGGATGCCAATGGGGATGGGCGGGACGATGATGGACTGATTGCGACGCTTGCCCAGGTCTATGGCAAGGTGGAGGCGGATGACTTACGAGAATATGTGCTGGAGATTGCCCCCCTCAACAGCCAAAAATATATGGTGTTGAAACGGGGGACTAACCCAGTGGATGGGGTTCTCGGTGAATTAGACCCCACCATTCTGGCCAATGGGAGTTATCGTCTGCGGTTACGGGCTGAGGATATTAATGGGAATGTGACGGCGGTCGAAACTCAGGTGGAAATTAGCGGGAACCTGAAGTTTGGGGAGTTTCAGCTTTCGTTTACGGATATGGAACTCCAAATTGGCAAGATGCCGGTGACCTTGGTACGTACCTATGATTCCTTGTCCCGGGACAATCAAGGGCCTGATTTTGGGTACGGCTGGCGGTTGGAATTCCGGGATGCGCAGGTACAGTACAATACCCCCCGGGATTGGGAATATGAGGAGCTGGGTATCCGTACGCGAGGTCTGCAATCGGGTGACCGAATTTACATCACGCTTCCTGGCGGGAAACGGGAAGGGTTTACGTTTGTGGCTCGTAGTCATCCCTTTATCCCTCGCTTTAAGATTCCTACCTTTGACCCTGACCCAGGGGTTACAACTAAATTGACCGTCCCTGGAGCGTTTTATCGTCCTAACTTTGGTACTACCTATGGTGCGGATAAGGGCAGTGTGAATAATATGCTGATTGAGGATGCCAATGGTAGAGTCTTCAATGCGGGTGGTATGCCTTGGCATCCGGAGGATGTGGGTGGTCTGCTCTTACAGACGCAAGAGGGGGTCGTCTTCCATGTCAAGAATGGCAAGATTACCGAAATCAATCAGGGGACGCTTACCCAGGATGCAAACACTGGTTACTTAGATGGGGATATCCGTCTTGACAGTGAGGAAAAACTCTTTCTGACGGATACGGAAATTCGTTCCAGCTTGGGGCACAAAATCACGTTTGAGCGGGATAAACAGGGGCGGATTGTCGCCGCTATTGACCCGGATGGGAACAAAACCCTCTACAGCTATGACAAGAATGGGGATTTAGTGTCCATGACGGACCGCATGGGCAATATCACCCGCTTTGAATATCATGCCCAACGCCCCCACTACCTAGATAAAATTATTGACCCCCTCAATCGTCCCTATATGCGTAATGAATACGATGAATGGGGTCGCCTCACGAAAGTTTTTGATGCGAATGGCAATGCCATTAATATGTCATTTGACCCCCGTAACCAGGTGGAAATTATCACTGACCCCCTGAATTACAGCACCGTGAATGAATACGACAAACGGGGCAACTTGCTGAAAAGAACCAACCCTGATGGTGGCATTGAAACCTGGAACTATGATGACAAGAACAATGTAACTAGATACGTAAACCAAATTGGGGCTGTGCATCAGTATCAATATGATGAGAAGGGCAGACTGATACAAGAAATCGATCCTTTAGGGCGGATAAACAGAACTGTCTATAGAGCCACGGGGGATAACTCTGAAGAAATTGTTAATATAGACCCTCTAGGCAATATCTCTACTGTAAAAAATGATTCAGATAAGTTGACATGGATAGATGCTAGTGGTTTTGTGTCAGTTGCAACACGACAAGAAACGACCATTAATGGAGTTGCCCTTGTCAGCAATATGCAATACGACCAAAATGGAAGGCTAACAAGTTATATTTCGAGAAACGGCTTAAAGTACGTTATGACCTACGACAACAGAGGTCTTGTTGTACAAGAGAAAGTTATTACTACTACATACTCTAACCCCCTAGAATTTGTGACCTCTTTTGAATATGATAAAAACGGTCAATTAATTAAACAAATTAACCCCGATGGTTCTACATATATTTATGAGTATGATTCTTGTAAGAGATTAATCAGTGAGACTATCAATGGTCAGACAATTCAATACAAATACAATTCTGTTGGCCATTTGGTGCGTAAAATCTATCCCGATGGTACTGCCGAAATCTATGAATATGATGCTCTGGGACAAATGCTGGCTTCTACGGATAGGGCAGGCCGAACGACCAGATTTACTTATGATCCCATGGGACGATTATTGAAAACTACCTACTGGGATGGTAGTACTGTGACTTCAGAATATGATCTAGCAGGACAATTATCTACTGAGACTGACCGCACAGGAACTCGTTATGAATATACTTATGATCTTGCAGGTAATTTGATACGTACTGCTGATTCTGAAGGTAATTTTTCAGAGATGTCTTACGATTTGTCTAACAATCTGGTTTCTGTGATAGATTCTGATGGGAATAATGTCAGATATGAATATGATGCTAATGGTAATATTACGGGAGTTATCACGAACGGTCGTAAAGAAGGCTATGAACATGAGCCGCTAAAATCTTCAACACAGATTGATGTTCTAGGAAACCCAACTAAGGCGGAGTTGAATTCTACCGGGCTTACATCTGCAATCGTGGATGCGGAAGGAAGACGGACTGAATATAATTATGATGAACTTAGTAGATTGACCAGCATTAAGGACGCTAACGGAAATGTCACTCGTTATGAGTATGATGTCCACGGTAGACTCAAAACTATTACATATCCAGATGGTTCACAAGAGAATTATGCGTACGATGAGCGTGGCATTGTGAATAGTGTAGAGCGGACTGATGGTACAAGTGTGGAATATTTATACGACTCCCAAAGTATACACGTTAAGTCGCAAAGTGGAATGGTCAAAACGTATGAGTACGATACTCAGGGTAGATTGGTATCTTACCAAGATGGCACACACACTGCCATACGTATCTATGATGAACAAGGTCGCCTCACCAAGCTGATTGATATTAATGGGTATGTACTTACTTATGAATATGATGAAGAAGGACGATTAAGTAAGGTGGTCAGCGGAGAACATATTACTGAGTACACCTATGATAATTTGAATCGAGTGGTACAGTTAAATGATTCTCACACTGGAGCAACCTCGTTTAGCTACGATAACAATGGCCAATTAGTTCAAATTATTAGCTCTAATGGATTGGTAAAACAATATCACTATGATAATGTATCTAGACTCGTGACAAGCATAGAATACTTAGATAACGCAGGCAATCTTGTATTCGGTCAAGAGTACATTCGTGATTTGATAGGAAATGTTGTGGAAATTAGAGAAAATAATGGACGTAAGATAAGCTATGAATACGACAGAAGCTATCGATTGGTGAAAGAAGAGATTAGTGACCCTGTGAGCGGTATACGAACAATCCAATACACTTATGATGCGGCTGGTAATCGAGTCAAACGGGAAGATTCTGTGGAAGGGACGACTATCTACAGCTATGATAATATGAACCGATTGCTATCTGAGGTGATTAATGGTGATATAACAAGTTACACTTATGATCAACGAGGTAATTTGGTCTCAAAGGTCAGTCCCAGCGAGCGCACTCTATATACATGGGACGACTCGAATCGCCTAATTAGTGTTCAACAAACAGATACAAATGGAAATACCATTTATTCTGTCATATACCAGTACGACCAGCACGGAATGCGTACCGGCAAAATAGAAAATGGTGTTCAGACTTACTTTGTACTGGATTATTCTGGAGGGGATTTGTTGCCCGTGGTGCGTGATGAGTATGATAGCAATGGACGATTACTGCGAAGTTATACTCATGCTTTTACAACCGCTCCCTTGGCTCAGTTTGAGTCTGATAGTGCTCAGGTTTTGCATTATGTCAGTGATAGGACAAATAGTACTCGTTCTGTTTTGAATCAGTCTGGCAATCAGGTGGCAGAGTACGCATATGATGCTTACGGTAGAATTTTGAACCAATCTGGGAATACCTCCGTAGAGTACTTGTACAATGGTGAATCTTATGATGCGAGTACTGGATTACAGTACTTACGGGCTAGATATCTAGATGTAGAGGTGGGTCGGTTTATTAGTCCTGACCCCTATCGAGGAGATGTAAATGATCCTATATCTCTCCATAGGTATCATTATGCAGGACTGAACCCTGTAATGAATTATGATCCTACAGGCTACTTTAGCCTGACCGAGTTGCTCACTTCACTGGTAAGCAAGGAAACTTTAGAAAAAATGAAAGAGGGTTCCTTACTTGCTAAAGCATTTAAGATTGCTAAATTTCTAGATAGATGGGCAGACGGAATATTTTTAGTTACTTTCATGGCTACATTTGTAACTTACCTTGCCGTGGCTAATACTATTAAGTACGGCGCAGTTCAGTTCACTAAGAAATGGAAATCAAAACCACCAGTAAAGTTGATAAATGAATTGGAATTTGAAATACGAAAGATTAAGGAAAGTCAATTTGCGCCGCCAACTGTAGACTGGGACGGACTTTGGGGTGGAGCCTGGACGAGAGGAACCTGGGGCGGAATTTCAGAGCCAAGGTTGGTGAAGGAGAAAGAGGATCAATTGAAAGTTAGATTGGCTGGGAAAGTAAAACCGGCGGGGAATTCTCCAGCTGGAAGTACATTTTATACAGAATTTAACTTTAACCCGCTCAGTATCAGAGTTGGTGCCAGCTTGGATATACCCCTGGTTAAGAAAGATAATCTTGAGATTTCGTTGAAACTAGCTGGTGCTCTTGGTACGGCTGAAGGAAATGCTAGTCCTGGTATCGGGCCTACAGCTGTTCTTGAACAGATGATCGAATTATTTTTTGAAGCCAAAGTTACATTAGGGGAGTGGGCTTGGAAATATCCTGTTCCTCTAGCGAGTGCTAGCAGAAGATATAATCTTACAACTGGCTATGACGAATTGCGGCTACGATCTTTTGCCTTCGATCAAAAATATAGGCAAGTACAAGGTGGAGGTTGGGTTGCGAAATAATACTATCAATGGCGGTTCAGGGATTGATACGGTTTAGGATTATATGAGTACACCTGGCGCTGTTGTGCTGAGCGACACTGTAATTGCTGGTGAAGGCAGCGGACTAGGTAGAGATAGTGTTGCAGGGGTAGAGTTTTTTGACCTTACAGGGACAAGTGGTAGTGACTTAATGAATGCATCGGCAGTTCAAAATGCTAGAGTGACCCTGCGCGGTGGCGAGGGGAACGACCTGTTGATTGGTGGAAGTGGAGATGACCTTCTGGATGGAGGCGATGGGGATGATATTCTTAATGGCTCGGCGGGTAATGATGTGCTGGTTGGCGGAGCGGGCAGAGACTTGTTTATGTTCACCAACAGTATGGGCGTTGATGTGATTATTGACTTTGATTCCACTGATGACAAGATTGGCTTGGATGCCAATGTGTTTTCTGCTCTCCATCCTCTGGTTGCCAATGGTGATGCTGTCCTGGACAGTGAACATTTTGTAACGATTACTAGCAATGGGACTGTTGAGAATGCCCTGGCGCTTGCAGACACTGCTCGAGGTCATATCATCTATGATTCTGCGACTGGGGCGTTGATTTACAAACGGAATCCCAACGTAGCATTGGATATTACCGATGGTGTATTTGCCATGTTACAGAACCGTCCTGTCCTTCAAGCAAATAACCTCATCATTATGAAGTAGACCTCCCCTTTCTGCCTGGATGAGTAAGCTGGGTTTGTGAGGGTTTTGACTGTCTCACTTCCAAGATGGGGGGGTGTAGGTTTGCTTGAGGAGTGGGTATTCTTAAGATGGGATGAAGGGAGGAGTTGGTTGTGGGGGGAGGGGTTATAATTTGAGCAGATTGTCACAGATGAAGGAGCGGATATGGCGGTAGCGCAGGAGAAGGTGGGGAAAGAGGAAGCGGCACAGGACGTGACGGTGAAGGTATTACTGGCGGGTGGACATCAGTACACCTTGGCACTGAAGTCGGACACGCCGTTGTTGCGGTCGTTGTTGGGGAGTATCATGTCCCGGGTGCGGAACCAGGGGAACCGGACGTTGTTTCAGATACCAGTGGAAGCGAATCGGGCGGCGGTGTGTTTTTGCTCGGATGAATTGGTGGCGGTGGTGACGGAGCCGCCGGTGTTCATTCGCCCGAATGAGGAAGAAACGCCAGCGCAACAACCGGATTAGGGATGCATGAGTGAGCCGATAACGCTGCCCCCGGAACTGCAACAGCGGTTAGAGGCGTATGTGGGGTTGATAGAGCAGTTGGTGTCGTGCCCGGCGGGGGAGGAGCCGTCGGTGTTGCAGGCACACCAGGACTTGCTAGATTTGCCCTTTTTGCAGGTGTTGGGGGCGGTGGCCCAACAGGCGTACCAACAAGAAGAAACCCGCCCCATCGGGGAATTTTTGGGGCAGATAGGGATACAGTTGCAAGGGGCGTTTGGGCAGGCGTTGCAGGAGCGGCTGGCGGCGTACCAGCAGTTGGTGGTGGCGCTGGGGAGTTGTGGGGAGGGGGAGACGGAGCAGGTGTTGGCGGCGCACCCGGATTTGCAGGATGCGGGCTTGGTGCTGTATTTGGGGCAGGAAGCGGGGAAGTTGCAGGTGTTGGGGCAGGGGGCAATTGCCGCCCGGCTGTTGCGGCTGGGGCAGGAATTGGGGGCGCGACTGGGATTGAGCCGCCGTCCCGAGCCGGAGGCTCCCACCCGTTCGTTGCTGGAGCGGTTGCCCAAGTGGGTGGGGAAAAAGGCTGCGAAAAAGGAAGCCGTTGCCCCCGCCCAGGAATCGCCCAAACCAGAAGTGCCCTACCTGGTACTGCGGCTGTTGCAGTTGAGTCAAGCCCGTCAGGAGCAGAGGATATATCAGCTGTTGCGGCAAAGTGCCCTGCCGGAGGGTTTAGGAGAGGACTTAGCCCGGTGGGCGCAGGGGGTGGTGCCCCATTTGCCCCCAGAGCAACGGCAGGGAGTGGTCGAGGACATCGGGCGGCTGGGGGAATACCTATTGCGGGCACCCGTGGGGAATATCCCTGTGCAGATGGGGGTAGCCATCCGGGTGTTGGAGGTGGCCTTATCCTACTGGGATAAGGAAGCGGATTTGCAGGGGTGGGCGGCTCGGCATCATCAGTTGGCGATTGCCTATTCGGACTGCCCCACGGGGGATAAGCAGAGGAACTATCAACAGGCGTTGTGGCATTACCAGCAGGCGTTGCAGGTGTATCGGCGCATGGAGCATCCCCTGGATTGGGGGATGGTGCAGAACAATATGGGGTTGCTGTACCGGCAATGGCCTGGGGAACAGGAGCGGTCGGTGCATCTGGAGTTGGCGATTGCCTGTTTCCAGTCGGCGTTGGAAAGTTACACCCCGGAGGCGCAACCGCAATTGTGGGCGATTACGCAGGTGAATTTGGGTCAAAGTTATGCCGAGCGGCAACAGGGGGACCGGCTGGAGAATCTGCACAAGGCAATGAGTTGTTACCGACAGGCCTTGCCGGTGCTGGAAGCGCAACAGATGGTGGGTGCCAAACAACAGGCACAACAGTTGTTACTACTGGCGGAACAGGCTTTGTTCCAGGAGCAACAGAAGACGGTGGTGCAGGTGGCGGGGGAGACGGTGCAAATTGGGGACCAGGTGTTGGCGGCGCCGCAACTGGTGCAACGGTTACACCGGTACGAATTGTGGCCAGAATTACGGGTGCAGATGTTGATTGACACGTTGGTGCGGGAGATACCCTGGAGTGAGTCCGAGCTGGCGGAGGGTTTGGCGGCGTGGCAACAGCAGGTGGGGCAACAGGGAGCCGAGTGGTTGGCGCAACGGGGGTTGACGGAGGCGGAATTACCGGGGTGGGTGACCCGCCCTGCCCGGTTACGGCGGCTCCAGGAACAGATGTTTGGGCACAAGGTGGAGACCTATTTTTTGGAGCGCAAGGGGAGTTTAGACCGGGTGCGGTATTACTTGATTCGGCATGAGGAGGAGGGGGTACTCAAGGAACTGGCGTTTCGGATTCGGAACCGGGAAGGGGATGTGGAGGCTTTGGCGAGTGAATATGGGCAGGGGGAGGAGGCGCAAATTGGGGGGTTAATCGGGCCGGTGGAGTTGGGGCAACTGCCGCCTGCGTTGGTGGCACTGCTGGGGCCTGCGCCAGTGGGGCAGGTGATTGGGCCAGTGCATTTGGGACAACAGTTTGGGTTGCTGGTGGTCAAGCAAAAAATCGGGGCGCAGTTGACAGCGGGGATACGGCAACGGCTGTTGGAGGAATTGTTCATGGGGTGGGTGCGGGAGCAATTGGGGTATGGAATGGGTTGAACCGCTGACGGCGCAGTTGGGAGCGTGGGAGCCGTGGGCTGGGGTTATCCCGGAGGAACAGTTGCGGGTGTGGGTAGGGCAAGGGCGGGTAGTGCGCTATCGGATGGGGCAGGAAATCCTCCAGCCGGAGGGAGCCTACACCCATCTGGGCTGGGTGGTGCATGGTGGGGTACGGTGGGTGGGAACCCAACCGCCGTTGGGGACGCCTGTGACCCTGGCGGTGGGGGGCAAGGGATGCAGCATTGGCACGGCGAGCTGGGGGAGTGGGCTGGCCTGTGAGTGGGTGGTGGCGAAGGAGGAAACGGTCTGCTGGGAGATTCCCCTGGCGGAGTGGGAAACCTGGGTAGAGGCCTATCCCGAGTTGGGGAAACGGTATCGGGAAGAGTGCAGTGTGCCAGAGGCTTATTGGGTGTTGAGCCAACAACCCCAGACCCAGGATTGGCCGTTGGTGTCCTGGGCACAACAGGCACCTGCGGTGGTGCGGGTGTGGGAACAGACCGAGCCCCCCACCGAGTCGGACTACCGGTGGTTGCCGAGTGGGGCGGGGCGGTGGTTGGGTTTTCCGGTGGGGTGGTGGTCCGAGATGAGCGTCGTGTCGCCGGTGGAGGAATCGCCGCCCGAATGGCTCGCCTTGGTGCCCTATGGGGAAGCGGGGGAACCGGCCCCCCGCCTGCGGGATTTGAGTGCCTATCCGTTTGTGCGGGCGACGGCGGGGGAACCCCTCTTGTTGGCCTGCTTTGCCATGCTGTGCCGCTACTACCGGGTGCCCTTTCGCAAGGAAGTCCTGCAACGGGCCTTGAGTGGGCGTTCCAGTCATGAGGAGCAAAACTCCCTGTACCTGTGTGCTGCGGTGGGGGAATTTTTGGGGTTGCACAGCCAGTTACTGCAAATCCCCCGGTCAGCACTTGGGCAATTGCCCCACACCGCCCTGGTGCAATGGGAGCAGGACTTAGCCGTGGTGTATGACGCAGATGCCACCAGTGTGGTGTTGGCTCACCCCAAGGAGTCCCAGGTGCGGGAAGTGCCCCTAGCGGAAGCCATGACCGCCCTCCAGCCCGACCCGCAGGTGGAAGCGGTGCAGGTACTGCTGTTGTACCCCACCCCGGCCACGCCCAAGCAAAAATTTGGGTTGAGTTGGTTTGTGCCATTTGTGATTAAGTACCGGCGGGTGTTGACGGAAGTGCTGGTGGCTTCCTTTTTTGTGCAGTTATTTGGGTTAGCCAATCCCCTGGTGATTCAGGTGTTGATAGACAAGGTGTTGGTGCAGGGGGGTCTGGAGACCCTGAATGTGATTGGTTTGTTTTTGCTGATAGTGGCTTTGTTTGAGGGGGTGTTGAGTGCCCTGCGGATGTTTTTGTTTGCCGATACCACCAACCGGATTGATTTCGCCTTGGGTACGGAGATTATTGACCGGTTGTTCCGTTTGCCGTTGCGCTACTTTGAGAAACGGCCGGTGGGGGAAGTGGCCAGCCGGGTGAACGAATTGGAGAATATCCGCCAGTTTTTGACCGGCACGGCGCTGACGGTGGCGTTGGATGCCCTGTTTTCGGTCATCTACATCGTGATTATGTTTGTGTACAACTGGATGCTGGCGTTGGTGGCGCTGGCGGTGATTCCCCTGTTTGCCATTCTGACGTTTCTGGTGACCCCGATTTTGCGTAGCCAGTTGCGCACGAAGGCGGAACGGCATGCGGCGAGCCAGTCCTACCTGGTGGAGACGTTGACGGGGATTCAAACGGTCAAGGGGCAGAGCATCGAACTGCAGTCGCGCTGGAAATGGCAGGATTTGTACAGTCGGTATGTGGCGGCGGGGTTTCGCACGGTGGTCACCTCGGCGACGGCGGGTTCCATCAGCCATTTTTTGGAGCAGTTGTCCGAGCTGGTGGTGTTGTGGGTGGGGGCGCGGATGGTGCTGGGGAGTGAGGGGCAGTTTACCCTGGGGCAGTTAATCGCTTTTCGGATTATCGCTGGGTATGTGATTTCCCCGCTGTTGCGGCTGATTCAACTCTGGCAGAACTTCCAGGAGACGGCGATTTCCCTGGAGCGGCTGAGTGACATTGTGGATACGCCGACGGAACTGGAGCTGTCCCCGAGTCGGTTGGCTTTGCCGCCGATTGTGGGGGAAATCCGGTTTGAGGAGCTGTCGTTCCGGTTTGCCGCCGCCGGACCATTACAGCTGGTGAATGTGAATTTGGTGGTGCCCGCCGGGGCGTTTGTGGGGATAGTGGGGCAAAGCGGGTCGGGGAAAAGTACCTTGCTGAAGTTGGTGAGCCGGTTGTACGAGCCGCTGGCGGGGCGGATTTTGATAGACGGGTACGATATTGCCAAGGTGGATTTGTACAGCGTGCGTAGCCAGATTGGGTTGGTGCCCCAGGAGCCGTTGCTGTTTGAGGGGACGGTGCGGGAGAACATCGCCCTGACCCGCCCGGAGAGCACGGATGCGGAGATTATGGAAGCCGCCCGGATTGCCCTAGCCCATGAATTTATCATGAACCTGCCCCAGGGGTACGATACGCCGGTGGGGGAACGGGGTGCCGGGCTATCGGGGGGACAGCGCCAGCGGATTGCCATTGCCCGCACCGTGTTACAAAATCCGGCGTTATTGTTATTAGATGAAGCCACCAGTGCGTTGGATTACGACACGGAGCGGCGTGTGTGCCGGAATTTGATAGAGTTTTTTCGGGGGCGGACGGTGTTGTTTGTTTCCCACCGGTTGAAGGTACTGCAGGGGGCGGACAAGATTGTGGTGATGCACCAGGGTCAGCTGGAGGAGGAGGGCACGCATGGGGAATTGATGGCGCGGCGGGGGCGTTACTACTGCTTATATCAACAACAGGATGCGGAGATAAGCCTCTCATGAGTAAGGAAGGTGGGGGCGCATTGGTGCCCCGTTCCCAGATTGTGGATGCGGTGGCGCGACCGGTCACCCTGCAACAGTCGTTGTTTTGGTCGCGGGCGATTCTGTGGAGCCTGATGGGGGTGACGGTGGCGAGTATCGCCTGGGCGTGTTTGGCGCAGATAGACGAAGCGGTGCCGGTGACGGGGAAATTGGAACCCCTGGAGAGTGTCAAGGAGATAAAGGCGCCCTTGGGGGGGGTGGTGCAACAGGTGCATGTGCGGGAGGGGCAAACGGTGGAAGCTGGGGCATTGCTCCTGACGTTGGATACGGATGCGGCGGTAGCCAAACAGACCGCCTTGACCCAGTTGCGGGAAGCCCTGCAGGAGGAAAACCGTTATTACAGTGCGCTGTTGGGGGGGCAGACCCCGCCTGCCCCGAGCCGTCCGCTGCCAGTGCCCTTACTGCTATTGACCCAAAACCGGATTGCGTTGGTGCAGGAGAATGAGTTATTCCGCACCCTGTTGGCGGGGGGGAGTGGGGTTCGTTTTACGCCGGAGCAACAGAGGCGGTTGCGGTTATCCGCCACGGAGATGACCAGCCGGGTGCAGGTGGAGCAGAGTACCATTGACCAATTGGACAAACAAATCGCCCAGACCCAAGCCCAATTAGCCAATGCCAAAGAAGTGCGGGACTTGGATGAGCAAATTCTGCGGGATTACACCAGTCTGGTGGCGGAAGGGGGGATTGCCCGGGTGCAACAGTTGCAACAACAGCAGAAAACCAGTACCGCCCGGGCGGAGGTGATTCGGCTCCAGCAGGAACTGCAACGGTTGCAACAGGCTCGTTATCAAGCCCAGCAGAAAAGGCTGGCGACCCAGGCGAATACCCAGGTGGATGTGTACAACCGGATGGCGGACAACGACAAACGGATAGCCGAGATTGATAGTCAACTGCGCAAAGTAATCAGTGAGAACGAAAAGCAAATCACCCAGATAGACAGCCAATTGGCGGAGATACGTCAAATCCTGCGCTACCAATACCTGCGTGCCCCGGTGGCGGGTACCGTGTTCAATTTGAAAGCCAAACATGCGGGGTTTGTCATCAATTCCGTCGAGCCAGTGATGCAGGTGGTGCCGCAGGAGAACCTGATTGCCCAGGTGTACATCAGCAACCAAAACATCGGGTTTGTGCGTCCCCAGATGCCAGTGAAGGTGCAGGTGGATGCCTTCCCCAGCAGTGAGTTTGGCAAAATCCCCGGCACGATTAGCGAGATAGGCTCGGATGCCTTGCCCCCTGACCAGGTGTATCCTTTTTTCCGGTTTCCAGCGAAAATCACCCTTGCCCAGCAGTATTTGCAGGTGAATGACAAAAAACTGCCCTTACGACCGGGGATGTCCATCACTGCCCATATCCAAATCCGGCGACGCCCGGTGATTTCTCTCATCACCGACCTGTTTACCCGGCAAATTGAATCCCTGGAAGGCATTCGTTGACCTAAACTAAAAAGTAGGAATTATAGTCGTTTCACAAGAAAATGCAACACTTTTAGGCACTGGTATAGTCATTTCAAACAAGTTTACAACATTTGCGTTCACCTACAAACCCTCTTTTGGAAAGGGATAGGGCGATTGCAAATACCTAAAAAGTGTCGCATTCTAAAACGGAATGACTATACTTGAAACTTTCCAGTAGTCGTTTCACAGGAAAATGCAACACTTTGAGGCACTGGTCATCACTGTATCCCCTTCCAGGACAGGGTTTGCAGGTAAAGGCGAATGTCGCAAACTTGTTTGAAATGACTATATTCCCCAGACCTCAATGATATTGAGCATGACTTTAGCGCATTAAAAAGATTGTGGATGTATGCTCCTCCTGG
>Ga0197142_1003396_pt1 | contig 13356 bp, 12 predicted proteins | sample GBS60_MetaG_FD_148614 | JGI IMG/M metagenome (GOLD analysis project Ga0197142, IMG submission 148614) | Sediment microbial communities from Great Boiling Springs, Gerlach, Nevada, United States - GBS 60_MetaG | ecosystem: Environmental > Aquatic > Thermal springs > Hot (42-90C) > Sediment... | reverse complement strand
ACCTCCAGCTCGGGGTAGTTGGCCTGGGTGACGTAGAGATCCTGCGACCAGCCCACAGCCACCCAGCTATCGGCCAGGCGCAACATGGGCAAGTAGTCGGCGGAAGTATAGGCCAGAACCTGGCGGTGCAGGGATCCCAGCTCTCGCCGCAGTTGGGCCTCCTCGGGATCGAGGGGATCGTTGTAGGAGCGGCCCAGCTTTTTGAGGACGAGCCCGATCACCTCCCGGGGGTGATCCGGCAGGGTGAGCTTGCCGGCTAGCTCAGGCCGCCACAGATCCGCCCAGTCCCGGATGGGCTCGCTCACCCGGTCGCGGCGGTAGGCAATGGCCGTTACCCCCCAGCGCCAGGGCACGCCCCAGATCTGCCCCTCCCGGCCCGCAGCGGCCTGCCAGCGGGGATCCAAGTGCTGCCACCGTTCTCCCAAGAGGTCAGGTGGCAGGGGATCCAGCCAACCGGCAGCAATGGCCCGATCCAAGGCGTCAGCTCCCAACAGGCTCAGGGCCGCCGCTGGCGGCTGCCGTCGGAACCATCCCCCCGGATCCCACCAGGCCGGCTCAGGCGGCTGGACGCTTTGCCGCAGGTAGGCCAGCAACTGGGCCCGATCGTCCAACAGTTGCAGCCGAAAGCGAACCTGGGTGCGGCGGCGAAACTCGTTCACCAAGCTGGCCGGGATCCCTTGTTTAAGGGCGAGAATGAGGGGCAGAGAGCCCGTGGGCCCGCCACAGCCGGCCACCGCCAGCCCCAGCAGGATCCCGTACAGAAATTCACGTCGGCTCAGCCCTTGCTTGCCCACGCCAGTACCGCTCCACCAGAATTAGGGCCACCAGATCATCGTAAGCCTTGTCCGGCACCCGCATCCCCTTGGGCAACAGCCGCTCCCATCCCCGCGGTGGGTAAAAATCCCAGTAGCGCTGACGGGCCTCTTGGGAGCTGTGCCTCTCGTCCACCAGGACGATCTGGTGGGGGGGGAGGAGCGACTCCAGTTGCTGTTTCCAGCCTCGCGCCGTTGTCTGATTTCCCAGGATGAGCCGCTCCGCCCCAAACTGCTGCCAGAGGGCCTGCAACCTGGCCAGGGCCTCCCCCGCTGAGACCACCTCCCGATGCAAGACCTGCCACGCCGGCTGGACTTGCACCACGGCAAGGCCGCACTTGTCCCGCCCCGGGTCAAAACCCATCAGCACTCGCCCCTCTTCCAGCCCGCCCAGATGGAGTGGATCCCTCATCCCCCAATCTGCCCCGCCTGCTGAACGGGGGTGGCGCCCTGCTGGCCAGAGGCCTCCGCCATCAGGAAACTCACCCGCAGCGGCCCCGCCGTGTAGATGTCGGTGTCGGCAACCAGCTTCACATCCAGAGGGGTGGTGCTCTGGCGGAGATGCTGCACAACTTCCAAGAACTTCACCTGCGAGAATTCCCCGACGGTGCCGGTGATGGGATCCGAGAGGAGGCCCTCTGCCTGGGAGCGCTGATTGGCCTGGTTGAGGAGCTCCAGCAGCCGCTGTTGGATTTCGTTCTCGCTCAAGCCCGGCTGGATTACACCCTGCGCCAGCACGGATCCCTTGGCGAAGATGCGCTGGTTGGGGTAGATCTGCACCAGCACAGGCACAGGCTCTCCCTTGAGCCGATTGGTGAGGGAGAGGATGCGCACTGCCCAGCTACCAGGTTCCTTCAACTTTTCCAGGGCTTGGTCGGCCTCCTCGCGGCGGATGAGGATGGCGTTCTCCAGAGGGGGGATGGGCCGGGAGCCGAGGGCAAGGGCCCGCTGTTCTGCCTGGGCCAAAACTCGCTCAAACTGCCGCCGGACTGCCGCCGGGTCTGCCCCTGCTGGCGTTTGCACAACTCCTGTAGCCAGGACTTCTCCCGCCAGAATGGCCAGCTCTCCCCGCCGCAGCCGCACCGCCAACTGGTTGAGCTGCGCGATCTCCTGCTCAAGCTGCTTTTTTTGAGTTTCCAATTGGCTCAGGGCCGCCTGCGCTGTATCCAGAGAGCGCTCTAGTTGATCCCGATCCAGTTGCAGAGCCTGCTTTTGCGACTCCAGATCGGCGATCATCTTTCGGGCCGCCTCCACCTCTGCCTTCACCGCCTCCAACTCCGCCTGGGCCCGCTCCAGGGTGGGCTGCACTTGGGCCAGTTGCTCGTTGGCTGCCGCCAGCTTCGCCTCCGCCTCTTGCCGCTCTTGTAGCGCCATAGCCAGTTGATCCCGGACTTCGCTCAGGCGGGTCTGGGCTGCCGATTGCTGACTGCGAAATTGGTCGAGATCCAGCTTAAGGCGGTCTCGCTCGGCTCTGAGAGTGGCATTCTCCGCTTCCAGCAGAGCTTTCTGGCGGTTGAGGGCCCGCAGCTCCTGCTCCGCCTGGGCAATTTGGTTGGTGTAGCTGAACAGGGCTTCCGAAAGAGAGCGGTTGAGGAGCAGCAGCGTGCCCAAGGTCAGCGCCGAGATGCTCACGCCGGTAATCACGGCTACCAAAACGGCCGTGTGGCGGGGACGCAAGTTAAACCAGGTGAGGCGCTTTTTGCCAATCCGATACCCGACCCGATCGCCGACAACGGCAATCAGGCCACTGACAAACAGCATATAAAGGATCAGCAGTACGCCTTGCATAGCCCGGGATCCCTGCCATGGAAATCTTAGCAAGGTTGCCCTGAAGATTTGGGAAGTTGGGGGCAGGCCGATCCAGAGAAGTGCAGCCCTGGTTTGAAAAAGGGCGCGGGCACTCCCTGCCCGCCGGCAGGCAAGAGTTTCATCCGTAGAGGAGCCGCTCCACCGCCGCCACAATATCTGCCGGCTGCACGATGGTGGCCGCTTCCAGCGTGCCGTTGTAGGGGGTGGGAATGTCTTGGGAAGCCAAACGCACCACCGGCGCGTCCAGCTCGTCAAACAATTCCTCCATGATGCGAGCAGTCAGCTCCGCCCCAATGCCGCCCGTTTTCATGTCTTCTTCGACAATGACCACCCGGTGGGTTTTGCGCACCGAAGCAGCAATTGTTTCCATGTCGAGAGGCTTGAGGGAGATCAAGTCGATAACCTCAGGGTCGATCTCCTGCTGCACCAGGGTGTCCACGGCCTTGAGCACGTGGTGGCGCATGCGCGAGTAGGTGAGCAGGGTAACGTCCGAGCCGGTTCGGACAACTTCCGCCTTGTCCAGGGGCAATAGGTACTCCTCCTCCGGCAGGTCTTCTTTGAGGTTGTAGAGGAGCACATGCTCGAAAAAGAGAACAGGGTTGTCGTCGCGGATGGCCGACTTGAGCAGGCCCTTGGCGTTGTAAGGGGTTGAGCAGGCCACGATCTTCAGGCCGGGCACCGCTTGAAAGTAAGCCTCCAGCCGCTGCGAGTGCTCGGCTCCCAACTGGCGTCCCACCCCGCCCGGTCCGCGGATCACCAGCGGGATCTTGAAGTTGCCGCCGGAAGTGTAGCGCAGCATGCCGGCATTGTTGGCAATTTGGTTGAAGGCCAGGAGCAAGAAGCCCATGTTCATCCCTTCCACCACCGGCCGCAAGCCGGTCATCGCCGCCCCGATGGCCAAGCCGGTGAAGCTGTTTTCGCAAATGGGAGTATCCAGGAGACGCATCTCCCCATACTTGCGATACAGGTCTTTGGTGACTTTGTAGGAGCCGCCATAGTGGCCCACATCCTCTCCCAGAACAAACACATTGGGATCCCTGGCCATTTCTTCGTCGAGGGCGGCACGCAAGGCATTGTAAAGGAAGGTCTCGGCCATAGAGAGCAACCGCTGCTCAAAAAAATGTTGCCAAGTTCTCATTAAACCATTTTGCCAGCAGAGATCCGCGCAAGCGATCCGCCAAAAGCCGCAAAGGCTGATTCTTTCGTTGGATCCCTCGACGCTCTACGCCACAAGGCTTTCAGGCCCCGAAGACCCCTCGCCGGAGCTCTTTTTGCCGACTTTTTTCCGGATCCCTCGCAAATGGATCTTGCATTCCTTAGCCCCGCTTGAGTTTAATGGGGGCAGAGTTCCCCCTTCGTTGGGGGGATCCCTAAAAGTTGGAAACACGTACTGGGGTCGCTCAGAGGCTTGGCTCCACCCTTTCAGGTATTCCTCCTTCGGGGGGATTCCTCAACACTGGAAAAGAAGCTTGGTTGGGAGCTCCTGTGAGCTCGGTGTTGCCGAAGCTGGCCCTGACGTTGGGAGATCCGGCGGGGATTGGGCCAGAAATTGTGCTTAAGGCGCTGGCGGATCCGGAAGTGCAGGCCTGCGCCCAGATAACGGTGGTGGGCAACCGGCAGGTTCTGGAAGCTACCTACTGCCGCCTGCGCGAAATAGGGGCAACCGGCTTGGCCGATCCAACAGGGATCCCAGTGCTAGAGTGCAGCAGCAGCTTCTACCTAGAGCCGTCTCGCCTGGGCCGGGGGGATGCGGCGAGCGGGGCGGCTAGCTTTGTGTACCTGAAAACGGCCGTTGAAGCGGCGCTGCGGGGTCAGTTCCAGGGGATCGTGACCGCCCCCATTGCCAAATACCTCTGGCACCAGGCGGGGTATCCCTTCCCCGGCCAGACAGAAGTGCTGGCCCAGCTCAGCGGGCGCAAGCACTATGGCATGCTCTTTGTGGCCCGTTCTCCCCACAGCGGCTGGCAGATGCGGGTTTTGCTGGCCACCACCCACATCCCCTTGAGCCAGGTGCCCCTCACCCTCACCCCAGAGCTGGTGCGCACGAAGTTGGACTTGCTGACGGGATCCCTGCGCCAGCTCTTTGGGATTGCAGATCCCGTGATTGCCGTGGCTGGCCTCAACCCCCATGCGGGCGAACAGGGGCAATTGGGCTCTGAGGAGCAGGAGTGGCTGGCGGAGCTGCTATCCACCTATCCCCACGCCAAAATCTGGGGGCCGCTTCCCCCCGATACGATGTGGCTAGCTCCTGCCCAGGCCTGGTATGGCCAAGGATCCCCCGCCGTGGCCGATGCCTACCTAGCCCTCTACCACGACCAAGGCCTGATCCCGGTGAAGCTGCTGGCGTTTGACCGGGCTGTCAACCTAACTCTGGGGCTGCCCTTTATTCGCACCTCCCCCGACCACGGCACCGCCTTTGACATAGCCGGGCAAGGGGTGGCCCGCGCCGAAAGCCTCAAGCAGGCCATCCTGCTAGCCGCAGAACTGGCCCCTACTGCCGCCGCAGCGTCTCGATCCCTTCAGGCCCAGCGATAATGGCCTCCGTGGCCATGCCGATAAACAGGCCGTGCTCCACCACTCCCACCGTTCCCTTGAGTTGCTCGGCCAGCTTAGCCGGGTCGGCGATGGGGCCAAACTGGCAGTCGAGGATATAGTGCTGCTCATCGGTGAGGTAGGGATCCCCTGCTCCATCCCGCCGCAGCACCGCCTGACAGCCCAGGGCTTCTACCCGCGCCAGGGTGGTCTTCCAGCCAAAGCGCACCACCTCCACGGGCACCGAGAAGCGCGTGCCCAGGTGCGGCACCTTCTTAGAAGCATCGGCGATGATGATCAGCTCGGCAGCGCTGGCCTCCACTAGTTTCTCCCGCAGCAGGGCTCCCCCTGCCCCTTTGATCAGGTTCAGGGATCCCACTTCAATTTCGTCGGCTCCATCGATAGCCAGATCCAGGCGGGGCTGCTCCTCCAGGGTGGCCAGCGGGATCCCTAGAGAACGAGCCTGTTCTGCTGTGCGCTCGGAAGTGGGCACACCCACAAACTGCAGCCCTTCCTTTTGCATCCGCTCTGCCAGGGCGCTGACGGCAAAGGCCGCCGTGGATCCTGTCCCCAGGCCCACCACCATGCCCGACTGCACCTTTTGAGCCGCCGCTTGGGCCGCCACCTGTTTCAGCTCATCTGCACTGGCCATCTCGCCTTTCCGGAGTCCAACCGAATTATTCTACCGCCCGCTCCAACTAAAGCCCTGCGGCGCCTCCACCACCTGGCCGAAGAGATCGTAGGGCTCGGCGCGAGTGATCTGCACCGGCACCAGGGATCCCAGGGATCCCGGCCCGCACACGTACACCACCCCGTCCACCTCAGGGGCAAAGCGGGAGGAGCGGCCAATCCACTCGCCGGTGCGGGGGTTTTCCTGCTCCAGGAGCACGGGCACCACCCGGCCCACCTGCTCGCGGTTGCGGCGGAAGGCGATCTTTTGCTGCAGTTGCATTAGGCGAGCGCGGCGCTCTTCCTTGAGGGGCTCTGGCACTTGCTGGGGGAGATGGTAGGCGGGCGTGCCCTCTTCGGGAGAAAAGGTGAACACCCCCACGTGGTCAAATTGGTGGCGCTGGACAAACTCCAGCAGATGCTGGAAGTGCTCCTCCGTCTCGCCGGGAAAGCCGACGATGAAGCTGGTGCGCAGTACGGCGTTGGGCAGCGCCTGGCGCAGCCGCTCGATCACTCGGTCGTTGACCTGGCCCTGCCAGGGGCGGTTCATGGCCTTGAGGATCTGCGGGTGGCTGTGCTGTAGGGGCAGATCCAGATAGGGCAGGAAATTGGGCGTCTCTTGAATGGCCTCCACCACGGCTGGGGTGATGCCGGTGGGGTAGGCATAGAGCATGCGGATCCAGGGGATGGGAATCCGGCCCAGGGCGCGGATCAGCTCAGCTAGCCGCGGCTCCCCGTAGAGGTCGATCCCGTAGTTGGTGGTGATCTGGGAAATGAGAATCAGCTCCTGCACCCCCTCCTCGGCCAGCTGCTCCGCCTCCCGCAGGATAGACTCGATGGGGCGAGAGCGTTGGTTGCCCCGCAAATGGGGGATGATGCAGAAAGAGCAGCGGTAATCACACCCCTCAGCCACCCGCAGGTAGGCCACCGGCGCGTGGGTGGTGCGATAGCGGGGGACGGTCTCATCGGCAATGTAGTCCAAGCTGGAGGTGACGGCGTTGACCCGCTCTCCCCGCTCCGCCCGCTGGATCACCTGCACGATCTGGTGGTAGTCGCCGGTGCCGACGATGGCCACCGCCTCCGGGATCTCCTGCAGCAGCTCCTCCTGAAAGTGCTGGGCCAGGCAGCCGGCGATGATGATCTTTTTGCCCTGTACCGCCAGCTCCATCAGGGTGCTGACCGACTCCCGCCGCGCCGCCTCGATGAAGCTGCAGGTGTTGACGATAACGTAGTCGGCGCTGTCTTCATCCCCCTCCACTCGATAGCCCGCCTGAGCCAGCAGGCCCAGCATGTGCTCAGTGTCCACCCGGTTTTTCTCGCAACCTAGGTGCAAAACGGCCACTGCCGGCGCTTCCTTTGGGGAAGCGGCAGGGCTGCGAGAGGGCGTAGGCAGAGCGGTTTCCAACCGGTTCATAGCCACAGGAGAGGCTGAGAGAATGGCGACAATGGACAACAGATGAATTGGGAAAATTAAGGCCTTCCCATTCTAGTTCTAGTTGGGTTTCCCTTTTGAAGGCGAGGAGCCTGAACTCCCCTGCCAACCGGCTCAATCGGGATAACCCCCAAATTGAACCCACACCAAGCCGAGAGCCACCGCCACCGCCAGCCCGCTGGCCGCCCAGCTCCAGGGATCCCTGCCAGCCGTCACCCGAACCAGGGGCGCCTGTCCGTAGCCCCGCAAGCGCAGGGCTTGGTAAACTCGCTGCGAGCGCTCATAGCTGCGCACTAGGAGAGTGCCCACGGCAGCAGCCAGGAAGGGCAGATCCTGTCGCCAGGCCGATCCAGGGCGCCATAGGGATCCGCGCGGCTGCCACCCTCTCAACCGCGCTGCCCGTTGCATTTGCTGCCACTGAGCGGCCACCTCTTGCAAATAGCGCTGGGTCAGCCAGGCCAGTTCCAAAAGCAAGTCCGGGATCCCCAGCGCCCGCAAAGCCGCCAACAGCTCCGGCAGGGGGGTGGTCTCCAAAAGCAGCGTCGCCAGCGCCAGAAGAGCCAGGCTGCGCCCGCCAAGGCAGAGGGCCCTCTCCAGCCCCTCCCAGCGCAAAGCCAGGGATCCCCACTGCCAGAGGAGAGTGTCCCCAACGGCGAAGGGCAGGAAGAGGACAAAGGCTATCAACAGAACGCCTGGGGCGGCTAACCGATTGAGCCCGCGACGCCAGGGCAGTCCCGACAGCGCCCAGAGGGCAACCACCAACGCCCAGACCAAGGGCAACAGGGCCAAGCGCTGCACCTGGGCAAAGGCAGCCATCAGGGCTCCCAGGCCCACCAGCTTGGGAAGAGGTCGCCAGCGGCGGAGCCAAGGGGGTGGCGGGGAGAGAGGAGCCTTGGGAGAGAGCTGTCTCCCCCCAACTTGGACGCCCCAGCAGCAGGGATCCCGTGAGATGGCAACCCCCGCCCTATCTTTTGTCATTCTCCTCCACCAGCTCCGGCCGCACTCGCTGCAAAAACAGCACCACCCAACGGGTAAACAGCCCCTCCACTCCCGCCAGCGGCAGATGAGCCGCCACCAAGCCGGCCAGGGCCAAGCGCTCTGCTGAAGTGGGGGGGATCCCCTCGCTGCGCAGCGCCGCCATCACCACCCCGTAAAACAGCAGTGCCGCCAGCCCCACCCCTGCCGCCCCCGCCAAGAAGGCAGACAACCCGGCTCCCATTAGCCGTCGGCCTGCCCGGAAGATCCCACCCGCCAAGAGCGCCGGGATCCCCAGGATGGCGGCGTTGATCCCCAGGGTGGTCAGCCCCCCATGCCCGAAGGCCACTGCCTGGAAGAACAAGCCCACCACAATTGCCGGGTAGGCCAAGGCCCCCAACAGCACGCCCATCAGCCCATTCAGCAGCAGGTGCAAGCTGGCCGGGGGAAAAGGCAGGTGAATGGAGGAGGTGACAAAAAAGGCCGCCGTCAGCAACGCTGCCTTGGGCAGTTGGCGGCGGGGATCCCTTTCCAGCCGCTGCAGGCGGCCCAGGCTGTAGCCAGTGAACAAGGCGGTGAGGCCATAACCTCCCAACCACAGCGGCGCCGGTAAAAGGCCCTCGCTGATGTGCATGGCTAGTCCTGCTCCAGAGCAGCAGCGCCGACTTCGGAGCTTGGCCGTTCTACAGCCGGAGATGCGGCAGAGCGGGGCCGGGAGAAAAACAGGGCCGTGCCCAAACAGCCCCAGATAACACAGGCGGCCATGACCCCCCGCTGCAGAGGCCCAAAGAGGGGAGGGCTGGCGGGGATCCCTTCTGCCTGGATCAACTCCTCGCCCACCGGCACATTCACCACTACGCCGTGGCCCGCCTGGCGAATGCGCACCTGCCATAGGCCCTTGAGCTGGGGATCCGGCTGCAGCCAAAACCGGCCCTCTCCGTCCGTCTGCCCCTCTTGCCAGGGGACAGTGGGATCTGCTGGCGCAAACACCGTTACCCGAGCAAAACTCATCGGCTCGCCAGAATCGTAGCGGGCCTGAACCTCAAAGGTGGGAACCGACCGCCAAGACGCTTCCACCCCATGACCCCACGCCGGAGCAGCCAATAGCAGCCCAAGGGCCATCAGGCTCAGACGCCAATAGAGAGGGGGAGGCAGGCGAAGTTTTGACCGGTTCATAAGCCAGCAAAAACAGACAAGCATCTCACGGCTTCAGCCTCTGGACCTCGGCCAGCCAAGACTCAGGACTCGGTCCCGCGAGCGTAAGCCAGGCAAAGGCCTGTCCTCCCCCAGGACAGCGCACCAGTGGCCTTCCCCCAACTCTGCAGGAGCTCCGAGATGGCCTTGGCAGCAGGGGATCCCTCACGGGAGGCCGTAATCTCTGCCAGGGTCACATACCCCTGCTCAAAGTTCAGGGCCCAACCCTCCTCAGAAACCAACCCCCCACGGCCTGGCCGTTGGCCCAGGGCTCCGGCGTGCCTCTCGCAAAAGGCGAAGTCAGTTGTGGATCCCTCGGCGACCCCGATTCTGCCGACCGCTCCGCTGCCGCACGACAAGCCGCCAAGCCAGATCCCAACCAAAGCGCCAAGGAGAGGGGGCTGCTGCTTTCAGAATGGGAGCTCTCGGGGCAGTAATCGACACCTGCGAGGGGAGGCGCTTCACCCCTTGCTCGGCAACTAGGTACTGTCCTAGCCAAACACAGGCTGCCTTGCTGTCACAATCCCCTGGCGGGGCATCTTGGGGATCCCTACTCCTGCGCCAGGTTTCCGGCCCGCACCCAGCCCTCTTGCCCGTTCTGTCGCCGAATGCGCTGCCAGCGGCCATCCCCGCTGTACTCCAACACCGTCACCACCTCGTTCATGGGCAGGCCGCCGATGTAGGCCCCTTCCCGGTCGGGAGTGGCCCGCAGCGCCAAGCCAATCGGCTCGATCACCCGCCCCTGGGAACCTGGGGCAATGCTTGTGGCTGCGGGGGGCCGAGTCGGCAAAGGAGTGGAGGCAGGCGTGGATTCGACCGTGGGAGTTGCAGAAGTTGTGGCGGAAGCAACCGCTGCCGCACCTTCTACGGGGCCCAAATTGCCAGCTCGCACCCAGCCCTCTTGACCGTTCAACTCCCGCCGCACCCGTTGCCAGCGTCCATCGGCGCTGTACTCCAGCACCGTCACCGTTTCCCCCGCCACAATTCCCCCTTGGTAGGCTCCGTCAGCAGAAGGCTGGCTGCGAATGGCCAGGCCAATCGGCTCAATCACCCGCCCGCGGCTGCCGGGGGGAAAGGCCGCAGGGTCGATGGTGCCCGCCGCCGGCAAGGACTCCGTCCCGCTGACGCGAACAGAGGGGGGAGAAGGCAAACTTGTCGGGCTGGGCAAGGGATCCGGGCGCACCGCCCGCTGAAATTGGGGTGGAGCAGGGGGAGCCAACATCGGGGCAAGGAGCTGCCACAACTGCCAGCCCAAGGCCGCCAAGGCCCCAACCGAAACACTCAACACCATCAAGGAGCCAAAGGGAAGGCTCCCAAAGGCAGGAGAGGAACGGCCTCGCATTCGCTGGTTAACCATCCACTACCCCTCCCCGCCAAGCCAGCAGCAAGAATCCACAGGCCAGATGAGATCCTCGCTGACAAGCGGGGGCTTACAGTCATCAAAACGCTCGCATCTCAATATTTATAACATCCTCAGATTTCTCCCTCTGGCAGGGCTTGGGAGCAACTGCCGGCTGCACGAATAGCCGGACATCCTTAACCCTCTGCGGCTACAAGTCGGCGCGGGCCAGTTAGAAACTCCGCTCCTGCCTAATTGGTGAACATGTTTTCCCAGTCGGTGGTGAGAATCTCGTGACCAAATGTCCACCCGGCCAGGAGCAAGGGCAGTGCCAAAGCGAGAAACCCGAAAAGACTGACCACCTGAGCCACTTGCCGCTGCGCTTTCTTCTTTTTCGGGTCTGGGATAGTGTTGGCAGCCACTGTCAGCTTTGAACAAAAGGCCACCACCACCGCCCCCACCGGTCCCAAAACCAGCGAAGGCCACAGCCAATCCGCGACTTGGGCAAACGCATAGGCCCCAGTGAACGGAATGATGACAAAACAGGCCAGCTCCAGGATCCCCCAGGTGAAGAGGGCCAACTGGATATCTTTGCGAAAGACTTCGTTGGGATCGTACATAGGGAAGAAACTGCCACAATGCCACTCTAAGGCTTGGCCTGCGAGTCGAGAAAAGAAGTGCTGAGATCTTTGGATGGGCTTCCCCGTGGGGCAAGAAGTTGCTGTGGGGATCCCCTTTACCTTACCCTTTCCCTTTCCTCCGGACAACCCAGTAGAATAATGCCTGAGATTCTTGGGTTAGCCTCCCTTGATTTACCCAAAGAAAGAGGGTTCCAGAAAGGCCAAGCTCCTGGTGCAATCCGATGGGCAATGTAAAAACCTGAAGTTGTCTGCTGTAGTCTGGGCGGGCTGCCTGTGTTTGCTGCCCTCTCCGGCCCAGGCGCAAAATGCGTTTGCCCTGCTGGCAGGACTTTTCGGCAACTCTGCCTCGTGCTGACTATGAGAGCGCCAAGCGGCCATGTCACGCATCCTCATCATCGATGACGATCCCAGCATTTGTACGCTGCTCAAGCGGTATTTGCAGCGGCAAGGGTACGTGGTTGAGGCGGCCGCGACCGGCGCCGAGGGCCTACAGCAGTTGCGCACTTTTCAGCCAGGCTTGGTGATTTTGGATCTGAATTTGCCGGATGTGAGCGGTTACGACCTCTGCCAGCAGATGCAAAAAGAGACCGGCGTGTATGTGTTGATGTTGACCAGCCGGGTTAGCCCCGTCGACAAACTGCAAGGACTTCAGTTGGGGGCAGATGACTACCTGACCAAGCCCTTCAGCCTGCCGGAGTTACAGGCGCGGGTGCAGGCCATCCTGCGCCGAGGGCGGACGAGAACGGAAACAGGCAGCGCGCCGGTTTTGACCTTTCCCTCTTTGGTGATCGACCCAACCACCCGGGAAGTTACCCGTGACCGGCGCCCAATTAACCTGACAGCTTTGGAGTTTGACCTGCTCTACACCATGGCCCGACACCCAGGGCGAGTCTGGCGACGGGCTGAGCTGATTCAAGAGGTGTGGGATTTTAACCACGAGGGAGATGAACGGGTGGTCGATGTCCACATCGGCCAAATTCGCAAGAAGTTAGAAACCGATACCAGCCAACCGGAGCTGATCCGCACCGTGCGCGGAGTTGGCTATAAGTTCGAGCCCCCCACTCCAAAGGAGGGATGGGGAGAGGAAAAACCTTAAAGTAGCCATAAAAGGGTTTGTCCCGTCCATCTCTAACTCCCCTCTTCCAAAAGGAGAGAGGTTGGGGGTGAGAGCGCGCTAATCCAGGCGACGGCCTGTCAAGCGCACAAAAATATCTTCTAGGTTGGCAGGGCGCACCATCAGGCCGGTTTTGTCGGGTTCGGCTTCCAACTGCCGCTGGGCCTCCGCCAAGCTGGGGAAAAAGGTGTAGCTCACCTCCTGTCCGGGGCGGGAGCGCACCAGCAGAGCTTCTCCGTACTTGGCCCGCAACTGGTCGGTGCTGCCCAGCTCGATCAGCTTCCCGCCATCCATGATGCCGATGCGGTCGCACAGCTCCTCTGCCTCTTCCATGTAGTGGGTTGTAATCAGCAAGGTCATGCCCTGCCGATTCAGATCCCGCAGAATCTCCCACAACAGCCGCCGCGCCTGGGGATCCAACCCAACGGTCGGCTCATCCAGAAACAAAATTTGGGGGCGGTGCAACAGCGCCCTGGCCACTTGCAGGCGTCGCTTCATGCCGCCGGAGAGGGTCTTCACCTTGTCGTGCCGCCGGTCGGCCAGCTTCACGTACTCCAGCCACTCGTCGATGCGCCGCTGTCGCTCTGGGTTGGGAATGTGGTGCATGCGGCCATGGAACTCCAGGTTTTCCCAAACTGTCAGCTCAGCCTCTAGGGTGATGGGCTGTAGAACTACGCCGATCTGCCGCCGCACCGCCAAGGGATCCCGCACTACGTCGTAGCCCCCCACCCGGATGGATCCCTGGCTGGGGCGGGTGAGGCTGGTGAGCATACGGATGGTGGTAGATTTGCCAGCGCCGTTGGGCCCCAGCAGGGCAAATACTTCCCCCTGCGGGATCC
>Ga0197142_1003395_pt1 | contig 13357 bp, 9 predicted proteins | sample GBS60_MetaG_FD_148614 | JGI IMG/M metagenome (GOLD analysis project Ga0197142, IMG submission 148614) | Sediment microbial communities from Great Boiling Springs, Gerlach, Nevada, United States - GBS 60_MetaG | ecosystem: Environmental > Aquatic > Thermal springs > Hot (42-90C) > Sediment... | reverse complement strand
GGGTTAGTGTTAGTGGTCGCCGTCAACAGGTGCGCAATGTTCGTCGGCGTTGCTCTGGCATTGAACCGTTCAGTAAGGGTACGGCATCGTCTGGAGCATGGTTCGCAACCCAGTATCACTCAACTGCGACCAGGAATCGTTCCCCAGATCAACCACGAAACTCCATTTTCCGTTTGGGGTAATTCGACCGCCGGCAAATCACCGATCGGGTACCAGCGTAATGCCGTACCACGTGCAGTTTGTACTACCGCAGCAATTCCGCTCCCGTCAGGAGCCCAGCGAATGAGAAGAGGGGTTTCGCGAAACGGTGGTCGTAGCCTGGTTAATGTGCCATCGGGCGACTGCCGGGTCAGGGTAAAGGTAAACCCGTCATTGACACGCTCGACGGCAACAAAGAGCAGATCATCGCCTTTGAGGAATGGAGCACGGGCCAGGACGCCATCAGCAGTACGAGGCTGTGCTTGCAGGGTTTGTACGTCTACCTGCCAGATACCGGGACCGGTAGGTGGTCCAATGAGAAAGAGCGCGGCGCTGCCATCACTAAGCCAGACAGCTTCTCCACACATGCTCTGCATACCCTCTGGCAGGATCGGGCGACGCAGTTCCTGGCGTTGCGCTTGCCAGAACACCAGCTCACAATCGTCGTAAAATGTGGCCGACGACTCGACGATCAGAGTGTTACCGGCCAGATTCCAGAGGAATGGATGATACCTGCGTACTGAGCGAGACGGATTAGTTGGATTATCAACAGGATCATCGGCAAGAACTAATTCGAGCGGCCCTCCACTCGCCGCGATCCGGTAGAGACCGTCAGGGAGATCACGGATTTCACGGTTGTTTTGAAACCGGAGATAGATCAGAGCGCCGTCAGGTGACCAGCGTACCGCACTGAGCTGATGCCCGGCTTCCTCGTAAATGATCTGGGGATTATTGCCGTCAAGATCCGTGCGTACCAGTCGGTCACCAGCAGCCGCACCCACCACGTAAACCATCCCGGCGGTGGGGTGGATATCCATATCACTGATCGGCGGAATACCGGCGTATTCAATTCGTTCACGGGTTAATTGGCGACGTGTCGCGCCATCACGTTCGATACGCGCAATCTGTCCACGGTCGAGTACGTACAATGGCGCCGGTAACAGTGGGATGTCCGGTGTTGGACGTACCACTGCTGCGGTTGGTGATGGGGTGGGCAGTGAGGTCGTGGTGCTACAGGCGATCAGTCCAGCCAGTAGCACGATGAACAAACGATAGCGCATAGCAGTATCAATCTTGTTGCAAATAAGCTCACTTTGAAGCCAAGTGAAACAGTTTTGGTAATAACAATCTGATATGTTAATGGTAGAAATAAGCACCGATTGTTAGTATACGTCATCTTTCCAATGTTCGCATAAGCCATCATTGACTTCACCGCAAAAAGCAATCGTCACCACAGAGACCACAGAGATCACAGAGACTAAAGATAGATTTATCTTCTGTCCAAAGTAGGGCGTAAAAAATTTTCTTATATGCCTTAAAAGGTTGAAAAAATTACCCTTTTACTCATAAATCTTGCACGCTCTGCGCGCCTTATGTGCTCCATGATGAGTTTTTGCAGTAGACTCATCTTATTTATAAATCTTACACGCTCTGTGTACTCTGTGTGCTCCGTGGTACGTTTTTGCAGTGCGCTCATTATTTAAAGAGTATATAATACTCTTGCATGCAATGACGATCTTCTGAATATTGCGACATTGTATGAATATATGAATTCACATCATCCACTCACAGCCCTCTTATACCCTATATCCCCCCTGGAAGCACCGTTTGGTGACCGACAGCGGTACGGCGCAGTGCTCTTGTGGCCGATTTTTGTCGTCTTGACGCTTATTTCCGGCCTGTTTAGCATTGTCAGCCCCTTCCTCTATGCCCAACCGGAAATCCCGCTGCTAGCGTCGGCAGTGATGACCATCACGTTTGCAGGTGGGGCCTGGATGGTACGCCGTGGAGCGACCTATTCAGGTGCAGGTCTGGTGTGCGGCATGCTCTGGTTGGTCGTCACCATTGCAGCTCTCTTCAGCGGTGGCGTGCGTAGCTCGGCAGTGCTCAACTATGTTATTGTTGTGCTCCTGGCAGGTATTGGGTTTGGTCGCTACGGAGCATCAGGTGCTGCTCTGGCAGGCAGTGCTGCGATGGTTGGGCTGTGGCTGCTCGAAGGAACCGGTTGGTTACCACAGACGACGGAGTTGTTGGAGACACCGCTCGTCTACACCATTTTGATCTCGATTATCCTGTTCCTGACCAGTGCCATTGTCTTTATCGTTGATGTGCAGCTTTCCAACGCTCTACGAAAGAGTCGGCAAGAGGCTGCGGAACGCGAGCGAGCTGAGCAACGGTTGCGTCAGGCGCTGCTGGCAGCGCGGGCAGGTGCCTGGGAGTGGGATGCCCAAGCTCGAACCATTCGTTGGTCACCAGAAAATTATCCTCTGCTTGCTATCGAACCTGCTCAAGAAAAACTTACTTTCCGCACATGGCTTGAGCGCATTCATCCCGACGATCGAGCTACCGTTCAGGAGACGGTTGAACGTGCTATCAAAACCAACCAGGAATTGACCGTTGATTTTCGGGTGATCTTACCTGATGGCACAATCCGCTGGTTGCGTGGGGTTGGTCAGCCGGTTGTAGACTCAGATGGCGTACTGCGAGAGATGTACGGTCTTCAAATTGATATTACTGCCCAGAAAGCAATAGAAGCCGATCTCCAACGCAGCCAACTCTACTATCGTAGTCTGGTGGAAGACATGCCGGCCCTGATCTGTCGTTTTCAGGCCGATGGTACGCTGACGTTTGTGAACGATCTCTACTGCAAGACATTCCAGCGTTCTCGCGAGGAACTTATCGGTTTCAATTTCTTCGAGCTAATTCCCCCCGAACGACGGGCGCAGGTTGCCGCTGATATTCGTCAGCTTACTCCTGAGCAGCCGACCATGGAACATGAGCACGAAGTATTGCAACCCGATGGCACAATTGGCTGGCAGCGCTGGATCAATCGTCTGCTGCTCGACGATAATGGCGTACCAGTAGAGTATCAAGCGGTAGGGATCGATGTTACCGCACGAAAGAAGGCCGAGATTGAACGTGACCGTCTGTTAAATGAACTAGCCGCTCGCAACGCTGAACTGGAACAGTTTACATACACGGTCTCGCACGATCTCAAAAGCCCGCTCATTACGATTAAAGGTTTTGCAAGCTATATTCAACGTGATATAGCAACCGGTAATTTAGAGCGGATTCCTGCCGATCTGCAACGGATCATCGTTGCTACCGACCGTATGTATCAGTTACTCGAGGATCTGCTTAATCTGTCACGGGCTGGCAGGAAACTCAGTCAACCCAGCCGGATCAGTCTGGGGTTATTGATCAGTGAGGCAGCGGCCAGTGTGAGTGGCCGCTTGGCCGAACGAAATGTTTACCTCCATCTACCACCAAACCTGCCGGAAGTTTATGGTGATCGCACACGATTGCGTGAAGTGTTTCAGAATCTGATCGACAACGCAGCGAAATTTATGGGCGATCAACCAAACCCGCAGATCTGGATCGATGCCCGGCTTGCTGATCAGCCTGGTTTTGTTCTCGTCAGTGTTCGTGATAATGGGATCGGCATCGAACCGCGTCATGCGCAGCGCATATTCGGCCTCTTCGAGCGTCTCAACATGCAAATTGAGGGAACCGGTATCGGTCTGGCGCTGGCACGCCGTATTGTCGAAGCGCACGGTGGTAAGATATGGGTGGAATCAGAAGGTTTAGGAAAAGGTGCAACGTTTTACATTACATTGCCGCTGCCACCTGTATCAGAGTAGGTAGTGTAGTAATGAAATGTTACGGTAAGGAGTACAATGATGTCGGGCAATATCGATCCAGTGGTGATTCTGCTGGTGGAAGATAACCCTGATCACACTGAACTGATCACTCGTGTGCTGAGCGATCATCGCATTCCCAACCGCATCATTCACGTTGCTGATGGTGAAGCGGCGCTTGATTATCTGCGACGACGCTACCCATATGCAGACCCGACAACCAATCCATCACCTCATATCGTGTTGCTTGATTTGCAACTTCCACGTTTGAGTGGCCTAGAGGTATTGCAAGCGATTAAAACCGACGCCATGCTTAGCCATCTTCCAGTAGTAGTCGTGACAACATCGCGGATGGAAAGTGATCTTCGCTTGGCGTATCAGTTTCATGCCAACAGTTATCTGGTCAAGCCGGTCGATTTTGAGCAGTTTAGCCGGATGATGAACGATTTGGGTGATTACTGGCTGGAGTGGAATCAGGTGCTTCATACCTGAACCGAGCTTGTTCATCCGCGTGTAATTGACAGGTAGTTTGCGGTGAAACCACATATTTTGTTAGTTGAAGACAACCCAGATCATGTTGCGCTTATCCAACGGGCATTTGAACAGAGTGCAGTACAGATCACAGCTACATCATCACTCCACGAAGCCCGACAACTCTTAGCAACCCAATCCTTCGACCTGATAATTTGCGATTTGTACATGCCTGACGGTCGTAGTGATGAATTGCTGACTATCACGGATACAGATGTACCCTTACCGGTAGTCTTAATGACCGGCCATGGAGATGAACAAACTGCGGTAGCAGCACTTAAGGCGGGAGCATTGGATTATGTGGTAAAGACGCCAGTAACTCTCCTTGAACTTCCGCGGATCGCCGAACGAGCGTTGCGTGAGCGCCGGTTATTCATCGAACGACAACAGGCTTTACAGGCCTTACAGCGGAGCGAACGACTCTTTCGCGCAATGATTGAACGCAGCAGTGATGCAGTTTTAATTGTCGATCGGCATGGGTTTGTTCGCTATGCCAGTCCCTCGACTCGTCATCTGCTCGGCTATCAGGTAGAGGGATTCCTGTCGCAACCGGTGGCAAGTTTTCCCTTTATTCATCCTGCTGATCGCGAACGGGTCAAGAACATCTTTTTCGATTTGGTTCAGCGATCCGGGGCTTCGACGATCACCGAGTTTCGAGCGCTTCATGCCAGTGGTGGTTGGCGTTGGATCGAAGCAACCGCCTCCAACTGGCTCGATGATCCGGCGGTAGAGGGGGTAATCGTTAACTACCGCGATGTGACCGAACGAAAATTGATGGAATTGCGCCTACAACACGGGATTTTGCACGACGCACTTACCGGTTTGCCAAACCGTCTGCTCTTGAGCGATCGGTTGGCTCAAGCGATCAAACGGAGCCAGCGCCATCCCGATTACCACTTTGCCGTGCTCTTTCTTGATCTCGATCATTTCAAGTTTATCAATGATAGTTTTGGTCACCCGGTTGGTGATCGATTCCTAGTGGCGGTTGCAACACGATTGTACCGTTGTCTGCGCGCCATAGACACATGTGCGCGCCTGGGTGGCGATGAGTTTGTTGTCCTGCTTGATGATATAGCTTCCGTTGAACAGGCGGTAAGCGTTGCCGAGCGTATCTTACAGCAGTTAGATCGTCCGGTTGAAGTTGATGGTCATCTCCTTCATTCCTCTGCCAGTATTGGAATTGTGTTTGGCTCGGCAGAATATAACGAGCCGGCTGAAGTATTACGTGACGCTGATATTGCAATGTATCGGGCAAAAGCGGCTGGCAAGTCGCGCTATGTGGTCTTTCAGCCAGTTATGCGCGAAGCGGCGCAGGCACGGCTGGGGCTTGAAAACGATCTGAGACGTGCAGTAACATTGCGTGAGTTTGTCGTCTATTACCAGCCAATTGTTAACATTCATTCTGGGACATTAATCGGATTTGAGGCATTGGTGCGCTGGCAACATCCAGTGCGTGGTTTACTCACGCCAGCAGCTTTTCTTGACGTTGCTGAGGAGATTGGTTTAGGAGATGCCATTGGTTGGCAGGTGATGGAACTTGTCTGCCGGCAACTGGCCGAATGGCGACAAACGTTATTGGCCAACGATCTGTCAATTCACGTGAACCTTTCGGCGCGCCAGTTTATGTTGCCCGATCTCTATTCACGTCTCGTACAGTTGTTAGAACAGTATCATCTACCACCACGATCGATCAAACTAGAACTCACCGAGAGCACTCTGATGGAATACAATCAGGAAGCTGCCGCAGTGTTGGCAAGTCTCCGTAATTATGGTATTCAAATCGTTATTGACGATTTTGGGGTTGGTTACTCTTCTTTGAGTTATTTGATCAAGTTACCGATTGATCAGATCAAAATTGATCGGAACTTCATTATTCAACTCAATCAGGATCGCCATTCAGAAGCGATTGTAAGTGCTATTATCAATTTAGCGCGTGGACTGCATCTTGCAGTGGTAGCTGAGGGTTTGGAAACCGCTGAGCAGCTCGAACGAATGCGAGTGGCGGGATGCGATTACGGTCAAGGATATTTGCTCGGTTATCCATTATCGGCTGAAGAAGCAAGCCGACTGCTGCAACAGGTATTGCAGTAGCAGATGTCACAGACGGGAATGCCGGACAATCCATCGTTCAGCGGTGTATGCAGTTGCCAATCGGTGTATACTCAAATTGAGCTATTGTATGTGTATCGGAGAACATTTTACGCATGCTGACACATCTCGCTCTACCGGCTTCGCTGCAAGCCCTTTTTCCCTTCCGGGTTGGCGAGTATGCACTGCCCGGTGGTGCTGGCGTGATGCGCTTCGTCGACGAAGGTGCAGGGACACCGGTGGTGCTTCTGCACGGGAATCCAACCTGGTCCTTCTTTTACCGACGCCTGATCATGGCACTCCGTGACCGGCGGCGGGTGATCGCGCCTGACCATCTCGGTTGTGGCTTGTCAGACAAACCACCGCACTATCAGTATTGCCTTGCCAACCATATTCATCATCTTGAACATCTGTTAGCCTGGCTCAACCTAGGGCCGGTTGATCTGGTGGTTCATGATTGGGGTGGCGCCATCGGAATGGGATGGGCCGTTCGCCATCCTGAACTGGTGCGGCGGATCGTATTGCTGAATACAGCAGCATTTCTCTCGCCGTATGTGCCGTGGCGCATTGCGGTTGGGAAGTTGCCATGGGTCGGCGAATGGGCCATCCGGCACCTGAATGCCTTTGCCCTTGCCGCTACAGTGATGGCCGTCACGCGACCGTTAGATCCAGTAGTGCGGGCCGGTTATCTTTGGCCATATCAGACGCCGGCTGATCGGGTGGCGATTGCCCGTTTTGTGCAAGATATTCCACTCCATCCAGGGCATCGAACCTGGCCGGTTGTTGATGCTATTGATCGCGATCTAGTGGTGCTTCGTCATAAAGAGGTGCGCATTTTTTGGGGTGGACGTGATTGGTGTTTCGATGATCGCTTTCTTGCCGGATGGTTGAACCGTTTCCCAAGCGCATATGTGACCCGTCTCGATGATGCTGGGCATTACGTATTGGAAGATGCCTCTGATACGATGATTGCATACCTGGCACAGTGGTTGCTGGCCGAATGAGGAGAATGATCTATGCACCGTGAGACTATTCAGCCGCCGGTTGCGATGCGGAAACCGGTGATTATCCGCTTACACGGCGACGAGATTGTTGATGAATTTGCCTGGCTTGAGGATCGGAACGATCCGGCAGTGATCGCCTACCTCGAAGCGGAAAATGCCTATGCCGAGGCAGTTATGGCGCCGACAGCAGCTTTGCGCGAGCGACTCTACCATGAGATGCGTGGTCGTATCAAGGAAGATGATTGTTCGGTACCGGTTCCTCGCGGTCGTTACCGCTACTACACTCGCACCGAACAGGGTGCTGAGTACCCGTTGATGTGCCGAAAAGTCGGTGATGATGGTCCCGAAGAGGTGTTACTTGACTTGAATGCCCTAGCTACCGGATATACTTTTTGCCGTCTTGGCCCGTATGAGCCGTCACCTGATCAGCAGCGGCTGGCGTATGGTCTCGATACAACCGGTTCCATCATTTTTACCCTGTTTATCAAGGATTTGGTAACCGGTGCAGTGCTGGATGCACCGATTGAACGTGTTGATGAAGCGCAGTGGGCTGACGATCAAACCCTCTTTTACACAGTGTACGATGATGCGCATCGTTCGTATCGACTGTATCGCCACGTGCTCGGTACCTCACCCGCTAATGATGTCTTGATCTACGAAGAGACCGACGAGCGTTTCCATCTCAGCCTGCGGCGAAGTCGTTCCGGTATGTATTTGCTGCTCACCTGTTATAGCCACAACGGGACTGAAGTGCATTATCTGCCGACGGCAACTCCTTTTGCCGAGTGGCAGGTGATCTATCCACGTCGCCCGCAGATTGAATACTTTGTCGATCACCACGGCGATCACTTCTATATCAGAACGAATGACGGCGCCGAGAATTTTCGGCTTCTGCGCGCCCCGGTAAGCGATCCAACGAACACGGTTGAAATCTTGCCAGGGCGTGACGATACCCTGCTTGATCGCATTGATTGCTTTGCCGATTATCTGGTCGTCTACGAGCGACGGGCCGGTTTGCGGCAGATTCGGATTAGTGATCCAGATGGACACAACCCACGCTACATCGACTTCCCCGAACCGGTCTACACTTGTCAGGCAGACGTAAATGTCGAATTCGCAACCGATCAACTTCGCTTGATCTACAGCTCATTAGTAACGCCGCCATCCGTTATCAGCTATGACATGCGTCATGGAACCTGGCAGGTGCTGAAGCAGGAAGAGATTCCTTCTGGCTACGATCCATCGCTCTATGTGAGTGAGCGCTTGACCGCAACTGCACCCGATGGGGCACAGGTCCCGATTTCTATCGTTTATCGCCGTGATCGACTGCGTCAGGGCGGCCCCTGCTTGTTATACGGATACGGGGCGTATGGCTACAGCTATGATCCGGTGTTCGACAGTAAGCGACTGAGTCTGCTTGATCGAGGGTTTGCCGTGGCAATCGCGCATGTCCGTGGTGGTCAGGAATTGGGACGACAATGGTACGAACAAGGTCGGCTACGGCACAAGCCAAATACGTTCAGCGATTTTATCGCCTGCGCCGAACACCTGATTGCGGAAGGCTACACTTCGCCATCACAACTGGCGATCAATGGACGGAGTGCTGGTGGTCTGCTGATGACAGCCGTTGTCAATGCTCGTCCTGATCTGTTCCAGGCCGTGGTAGCCGGAGTTCCATTCACGAATGTAATTATTGCAATGCTAAAACCTGATCTCCCACTGACGGTAACGGAATGGGAGCAATGGGGAAATCCGGCAATTGAGAACGAATATCGAGTGATGCGGGCCTACGATCCCTACCTGAACATCAAATCAGGGCAGTATCCTCACATCCTGGTTACTGCTGGGCTACACGATTTACAGGTACCGTACTGGGATCCGGCAAAGTGGGTGGCAAAACTGCGCACAATGAAAACCAACGATACAATGCTCCTACTGCGCACCAATTTGCAAGCCGGGCACAGCGGTCATTCAGGTCGGTTCGCCCGCCTTGAAGAGTTTGCCTGGGAATATGCCTTCATTCTGACCGCTCTAGGCATTGATCAGTAGTGAGACAGCGAGGGTATCAATGGTCAACGCTTTATCGGTAGCGCAGCATACGATTCGTTCAGTGCCAACGGGGGCAAATGTTGCTCGCTACCTACCGTGGATGGCGCAGGAATGCCCCGAACAGACCGCAGTTATTAGTGGGATCGGGCGAGATCGGGCGGGTAAGGTTATCTATCGGCGGCAGAGTTTCGCAGCGTTGCATGCAGCTAGTGATCGGCTGGCCTGGGGGCTGACAGCCTATGGCCTGAAGCGGGCAATGCGGGTGTTACTGATGGTGCCGGCGGGGGGACCATTGATCAGTTTGACGTTTGCGCTGTTGAAGGCCGGTTGTGTGCCCATCTTAATTGATCCGGCAATGGGGCGCCAAAATCTTGCGCAATGTATTGCTGAAGTCAAACCAGAGGCCTTGATCGGCGTGCCACGCGCCCATCTCCTGCGCCTGATCTTTCCGCGTGCCTGTGCGACAATCAAATATGCAGTTTCAGTGGGGCCAGCTCTCCCTGGTGCGGCTGCCCTCCGCGAACTCGATCTCCCAATCCGAACGCCGTTCCCCCTGGTCGAGACGGCGGCTGATGATCCGGCGGCGATTGTCTTTACCAGTGGTAGTACTGGTGCACCGAAGGGTGTCCTCTATACGCATGGAATGTTTGAGGCGCAGATTCACGTTTTGCGTGACCTGTTCGGAATTGCGCCGGGTGAGATCGAGATGCCGGCTTTCCCATTGTTTGCGCTGTTCAACGTGGCGTTAGGAGTTACGTCGGCAATTCCGCCAATCGACCCGACCCGTCCGGCACAGTGTGATCCGGCAGCAGTGGTAGAGTTTATTCGCGACCTGGGTGTGACGTCAACATTTGGCTCTCCAGCAATTTGGGAGAAGGTGACTGCCTATTGTCTGGCGCATGATATTCGACTACCGTCGTTACGGCGCGTCTTAATGGCCGGAGCACCGGTGCCACTCCACCTACACGAGCGGCTGCACCGGATTCTGACACCGCCAGCCGATAGCTACACGCCTTATGGGGCCACTGAAGCACTACCGGTAAGCTCTATCAGTGGTCGCGAAATACTGGCGGCTCACGCCGAGCGGCCATCGCCACTGGCCGGTACGTGTATTGGCTATCCGGTTCCGGGCATGGAAGTGGCAATTATCCCAATCAGTGATGAGCCAATCGCAGACTGGCGCGATGTCCAACGTTTACCGGCAGAAGTGATTGGCGAGATTTGCGTGCGTGGCCCGATGGTGACTCGCACTTACGTCGGACGACCACAGGCCACTGCGTTGGCCAAGATCACCGATGGCGAGCACGTCTGGCATCGCATGGGAGATTTGGGTTACTTCGATGAACAGGGGCGATTGTGGTTCTACGGACGGAAGAGTCAACGTGTGATCACTACCAGCGGCACACTGTTCACCGAACCGATTGAACGCTTCTTCAACCAGCATCCGGCAGTTGCCCGTTCGGCACTGGTTGGCGTTGGTTCGCCCGGCGCCCAGGTGCCGGTTGTCGTGGTTGAACGCAACCGTGCGGTAACGATTTCTCCCTCGCGACTGATAGTTGAATTACGTCAACTAGCGGCAATGAGTGATATGACCGCGTCAATCCAGACCTTTCTGATCCATCCCTCGTTCCCGGTTGACATCCGCCATAACGCAAAGATCTTTCGTGAGCAATTAGCACAATGGGCAGCACGTCGTTTGGGCGTTGCTGAATAAAGAGCTATGATCGCATTAGTAACCGGTGGAAATGGTTTTGTCGGGCGTTATATTGTCGAACATCTGCTGGCCCGTGGTGATCATGTCCGGGTCGTTGGGCGTGGAACCTATCCGGAATTGCAGGCACAAGGGGTTGAAACCTTCCAGGCTGATCTATCGTTGCCTGAAGCCGCGCCGGTGCTGGCGCGGGCTATGCGGGGTGTCACAACAGTGTTTCACGTGGCAGCGAAAGCCGGTTTATGGGGGCGTTATGATGACTTTTACCGGGCAAATGTCAGCGCGACTCAGCGCATTGTGAAAGCAGCGATCCGGGCCGGTGTACCAAAACTGGTGTACACCTCGACCCCCTCAGTCGTCATTGGTAAAACCGACATCCACGGTGGTGATGAACGTCTACCGTATCCTACAAGTTACCTTGCTCCTTATCCGCAGACGAAGGCGATTGCCGAACAGTATGTTCTGGCGCAAACGGCGATAGCAACGGTTGCACTCCGGCCCCATCTGATTTGGGGGCCGCGCGATCCACACATCATCCCACGCTTGCTGCGTCGAGCACGGAGACGAATGCTCTTCCAGATTGGCGAAGGTACGAATCTGGTTGATGTCAGCTATGTCGAAAATGTCGCTGAAGCCCATGTGTTAGCAGCAGCAGCGCTGAGCGAGCGTTCGCCTCTACGCGGGCGTGCCTACTTTATTGGTCAGGAACGACCGGTCAATCTCTGGGAGTTTATCGGTATCATGCTTCGTCACGCCGGTTGCCCACCGGTACGGGGCAAAGTTTCTGCTGCTCTTGCGTACCGGCTGGCAACCATGTTGGAGTTCGTTTACACTGCGTTGCGTCTACGCGGTGAACCGCCGCTCACGCGCCTGATGGTGCACGAACTGAGCCATTCGCATTGGTTTAGCCACGAGGCGGCTACTCGTGATTTTGGCTACGTGCCGCGTATCAGTATAGAAGAAGGTTTACGGCGCACGTTTGCGCAATTCGCCGAGGTATAAATGTAGATAAAAACACGGTGTAGAGAGTGACCTAGATATGTGGATCGCCGACCGCGACGAACGTGAAACAATTCGAGGAAAGACTGATGAGAAATGGTAGGGAGGTTTAGGTGTTATTCAAGCATGTCATGATTGAAGCGATTAGTTATGTGTTAGCCCCACATCGCATCACATCCGATTGGATTGAAGATCAGATTGCCGAAACAATGGAACGGTTACGGTTTCCAAGGGGAAAGTTAGAGGCACTGTCGGGTATTCGTGAACGGCGATTCTGGGATGAGGGAACCTTGCCCAGCACCGTGGCGACGATGGCAGCCGAACAGCTTCTACAGCGAGTTGAGATTGATCGAGAACGGATTGGTCTTTTGATTAATACCTCGGTTTGTCAGGATTACCTTGAACCCGCGACCGCTTGCTTCGTTCATCGTAATCTGCACCTTTCGCCACGGGCGATAAACTACGATGTACGTAACGCCTGTCTCGGTTTTCTCACTGGGATGAGCATTGCCGGTATGATGATCGATGCCGGTACAATTGACTATGCGTTGATCGTTGACGGGGAAGGTTCGCAAGATGCGGTCATGGCAACGATTCGCCGCCTGCGTCGGCCAGAAACGACCAAACAAGACCTGCGCGACAATTTTGCTACCCTCACGCTGGGGTCGGGTGGGGCGGCTATGTTGCTCACCCACGAACGTTTTTCGCGTAGTGGGCATCGCCTGAATGGAGTTGTTACGCTGGCGGCAACCCAATACAATCATCTCTGTCTGGGCCAGGCCGATTATATGAAAACTGATGCCAGCGCACTGATGCACGCCGGTGTTGAATTGGCTTCGGCAACCTGGCGTCTAGCCCAAGAGACCCTACCTGACTGGAGTGACCGCCAGATCGCGCTCTACGCACCGCATCAGGTTGGCGCTCGCCACATGGCGGCTGTGGCGAAAGCATTGAATATCACCCCATCGAAACTCTTCCTCAACTTTCCAACACTCGGGAACATTGGCCCGGCAGCCCTGCCAATCTCACTGGCACAAGCCGCAGAGGCAGGACGCCTGCGGCCGGGTGATCATGTAGGTCTGCTCGGTATTGGTTCTGGTCTCAATTGTTCGATGATGAGTGTGACCTGGTGAGGTGAC
>Ga0197142_1003394_pt1 | contig 13359 bp, 11 predicted proteins | sample GBS60_MetaG_FD_148614 | JGI IMG/M metagenome (GOLD analysis project Ga0197142, IMG submission 148614) | Sediment microbial communities from Great Boiling Springs, Gerlach, Nevada, United States - GBS 60_MetaG | ecosystem: Environmental > Aquatic > Thermal springs > Hot (42-90C) > Sediment... | reverse complement strand
AGATCGCTAAGGCCACAGTCAAAGGCCGGATTCCCCAGCCCACTTGGGGCCAAAAAAAAGCTGCCACCGCTAAAGCCAACGCTGCCACCAGGGAGGCCAGGGAAACGATGCGGGTAGTCAGGACCAAGGCAAGCCAGACCACCGCCGCCACCCCCACCAGCGCCGGCGCTAGCACCAGCAACGCCCCCCCCGCTGTGGCGACGCCTTTACCCCCTTTGAACCCTACAAAAACCGGGAACGTGTGACCCAGCACCGCCGCGCCGGCGCAAGCCAGAGAAAGCCACGGTGGTTGAGCGAGGTGAAAAAGAGAGGGAAGCGCCGCCGCCAAAGCCCCCTTGCCCACGTCCACCAGCACCACGGGCAAGGCAGCTTTCCATCCCAAAGTGCGAGCCACGTTGGTGGCACCGGCATTACCTGAGCCTAAGGTGCGTACATCCACCCCAAAGAAAACCTTGCTCACCAGCACAGCGGTGGGGATGGACCCTAAGAGGTAGGCGGCAAGAAGGAGGAGGATCATTCCTCTTCGTCCTCAAAGTCCTCGTCTTCGTCCCAATCCTCCTCTTCCTCGTCCCAGTCCTCCTCGTCCCCTTCCTCCTCGTCGAAATCCTCGAACTCCTCGGGAAGCGCAAAGGCGTCGGGGTCGGAATTGCCGCAAACCTCACAGGTAGCCCGACGAATCTCACCGTCCCGCCAGGTGAAATCCTCGACCTCGGACTCGCACTCCAAACAAATGATGTAATCGGGTCGTGCCATGTTTTCCTCCCGCCCCGGTACACCCGGGTTTGCCGAAAATTTACCTATCGCTCTCCCCCGAGGCAAGCGGCACCAGCTTCCGAACCGCGACCCCCACGCTCCCCGGGCCCGTATGCGCCGCCAGAACCGGGGAAAGGTTCACGATCGGGACCTCGTCCACGTGGAACACCTGGGCCAATCGCTCGGCCACGTACTCCGCAGCACCGATGGCATTGGCGTGGGCCACCATGAGCCGTACTGGTGCGGTCCCCGCAAAGGCCTTGGCCTTTTTCACTAATGCCCGCAAGCAAGCACCAAAGCCCACGGTAACCCCTGCCTTGGCGGCTTTGCCAGCTTCATCCAAAGTAAGGATCGGCCGCAGATGCAAAAGCGTAGACAGCCGCGCCAGACCCGGGGAAACTCGCCCGGTTTTCGCGGCAGTGGCCAATGAGGGCACCGCGGCGAAGAGCCTGCTTTGCAAGCTCGCCTCCCGGGCAGCTTCTTCCACCTCCTCAAGCCCAGCGCCCCTGGCCGCCTTTTCCACCACCGCCTCCACCACCAACCCCAAAACCACCGAAAGGCCCTTACTGTCCACTACCCGGATCCGCTGGGGATCCACCTCCTTGGCGGCAGCCAGAGCCGCTTGGTACGTGCCGGAAAGCCCCGAGGAGAGGGTTACGCACACCACCCCCTCGTGCCGCTCTAGCAGCTGGCGGAACACCCGGCGGTAGTCCCCCACCGCCGGCTGAGAGGTTCGGGGCGGAATTGGGCTTTCCGCCAACCGCTGGTAGAACTGCGCCGGCGTGATTTCCACCCCATCGGCAAAGCTTTCCTCGCCAAAAAGGATGTGGAGCGGGACCCGCACCACATGGAGGTTTGCAAAGGTAGACTCCGGCAGATCGCAAGAGGAGTCCGTCACAAGCCCAACCCGGTAAGGGGAGCGAGCAGTGGCTTGCTGGAGGATCATATCCTCGATTTTGGTGCGCTCCACCTTCCCCACCGTGGCCAACATGGCGAACAAGCGCTGCGGCTCGTTGGTGTGGATGTGGACACGTACCCTGGACCCACCCCCAGCCACCACCAGCGAATCCCCCAAGGGCTGCACCAGAGCAGCTATCGCTTTCCTATCCAGCTGCTCCCCCACCAAAAGCGCTTCCGAGCAAAAACGGTAGCTGGTCTCCATTGCCGCATGGGCCGCGGCAAACGGCGTGTTGGCCGTGAGAGAAAGCCCTGCCTGCCGGATGTCCGCAACCCGGCGGTCGCGGAAAAACGCCACCACCCCCTCCAAAAAGCACACAAACCCCTGAGCTCCGGCATCCACCACCTTGTTCTTGCGCAGAACCTCCAGCTGTTCGGTGGTGCGGGCCAGCGCTTGGCGAGCTGGAACTAAAGACCTGGAGAGCAGCACGCCGAAATCCTTCACACCCTCCCGGGCAGCGGCGTCCACCTCCTCCGCCCAGGCCTTGAGCACCGACAGGATCGTTCCTTCCACCGGTTTGGCCATGGCTTGCTGCGCCGCTTCCACGGCACGCCGCACTGCTTGGGCAAATTCCCCCACGTTGGCCTTAACCCGCTGTCCAAGGCTTTCCGCCAGACCGTGAAAGAACTGCGCCATGATGGCCCCAGAGTTGCCCCGTGCCCCTTCCAACGCCGCATCAGCCACAGTGCGGACCGCCAAACCTACCGGCAAAGGAGGCGGGTTTCCCGCTTTCACCACGGCGACCCGCAAGGTGGAGGCCAAATTGGTGCCCGTGTCGGCGTCGGGGACCGGAAACACGTTGATGCGATTGATGGCCTCCTGCTGGCGTACCACCGCCAAGGCTCCCGCTCGCACGGCGCGAACAAAACGTGGGCCCGTGAGTACCTGCACCATGCTTTCACCCCCCGGGAATTATAGTGCTCGCTACTCTTCGTCCTCTTCTTCGCCCCCAGCTCCCGAAAGCTCCTCGTACTCCTCTTCGGTGGCAAAAGCTGCTGGGTCGTCGTTGCCGCACTGGGGGCAAATGACCTCCACCACTCTCCCTGCCGCCCACTCGAAGGTGTACACAGGGGTCTCGCACTCCAGGCAGATCACGTACTCGGGCATCGCCATGGAGCAATTCTAACCTGGACGCCGACCCAGGTCGCTGGCTTGCAAGAAAAAACCCTCCTCCCTAAGATGGCCCCCGTGAAGGCCTTGGTCAGCATCCTGCGAGGCTTGCCGGGTCGCTTTTACGACCTCACGTGGCGCCGGGTTCGACTCCTCGGGGCTGCAGCGCTCCTAGCCCGGGATACCGTGGTGCGCATGGTCACCCCGCCGGTTGCCTTCAGCGAGGTCATCAGGCAGCTGGAGCTCCTGGCGGTAAATTCCACAACGCTTACCGCGGTCATTGCACTTTTTACCGGCATGGTGCTGGCGCTGCAGTCCACTTTTGCCCTCGAGGAGTTTGGCGCCAAGCTGTACATGGGCGAGGTGGTGGCCATCTCCCTGGTCCGGGAGCTCGGCCCAGTGCTCACCGCTCTCATGGGGGGAGGGGGGGTGGGGGCCGGTATCACCGCTGAGCTCGGGAGCATGATGGTCACCGAGCAGGTGGATGCCCTGCGATCCTTGGGCGCGGACCCCATTCGTAAACTGGTGGTCCCCAGGGTGTGGGCGCTGCTTGTTGGTTTACCGCTGCTTACGGTCCTAGCCGATGTGGTGGGGATTTTGGGTGGGATGCTGATCTCGCTTTGGGAGGTGGGGTTGGGACCCGCCTTTTATTTCCGCCACGCGTTGCGCCTTTTGGACTACAGCGACTTCTTCTCCGGCTTCGGCAAGAGCTTTTTCTTTGCTTTCGACATCGCCCTCATCGCCTGCCTGAACGGCTTCAGGGCAGAGGGGGGGGCTGATGGGGTGGGAAGGGTGACAACGGAAACCGTGGTGGCGGTGGCCATCTCGGTGCTGGTGCTGGACTTTTTCCTCACCAAGCTTTTCTTAGCCTTATGACCCTGAATTCGGAAACCCTCGCCATCCGCGTCCGCAACCTGAGCAAGGCCTTTGGGGGGAAGAAGGTGCTTTCTGGCATCAACTTGGAGCTCCCCTGCGGCAAGCTGTTGGTGATCCTTGGTGCCTCGGGCAGCGGCAAGAGCGTTTTTCTCAAGCACCTCAACGGGCTGCTCCAGCCGGACGAAGGGGAGGTGGAGGTGTTGGGGGAACGAGTCTCCGGCCGGCGCGAAGAGGAGCTCACCCCCCTGCGCCGAAAGGTTTCCTACATTTTCCAGCACGGGGCCCTTTTCGATTCCCTCACGGTGGGCGACAACGTGGCGTTTCCCCTGGTAGAACACACGGACCTTTCCCCCGAAGCCATCCAGGCGAGGGTGGCAACGCTGCTTGCCAGGGTAGGGCTCGCGGGCACAGAGCAGCTCATGCCCGCGGAGCTTTCGGGGGGCATGCGCAAGCGGGTGGCTTTGGCGCGAGGCCTTGCCCTCTCCCCCCAGCTCATCCTGTACGACGAGCCCACCGCCGGCCTTGACCCGCTCACCGGGGGAGCCATTACCGAACTGATCCGCGAAGTAGCCCAGGAGACCTGTGCCACCTCTGTGGTGGTGACCCACGACCTCTTGGTAGCGAGAACCTTAGGTGGGCTTTTGGCCTACCTTGAAGGTGGGTCCTTCCGCTTTTTCGGCACGTTTCAAGAAGCAACGAAGCAAGGAGGCGAACTGGCCCGCTTCTTGCGGGCGGGAGGCGTCGATGTTGGAGCGGGACCCTCATCGCCGGCTTAAGGTCGGCCTCTTCACGGCAGCTCTTCTTGGTCTTTTGGCCTTAACCATCCTGGTTATCGGCAGAAAACAAGGGTTGTTCATCAGCCACGTGAGGTATCGAGCCGAGTTCCAAAACGTCGCCGGATTGGTGCCTGGGGCGCAAGTGTGGCTCAACGGCGTAGTGGTTGGGGTCGTGGAGGACGTGGAGCTTCCGGAAGATCCCGCGTTGCCGCGCATTACCGTCACTTTCAAGATTCGCGAAGAGCTAGCCGCCAGGGTGCGGGCCGACTCCCGGGTGCGGATTCGCACCCTCGGGCTCTTAGGCGACCGTTACCTGGAGCTGTCCTCTGGCACGCCACTGCAACCGCTTCTCCCCGAGGGTAGCCTGGTGCCAAGCGTGGAGCCCACCGACATTGCCGAGGCACTGAGCCAGGGTGGGGAAGCCATGGGAAACGTGGTGGCCATTACTGGCTCGCTCCGACGCATCCTGGAAAAGATGGAGCGTGGCGAAGGGGTCTTGGGAGCACTGGTGAACCAGCCGTCAGACGGCAAGAGCTTCAGCAACGAGCTCAGCCAAGTGATCAGTCGGCTTGGGGAAATCCTGGCCAATATCCAGCAAGGACGAGGTTTTTTGGGCAAGTTGGTCACCGACCCTCAGGGGGAGAAGCTTTTTGCCGAGCTGCAACGAACCACTGCCGCTGCTTCCCACCTGGTGGCAAGCCTTCAGCAAGACCTGGGGCGAGAGGACACCGCCCTGGGTTACCTTTTGAAAAGCCCGGAAGGCAGGGAGCAGCTCGCCAAGACCTTGCACAGCGTGGCCAGGGCTTCCGAAGCCCTGGCAGCAGCGGCCGAAGAGCTGGCCTCCGGTCAAGGGACGTTGCCGAGGCTTCTGGCTGACAAGGAGTTTGCGGACACCTTTCTTTCGGACCTGGCCCAGCTCACCCACGCCCTGGCCGGAGTGGCCAAGAAATTGGACGAGGGGCAAGGGAGCGCTGGGAAGTTCCTCAACGACCCCAAGCTGTACGACGACCTGGAAAACGTGGTGCGTGGCGTGCAAGAATCGTCGCTTCTGCGCTGGTTTGTGCGCAACCGACGACAAGCGGGGGAAAAAGCAGCAGCACGCACCCCTGGAGGAGGCTAGATGCGAACCGTTTTGGTCACGGGCGGTGCCGGCTTCATTGGTTCCCACGTCATCGGGGCTCTGCTGGAGCGCGGACTGGAGGTGGTTTGCCTGGATGACTTCAACGACTACTACAACCCCGCGTTCAAGCGAGAGAACATCGAGCCTTTCCGGGGGCAAACAGGCTTTTACCTCGTGGAAGGGGATATCCGGGACCGAGACCTGGTTTTTAACACCTACCGGCGCTTCGGGATCTCGGCCACCATTCATCTGGCCGCCCGGGCGGGGGTAAGACCTTCCATTGCTAACCCCCGGCTTTACGAGGAGGTCAACGGCGTGGGCACTGTGAACCTCCTGGAAGCGGCACACCGCTTTGGAGCGTACACGTTTATCTTTGGTTCCACCTCGTCGGTGTACGGCATCAACTCCAAGGTGCCCTTTGCCGAGGACGACCCCATCACTTGCCCCATCTCCCCCTATGCCGCCTCGAAACGCGGCGCTGAGCTCATGTGCTATACGTTCCACCACCTCTACGGTCTGAAGGTGACGGTGCTTCGCTTTTTCACCGTGTACGGGCCCCGACAGCGGCCGGACATGGCTGTCTACAAGTTCACCGAGCTTTTAGCCCAAGGTAAGCCCGTGCCGCGCTTTGGAGACGGTAGCATGGCCCGGGACTATACCTACATCGACGACATCGTCCGGGGAGTCCTCGCTGCCTTTGACCACGAGGCTGAATTTGAAATCGTAAACCTCGGTGGCTCCCGCACCACCACCCTTCAGCAGCTCATCGAGCTCATCGCCCGGGAGCTGGGAGTGCCTCCACTGGTGGAAGAGCTCCCGTTGCAGCCCGGAGACGTGCCCATCACCTACGCCGATGTTTCCAAAGCCAGAAGGCTCTGGGGGTGGGCACCGGAAGTACCCATTGAGGACGGGATCCGGCGCTTCGTAGCCTGGTACCGGGAGAACCGGTTGAGGTGATGGCGGCCTCGGGAGTCCGCGTACCTAAGGTGCTGCTCGCGCTGTTCCTCTGCGCCCTGGGCGTTGCTTTCGCCTTCTGGCCGGCACTTCCCGGGGCAGAAGACACGTACGCTCACCTCCTCTGGACCCAGCAAGTAATGGCGTGTTTTGCCCACGGAGAGCTTCCCTTTTGGCTCCCCGACATGAACGCGGGGTTCGGCTCGCCGGGGATCCGCCTCTACAGCCCCGGCGGACCGCTGGTGGCTGGCCTCTTCGGGCTGCTCTTGGGCGACGCAGGGCGCGGCATGCGGCTTGCTGTGTTCCTGGCGGTGGTGGTCCTCTGTCTGCTCGCCCGCCGGCTGTTTCCCGCCGCCCACCCCGCCGCGGTGCTGCTCTGGGTTGCCAACCCCATGCTGGTGTTTTCCATCCTCTATCGAGGGGCGTTTTCCGAGCTTTACTCGCTGCCGCTGGCGTTCTGGCTCCTGGAGCGCCACCTCCGGGGGGAACACAAGCCCCACCGGGAAGCCCTCCCCTGGGCTGGCCTTTGGCTGACCCACGCCCCCACCTTCGTGATGGTCACAGGGCTTTCTGCGCTCGCGGCGCTGGCGCGGCGCCACGGGTTCAGCTCGCTGGGGCGGTGGGCGCTGGGGTGGCTTTGGGGGGCGAGCCTGGTGGCGTGGCACTGGCTTCCCCTCGCCAGGGAGCAGCGCTGGGTCACCATGAAAGCAGGGCTCACCGAAGGGGTGCTGGATTTTCACCTGCACTTCCTGGGGGCGAACCCGTTAGCGTCCCCCACCACGGTGCGGCTCTCGTTCCTCGCCGCTGTTTGGTTGGTGCTCCTGCTCCTTGCCGGGCGACTCCAGGAGGGGCGCACGCTTTTGGTGGTTTGCTGCATCGCCCTTGCCACCTCCTTAGCCCTCCCCCTCTGGGAGCTCCTGCCGCCGTTGCAGCTGCTGCAGTTTCCTACCCGTTTTCTCCTCCAGGCTTCCCTGGTGCTGCCGGGGCTTTTCGCCACCGCGAAACTCCGGGGGAAAGAGCTCCTGGCCGTGGTGCTTTTCCCCCTGCCGCTGCTCTGGGTTCCCGCCTTTCCCCTGGTGCGGGACCCGCGGCTTTCCACCCAGGAAAGCTGGCAGAGCTTGGGGGCGAAAGTGCACGTCTCGATTACCGTGGCCGGGCTCGGCGCCAACCCCTTCGTGGTAGACGTGCCGGAGCGGCGGCCTCCTTCTTTCCAGCTCCTAGCACAAAACATCGCCGCCTTCGGCGCTGCCCAAGTGCTGTACCCGGGTGAGGCGAGGATCACCCGCTGGACCCCGCTGGTGCGGGTGGTGCAGCTGGAAGGACCAGGAGGCTTGGTACGCTTCCGCCTCCTGGCCTACCCGCTCTGGGAAGCGGTTTTGGATGGGAGGCCCGTGCTCGCCCGGGAGGACCAGGGGGTGGTCGCGGTGTGGGTACCCCCCGGGCGCCACCAGGTCACGCTGCGCTGGGCGGGCAACCCGCTCAGCCGTTGGGGAACGCTGGTGGCTCTGATCTCGGTCTTGCCTTTGCTGCACCGTAGAAAAAACCACCAACCCCCGCAAGGTGCCCGCTAGCCTAGGGGTTTTACGCCTCTCGCACTGCTGTACCACCCCTGGGCTGCCGGTGCAAGAGAGCAAGAAGCGTTCAACGAGTTCCGGGCGCAACCCACAACTCCCCGCCCGCCACCTGGCCCGCGGGGAATGCGCCGGCCTCCGCGGCCAGGGCGCTCGCCTTTTGACTTTCAGCAAGCCCGGGAGCGAGCACGAACGCCACCGGCAGCCCCTGTTGCCGGACCTGCCGGATGCGCTCCCCAAGGGCGGCTAGTTCCTCTGGGGCCGGCTTCTCCTTGCCTGGGAGGTACCAGCCGGGGTGACGCTCCGCTGCTCGAGGCAAGTGCACCACCTCCCACCCGCCGGGCAAGTTAGCCCGCAGGTCGAGCCACCACCAGCCGGTGGTCACGACCAGGCCCCGATCTGCCTCCTGGAGCAGCCTTTTGGCCAACAGGACCTCGGGACGAGGACCCGCCTCCCCCCAGGACTGCACAACCCAAAGGCTTCCCCCAAGCCCGCACGCTACCAGGATGGCTAAGAGCAGCTTGCGCCAGCTGGTGGCCCCCCGTGCCAGCAAGCCCAAAAAAGGCCCCAAGAACACCGCCTCCCCCCTGCCCGGGAAAAACACCGGCACGCCTAAGGCTGCACCACCCAAAAGACCGGCGGTGGGGATCGCCACCAACCACCACACCCAGCTGGCTTCCCAAGGCAACGCCACCAAGGTAGTGGCTGCTGCAAGCCCTTGGACCCAAGCGGGTGGTACCGGCGCTTCCAAGGTGGCCCCCCAAGGGGCCAAGGGTGGCAGCAGCCGCCAAGGACCGAAGGCCAAAAGGGAAAGCCTTTCTCGCCAACTTTCCACCCACCCCATCGCCTCCGGAGGCTGAGCAAGCATTACCGGGATCCACGGGGCAAAAAGCACCAAAGCGACCAAGGCTGCCCAAAGCGCCGCCCGGCGCGCCCGTCGCCAACCAGCGGCCACCGTGGCACCCACCACCAGTAACCCCAGAGCGTGGGTGTACAGCGTGAAGGCGAGCCCGCCGGCCAGGGGAAGCCATCGGCTCTGCGCGGCGTGGAGGCGAGCTGCTGCCCAAAAGGAAAGCGCCACCCCCAAGCTTAAGAGGGAGTAAGCTCGCCCCTCAGACCCCCACATCACTGCCAAGGGGTGCACGGCAAATAACCACGCTGCCATCCCACCCGCGGGTGGGGAAAACGCAATGGCAGCAGCTTTTCCGAAAAACACCACGGCTCCCACCCCGGCCAGCACCGAAACCCCTCGGGCCACGAACAGCGGGTGGAGCCCCGCGAGACTTCCCAGCTTCGCCAAAACGTAGGGAAGCGGTGGACCCGAGTCCCAGCGCAGGGCGTCAAAAAGCTGCTTCCAGGGCAAGCCCGCCACCCAGTTGGTAAAGTACTCGTCGTGCCACGGGCGCAGCTTGAGCGCGCCTGCCAGGCGCAACGCCAACCCCACCACCGCTGGCCCCAGCCACCAAGGCAGTGGTTTGACCACAGACCCATTGTAAGGGGGGAAAAGCCCATGGGTACAATGCCTGTCTGGAGGTGCCTATGGTCCGGCCCCACACATTGGGTGCTCTTTTGGTTTTGTTGCTTTCTGCCAAGCTCGGCCTGGCCAAAGAACAGCTCACGTTGGAGGCCATCTTTGGCGAGAAGCCTCTCGAAGGGGCTTTGCCCCGGGTTACCTTCCTGCCTGACGGAACCGGCTACGCGCTGGTGCAAGATTCGGGAGAAACCAAGGTGTTCATAGCCTTTGACTGGGAAGGCCGCCGCAGGGAGTTGGTCCGGGAAAGCGAGCTGCAGGTGGAGGGGGAGGAGGGCAGTGGGATTCCCCTCGCCCAGTTCCAGTTTTCTCCGGACGGCAAAAGCCTGCTTCTGAAAAGCCAAGGCGATCTTTTCCTTCTGGACCTTGCAACCAAGCGCCTGCGCAGGCTTACCCGCACCCCAGCGGAAGAAGAGCTGGCCAGCTTTTCCCCCGACAGCCGACGGGTGGCGTTCGTTCGGGAGAACGACCTGTACCTGTTGGATCTGGACTCCGGGGCGGAGAGCCGCCTTACGGAGGACGGCAGCGACACGCACCTTTCGGGGAAGCTGGACTGGGTCTACACCGAGGAGCTGTACAACCGTTCGAGTCAGGGGTACGCCTGGTCACCGGACTCCCGGTTCTTGCTCTACCTCACCTTCGACCTCAAGCGTGTGCCTGCCTACCCGTTGGTGGACCTCGCCACCACCCACCCCAGCGTCACCTGGCTGCGCTACCCCAAAGCGGGGGACCCCAACGCCACGGTGTGTGTGGTTGGGCAGCAAGCTGGAGACAAAGACTCTGCCCCATGGCGGTTTCAGGTTTGCCCCACCGGCCCCCGCCGGGAGTACGTAGCCCGCTTTGGCTGGCTTCCCGACACCCGGGGATTCTGGGTGCTGTTCCTGGACCGGGCCCAGCGCCAAGCGGAGCTGGTGACCTTTGGCCTGGACGGCAAGCCAAAACAGGTAGTGCTCCAAGAGCAGGACGACGCCTGGATCAACGTGGAGGACGACATCCTTTGGACCCGGTCCGGCTCGCTGCTCTTTGGCTCTGAGCGTTCCGGGTTTCGGCATCTCTACCGCCTCGACCCACCGTTTGTCAAACCCGTGCAGCTTACCTCGGGCGATTGGGAGGTTACCGAGGTCATGGGCCTTTCCGCCGACGAGCGGTTCGTGTACTTCGTGGCCACCGAAGCCTCACCCCTGGAGCGCCAGCTCTACCGGGTCCCGGTGGCCGGGGGCAAAGTGGAACGGCTAACCCAAGGTCCAGGCACCCACAGCCTGCGAGCAGCTGCGGGCTGTCGGGCCTTCTTGGATCTGTACTCCACGGCCACCCAGCTCCCCGAGCCTCGGCTCCTTAGGCACGATGGCAAGCTTCTCTCGGTGCTTGCCTACGAGAAGCCCCCGAGGCTTGAGAACTACCTTTTGGGCCAGGTGGAGTTTTTCACCTTGAAGGGTCCCTCGGGAGACACCCTTTACGCCTCGCTCCTGAAGCCCGCCGACTTTGACCTCACCAAGCGCTACCCGGTGGTGGTCTACGTGTACGGCGGACCCCACGCCCAGGTGGTGCGCAACGGCTGGGGTGGACGTACCGCCCTCTTCCACCACTTCTTGGCGAGCGAGGGGTTTTTGGTGTTTTCCCTGGACAATCGGGGGTCCGCGGCCCGAGGGCGGGCGTTCGAGCGAGCGCTTTTGCACCGTTTCGGGGAGCGGGAGCTGGAGGATCAGCTGGCCGGGGTGCAATGGCTGGCCCAGCAGCCGTTCGTGGACAGCACGCGGATCGGCATCTGGGGGTGGTCCTACGGGGGTTTCTTGACGCTGTACGCGCTCACCCACAGCCAGGCCTTTGCTGCAGGGGCGGCGGTGGCGCCGGTGACCGACTGGCGGCTGTACGACACGATTTACACCGAGCGCTACCTCAAGCTCCCCAATGACAACCCCCAGGGCTACGAGGCTTCTTCACCGATTTCTGCTGCAGCCAACCTTTCCGGGGCTCTGCTGCTGGCCCACGGCACCGGGGACGACAACGTGCACTGGCAAAACACCCTCAACTTTGTGGGAGCGCTTACCAAGGCGCAAAAACCCTACACGCTCCTCCTTTACCCCAACAAGGACCACGGTATCCCTGGCAGGGAGGAGCGGTTGCACCTTTTCTCCGCCATCGCCCGGCACTTCCGTACCTATCTCAAACCCGAGACCCCAGCCGGGCGTTGAGGTGGGTACAATTGCAGCGGCCTTTGTGCCGGGAGGTTCCATGCACATCGCAGTGGTGGGCAGTGGCTACGTTGGACTGGTAACAGGGGCTTGTCTTGCAGATTTCGGCATGGACGTCACCTGCGTGGATAAAGACGAGCGGAAGATCGCCATGCTCCAGCGGGGCGAGGTGCCGATTTACGAGCCGGGTTTGGACGCGCTCATTGCGAAAAACGCCAAAGCGGGGCGGCTTCGCTTCACCACCGATGTGGCAGAAGCGGTGCAGCGGGCGCTGGTGGTGTTCATCGCCGTGGGGACCCCGCCCCGGGAGGACGGCTCGGCGGATCTCTCCTACGTGACCCAAGTGGCGGAAACCATTGCCGATCACCTGAACGGGTACAAGGTGGTGGTCACCAAATCTACCGTGCCCATCGGCACCGGGCAAATCATCGAGCGCATCATCCGTGAGCGGAGCGGGGGCAAGTTCCCGTTTTCCGTGGTTTCCAACCCCGAGTTCCTGCGGGAAGGATCAGCCATTGAGGACTTCATGCGCCCAGACCGGGTGGTGATTGGCGCTCGTGACCCCCAAGCCATCGCCATCATGAAGGACATCTACGCCCCGCTCTACCTGATTGAAACGCCTTTCGTCATTACCAACGTGGAATCTGCCGAGCTCATCAAGTACGCCTCCAATGCGTTCCTGGCCACCAAGGTCACCTTCATCAACGAGGTGGCGGTGCTCTGCGAGCGGCTGGGAGCCGACGTGCACCATGTGGCGAAAGGGATGGGGCTTGATCGGCGTATTGGCCCCAAGTTCCTTCATCCAGGTCCCGGATTTGGCGGTTCCTGCTTCCCCAAGGACACCAGGGCCCTGGTGGACATCGCCCAGCAGGCCGGCTACCGCTTTGCCATCGTGGAAGCGGTGGTGGAAGCCAACGAGCGGATCAAGGCCCGCATGGTGGAGAAGATCCGCAAGGCCTGCGGGGGGAGCGTGGCCGGGCAGGTGATTGGCATCCTGGGACTCGCCTTTAAGCCAGAAACCGACGACATGCGGGAATCCCCGGCGATCCCCATCGTCAGTGAGCTGGTGAAAGACGGGGCCAAGATCCGCGCCTTTGATCCGGCGGCGATGGAAAACGCCAAGGAGCTTCTCCCTGCTGAGGTGGTGTACTGCCAGGACGCTTACGACGCCGCCACCGGCGCCGATTGCCTGGTGATCATCACCGAGTGGAACCAGTTCCGCTCCTTGGACCTGGAGCGCCTGGCCGCCTGCATGGCCAAGCCCCTGGTGGTGGACCTGCGCAACGTTTACGAGCCGGAGAAGATGCGAGAAGCAGGGTTTGCCTACGAGTGCGTAGGCCGCGCTGCTGCCCAGCTCCCCAAGGGGTAGGGCAAAAAAGCATCAGCCGGCCTCTCCCTTGGCCAGGGAGCCACGAGCTAGCGCTGCCCCAGCTTTACCGTGGTGATGGTTCCTGGGGCCACGGTAATGGGCACCCTTTGTCGCCTGCCGCTGCAAAGCTCCCCCGTGAGCACGTAGCT
>Ga0197142_1003393_pt1 | contig 13362 bp, 13 predicted proteins | sample GBS60_MetaG_FD_148614 | JGI IMG/M metagenome (GOLD analysis project Ga0197142, IMG submission 148614) | Sediment microbial communities from Great Boiling Springs, Gerlach, Nevada, United States - GBS 60_MetaG | ecosystem: Environmental > Aquatic > Thermal springs > Hot (42-90C) > Sediment... | reverse complement strand
AGCAAATAAGGTCGTAGTTGAGGTGTTTATCCAAATATTAACATGTGGATAGAGTTGTTTGATGGCAAGTGAAACAGAACCTCCACCTGCCATTGGTTCTCTGAATTCTTGTATATTATTCGGGATTTTTGGTATTATTAAATCCAGTGCTTTTGATTTTCCACCAGGGTATCTGAGTACGTTCTTTATCAAATTTAGTCACCTCTTTTGTGTTCGACCAGTTCCAACTGAAAACAATTAAGTAATGTTTAATTTTCGAGATTTTCAAAAAAGTTTGACTAATGTATATATTATTCTTCGTATTCCGGATATTGCTCAGGTGCTTCGCCAAAGGTTTCGAGGATAGCGGGATATTTGATATTTTGTTCAGGTTCAACTATATTCTTTAATTCGACAATGAAATGCCATTCATCACCGTAGTCGAATAGAAACAGCATTCTCTGGCGAGGTTTTTCAAATACTTGGCTGACTTTTGTTTTCTTAACTCCTTTTCTTATGGGACGGTTTTTAAATGGGTGTTTGAGTTTTTCTGGTGGAAGACCTTCGAATATTTCCTCCGGTTCTATTATGTTTTCTTTTCCTTACAAATCAACGTTCAGCTCGTATCTTATTTTTGAACTAGCCCAACTTTTGGTGTTGTCATAAAATCCAAAGAGATGGTCGAATCTAAAGCCAAAAGCATCGATGATAGCTCTTGCGAGCCGATACAGTGTTGTCCTGCCCAAAACGGCTATAACTCTATAGGGTGGTTCTTTGACTTTTTTGAAAAACGATTCACTTGCAAACGATTTTCCGAGGATTATTTTGAAAATATAAACCATGTTGTTTTTGTTCGTCGAGTTTTTCTTGACCTTTTTCATTTTATTTGGAGTTGAGTTGGGGAATATCTTGTCGTTTTGTTTCCCACCGTTGCTTACCATCGTCATCCTTCCTTTTTGGATTTCTTTTCAATTATTCAAGTGGTCTTTCATTCTCTAACGTAATTATATCACAGGCTAAAATCTTTTGAAAAAACAAGGGATTTTGTGGTAAGATATAAACGAGAACTGGCATATAAAAAGAGAAGGTATAGTAAGTTAAGAAAGAGTGAATGATGTGTGTCGAAAACGTAACCATGTGTCCGTTTTAAGGTTTTGGTAGTTAAACAGGACAAAGTTCAAGGTTTTTAAAGTCATTTATTTAAAATGATTAATAAGTATCACCCTAAAGCACAAGAAACAAACAGGACAGTTCTTGGTGGTGGAAAGATGAATAATGAATTAACAAAGTTAATAGAATGGAGAAGGAACCTGCTCAAGCTAAGTGTAATTCAGATACCAAACACTGAATGGCTGTATATGTTGACTGAAGAGACGAGGAATTCACTTATGATAGAAGGGATTTTTGCAACCGATGAAGAATTGGAGGGGGTTCTGAATGGAAGGTACAAATCAAGCAGAGAGGTTGTAAATTATTTTAGAACTGCAAGTTTCTTCTACGACTTAGCTTTTGAATATTACAAAACAGGCGAAAATCCTTATTCATTAGCTATTGTTAGGATGTGCCACAAGAAGTTGTTCGAAGGGATTATCAGCAATTCAGAAAGGTTGGGTAATTTTAGGAATGGTCCAATCAAAATAACAGGTGCAAAGATTAAACCACCTGAATACGATATTTCAGATTGGGTAAGTTTTTGGCTCAAATACATTCAGTTTGTGTATGATAACCATCCTGTCCATGAAGCAACTGCGAGAGCTCATGTTCTTTTTGAAAGTATCCATCCTTTTGAGGACGGTAACGGTAGAATCGGACGGATTTTGATGAATTTCTATTTAATTTATCATGGGTATATTAATATCACAATTAAAGGAATGGAGCAAAAGGAGAGGAATGAATATATAAAGGCGTTGGAAAATGCTGAAAAGGGAATAAGAGGGGTATTTAAATATTCTCCAAAGGATTTATCTGCCGAGCAAGTGGATGAAATGTTTTCAAATGATGATACGAAAGAACTTTCAGTGTTAATTGGGTTTGCTTTGATAGATGCGCTCGATAGACAGATTTGTGCTGCCAATAAAGATAAGCTAATTCCGGCGGATGAGTTTGCAAAAAGGATAGGAAAGACTACCGATGCGGTGAGGAAGATGATTGAAAGAAAGAAATTGATAGCTACAAAACCGGCAGGTAGATGGTTTGTATACCCTGAAATGATGGAACGTTAGAGAAAAGGTAAGTGATTATTGTTGGATTCTTGGTCATACAGTTTACTGAACGTGTTCGATTTGTGGGGGTGAAAAAGTATGCCGTATGATTCAATAAATTTAACTGCAAGGGTAGAATGGCGTGATGAATTGCTTGAAAACTTTGTGGAGGATATAACCGTGGAGCATTTGGATGAGCTGATTTGGGAGGAGGCTTTCCATTCTTGCAGGCTCGATGGAGTTTACGTGGAACGTGAGGATTTGGAAAAGATTAAACAGATAGCTGTCCAGAGGGAGAAATATATGGATGGTATCGTTGAAAAAATCTTGTCTGGAAAATACAGTGATGCTCAGGTGGAAAAAATTCTAACTGACTTTACAAGAAATTCGCTTAAGGGCATAGACCCCAACTTGGCACAGGTAATTAGGTACTACGAAGTAGCTTCCTCGGTGTACGCATTAACGTTGGAAGAAGGTAGGAACATCTTTGGTTGGTTGGGATTGTTACCAAAGATTATACATGCAAGCCTCTTTTATGGACTTCCAGAAATGTCGAATGTTGGTCAATACAGGAAAGGTAAGCCGAAAGAGAGATTAGGATACGCCGATGTTGATGATATGCTAACGGATGACTCATTTCTATCACCGCCTGTGAACTATATAGAAGAATGGATGAGTCTTTGGTCTATGTACACTGTAGTAGTGTTAACTAATAGGTGGACCTTAGATGTTGCTGAGCATTCTCATGCACTCTTTATGAGTATTATACCTTTCGAATATGGAAATGGACGGGTTGGAAGAATCCTCATGAACGTAATACTTCTAAGCAACAGGTTTGTGAATGCAGTTATCCCTTCAGAAGGTAAAGAGAAAGAAATGTATTTGGAAGGACTTGACAGGGGGGCTACATTCTTCTGGAGCTTTACGGATACACACCCCGCATACGTACTTGAAGACTTTAAGATGTCTTTTATTGCTGAGCGGTATGATTCATATAGAAGTGGACATCTGATAAAGTCTATAGCTTATTGTGTTATGGATTCGTATGATAGAATATTAACAAAATTCCTGGAGGATAAACTGATACCTCTGAAAGAGTTTGAAAAACAACTGGGGAGAAAAGCTTCCTCAGTGAGGCATATGTTGGAAGCGAGAAAATTAATACGTAAAAAGATAGGTAAAGAATGGTTTGTGTATCCTGAAGTTTCTCCGCAGTAAAAATGAACTTGTAAAAGCATACTCTATCAAATTCATAGATTTTGGTTTTGGGAATTTATTGTAAAAAAGGTCTAAATAACTCACGTGACGAGTTTACAGCAAACCTTTGTTTCAGCTTTCAGGATTTTCAAATGTCCCAAGTGTGTTAAGCGATTTCTTTAGATTAACGTTATACTAAACCAGCATTTTTTATCTTTTTACCACCCCATCCCAAGCACCCACATTGGAATAGCATTCCTAACAGGCAGGTCGATGTCATCTCGGATGACAAAATCTGCCTGTTTTGGTTTTTTATTCGCTCCTCCAATTTCTAAGCGAATTCCGTTGAAAATTAAATCTGGTTTTGTTTCATCTTTTTCAGCAAATAGTGTCCCACGCTTTTTCAATGCAAAGACAACAAAAGCCTCTCGGAAGTTTCCTGTTTCGGCTTCCAGAACATTGTAAATAACCGGGTCAGCGAAGAATATCTTTGAGCCTTTGGAGTATGGCTTTTCAATCGGTGATTTTTGAACGATGGTGATTAGTCCGAATTATATAATAAATCGTTCCATGTCGGAACGTATTATTAAAAAAGCTAAAAAATCGTTCCGTAACAACACGAATTTATACTCAAATCGTTCCACGTCGGAACGAAAAATAACCGACCAGGAATACCCCGGTCGGTCTTTTTTTTGGTTTTGGTATTTTCCGTTTAATCATCTTCTCCATCGGAGTAAAATAATTCATTGACTTCCGCCAGCTCGTCGGGAGAAACGTAGTCAAAACGAATGGGTGTGAATGGTAAGTGTGTGCATTTTGGAGGCTTTTTGCCATACATCATTATCGATACAACCTTGTTTCTTATATACCAATTGAGAAATTGTTCTTCATCGCCCCTTCCATCGAATTCTTGTAAGCCTACCATGAGGATATACCAGATTGTCTGTTCGAGGTCTTCGTATGAATAAAGGAACGCTTTATTGATACCCCAAAAGTAAGCGGTCCACCGACGGACGAGATGTTTGTAGCTAAGAACTTTATTGTGCCATTGGTTGATATCTTCTGAAGTTTTTTCTGTCAACGCTTTTTCTTTACATTCCCCTTCCGCAAATTGTTTTTGAACATGCTTTTGCTTGTTTTGTTGTTCCATTGGAATAACCTCCTTGCAGAGAGTTTTTTCGAGGATGGTTACAGTGGAGGATATGTATACTAATGTATACATATAATACCAAAATTTAAGCCCCTGTGTCAAGGGGGAGATATGTTGCAAAATTATAAAACCACCCGTCAATTAGATGTATCTACCAATTTTAGCTATTTTTGGAAAATTTTTCGTCACAAAGATGGATACAACTAATTGGAGGTGGTTGTATGGGAAGTTTTGTTAATCCGTTTAAGATAGGCAAGACGTATAGCCCAGAGAATTTTATTGATAGAAAAGAAGAATATGGGTATTTGGTCGGTGCGGTTGAGAGTGGGAATAATGTTGTGGTCGTTGCTCCAAGAAGGTTTGGTAAGACTTGGCTTTTGCAAAAGTTCATAGCTGAAGGTGGGTATCCAGTAGTCTATCTTGATTTGTTTGGTTCTTTTTCATTGAAAGGTTTTGTGCAAAAGATGATGAAACAAGGATACGAGTTGCTGAAAGGGAAAAGCCCTATGAACTTTGTGGGTAGGTATCTTAAGCATATTGCAAAGCATGTGAGTTTTTCTTTTGATGTTGGTGGAGTTTCGTTTTCGATAGACGGTGAACTGAGTGATGAGTTACTTATTGAGCAGATGTATGAATTATTGGAAGGTGTGCAAAAGGACTTAAAGAAGAAGTTGGTTGTTGTGCTCGATGAGTTTCAGGCTTATAGGTCCATTAGCGAGAAGCTTCCAGAGAGTTTGAGAAGTTTTTACCAGGTGCAAAAAGATGTAGTGTTTGTTTTCTCAGGTTCGATGAGGCATATGATTGAAGAGTTATTCTTTGAAGAGTCAGGGGTTTTGTATCATTCTTGCTTGAGAATAGATATTGGAAAGATGCTTCCTGAAGATGAGAGTGTTGAGTATATTGTTGAAAAGTTCAATGACACTGAAAAAAAGATAACATTAGAGGATGCAAAGAGAATATATGAGCTTACAAAAGGGCATCCGTATTTTCTCCAACTTCTGTGTTATGAGCTGTGGGATAAGGTGGAGGGAGTGATTGGCAAAGAAGAAATAGATGTTGTTTTTGATAGTCTTTGCGAGAGGGAGTCGTATGGGTATGAGTTAGTAATTGAAACGCTTGAATACAAGTATCTGAAAAATGTGCTAAAATTAATTAGTGAGCAAGCAGGGGATTATTTTAGTAATGCCAACCTTCAGAGATACAAAATCCCGAATGCTACTACGTTAAATAACTTGCTCAAGAAACTTACCGAGCGAGGAATAATCGAAAAGCTCGGAAGGGGGAAATACCAGATAATCGACCCATTGTTTGAAAGGTATGTGCTGAAGAGAATGGAATGAGCAATAGGGATTGTAGTCGATTAATTTTCAAAAGCTTATGTGAACCTATAAATGAGTCGTGAAAGTGTTGTTACTAAGTATGGTTAATATTTTTCCATAAGGTAACTAATTGTTTGGTGACGAAGTATTCAGGTAAAACAGTGCAAAGGTATGTATGTATCGAACAGTTATTAATTATGATTTCAGAACTTTAAAAACAGGGCGGAATTCAGAGGTGAAAGTTTGAATATTGATTTAACGCGTGTCATTGAATGGAGAAAAGGCATTTTCCAGCTTTTGATTGTTCAGTTTCCAAATTCTGAGTAGTTATACATGCTAAAAAAAGAAAACAAGAAACTTATTGATGATAGAGGGTATATTTTTTAGTGAAGATAAACTACAAGTGACGTTAAATGGTGGGCACGAGTCGAACACTGAGGTTGTGAAATACTTTAGAACGGAAAGGATTTTTCTACGATTTAGCTTTTGAGCATTATAAGACAGGAGAAAAGTCTGTTTTTGGCTCTTGTCGGAACGTGCCATAAAATGTTGTTCAAAGGCATAATCAGAAATCAAGAAAGGTTGGGAAATCTTAAACACGGACACATTAAGATAGTAGATGCGAAGATTAAACCTTCTGAATACATACTCACTGATTGGATGGCTCTGTGATTGAGATACGCTGAATGCGTATATGGGAGGCATTCCGGAAGTTCTGAATAGCTAATAGAGAATCAAAAAGAACTTTGTGATCTGAATCAACGGTAAACTATCTTTTTGTTTCAATATTCAAATGGAAAGTGTACACATGAAGTAAACCTATTAATTAAAGTTATAAGTCAATTACTTCGTCAAACTCGCTGTTGATATATTCCTCATGATTGTGAGATATTTCACTGAGTGTTTTGGCGCATTCCTTACCGTATTTTTTGACAATATTCTTTATTATTTCTATTTCATTCTCATCTAAGTATCTGCTTGCGGTTTCGTCTTTTGAAAAAATTTTATGTCCTTCGGTAAGGTAGTGCTCTACAAACTCAGTCCGAATCTGAATTTTACCTTGCTCACTTAAGTAACTGAATAATACACCATCTTTATCAGTACCCAACGGAATAGGACCGTATATGTATTTTTTGAAGCGCAGGTTAATGATTTGCCTACCCAAGATTTTCTTTGCCTCTTTTTCGATAAGCCATAGTAGCTTTAAGAAAACAGTCTTGTAAATGTATGTGTAATTATGTTGTTTTTTGAGTTGAATAAAAATCTCGGCAACGACACCGCTGAGTTTTTCGAAGTCGATATTCGGATGCTTCAGTAGCAAAAGTTGCTCGAGTAATTGAATCTCTCTTTTGTTTTCAGTTGATAAAGTGTTTATGAGCTCGTCTATTTTTGACAGGAGCCTTTGATAGTCGGTTTCTGCGATTTCGTTGTGCCTTTCCTGGAGCAGTGATTTAAAGAATACTGGATCATCAGCCCTTTTGATTAGGTCGCTGTGCACTTTGCTTGGTAGTGCTCCCGTTTCGTATCTTTCAATCGTTGCTTTGCCAATTCCAAGAATTTGTGAGAATAGTCTCTGGGAGACACCATATTTGTTACGAATCCTGGTTATATCTTCTTTGTATAGTAAACCTTTGCGTTTGGCATATTCACGGTATACTTGTTCAAGATTTTCATCCTCGAGTTTTGGATGGAATAGCTTACTGTCACAATTCAAGCAAACAGCTATGCGAGAGTTAATTTCAATGTTTTCTTGGCGAACATTTACTATTTCTGCTTTTTCTATTATTTTGTAATCTACTAACTTTCCACACTTATTGCAAAATAACTTTTCCATATTTCTCACCTTTTTTCGATTCTATCACTTTTCACTTACATGAAAAGAAATTATTACAACCACTTGTTCATCATCGTCGGTCACATCTGTTAGTTCAATACGGATAAATAGCTCCACTTTTGACATTGAACCATCAATTTCGGTTTCAAGTGTTTTTAGAAACTCGTAAGCGGACCCTGGAGGAAGTTTGGAATCACCGATTTCGATAGGACCTCTAAGGACATCTGATGGAGTTAGTTCATTGACTATAAAGTCAATGACATGTTGGGGTTTCCAGCCGAGTAGTGCAAGTGTGTCTCTGTTTTTAATTCTTTCTCCTTTAAAAATATATCTTCTATCCTTTAGTAATTCTTTTACTTTCTTTAGAAAAATCTCCTTTGGTTTCACCAAAAAATCCTCCTGTATCATTATTATACCATCAAATGATGGCATAAGTCAAGTAAAGTATTAACAAGTGTAAAAAAATGTACGGTCTATTGAAAAATATCATTCTTGAGTCCCTTATAGAGAAATGCTATCAAACTCCTATAAATGCTTTAATCACATGTAACACTAAATCCGTTATAATCAGAACCATGATGGATTGATGTTTTCGTGATTTGAAGAAATTAATATTATCAAAGCCTTCTGGGAGATTGTGGGTGTGTCTGGAAGTTATGGAATAGCACCTAAAAATGAATGGCTACCGTGATAATAACACGTTACGACTTGTATCGTATTGCAGGTTGTGGTTTTATTTTTAAGCACGAATATTAGAAAGCAGGTCAGGGGTTTCCTGACCATTTTTTTATACGCTGAGTAGTTTCATTAATGCTGTGTGTTGGTGGGAAATCGAAAATTTCAGCTGCAAATACGTAAGAAATGTGCTAAAATTAAATAATGAGAAAGAGGACTATTACCATGTTAGCAGTAAGTTGGAAGCTTACAAAATTCCAAGTGTAGTGCCTTGAATAAATTGCTTAAGAATCACGATGAGCATGAAATAGTTTGAAGACCCGGTAAGGGAAGTATCAAGTAACTGATTCGTCAGTTGCGACGTATGTAAAGAAAAACCTGATAAAGTACTTGGAAATATTAACAATTTTTCGGCTTTACAGATACTGTTAACTTGTAGTGATGGAAGTACCTAATTGTGAAATGATGCTATTGGCGTGCAGGAAAGTCTGAAAGAAAGTTTGCAGTCTTGCAAAGGAATTGTTGGTTGCCGTATTTATCGTGACCGTTTTTGTAGACAAAGAGCCACACTTTGGTTAAGAAGGTGTTGGGTTACTCATATCGTGGGACCTGCTTTTGTTAAGAGTTGTTGAATGGGTATTCCATATTTAAAGAATAATACGGTTTTTGGAGAATTTCAATACTTTTAGTTAACATTATCGCTTTACAAGAGGTAGGTGAAGAACTTGGTCTGTCACATCTTTTTGACTGACAGTGTTTACACAAAGAAGTTTATGATTTTTATACTAAAGCATTTTCCAAAAGATGAACATATCTTCTTTACTGTAGACCCTGTTCTATACAGCGATGTTACCAATGCACACGTTAGAAAAGTCAATCCAAAGAACTTTCTAGAAGCAAGAGAGATGGTTAAAACTTTAAAATCCGCGCGTAAGATAATTCTACATTCTTTATTTAATGCTAATTTTTTTCCAGTATTGTTCTTTAATAAGTCACTTTTAAAACGAGCATCTTGGGTCATATGGGGAGCAGATGCCTATTACAACATTGAGAAGAAAATTACAGCAAGATCTTTAAAAACTAAAATCAAAAAGTACATTAAAAAAGTTATGTTAATAAATATCATACGCAATTTGGACTCAGTAGGAGGTCTTGTAAAAGGTGACTATGAATACGTTAGAGACCTTTTCAAAACACAAGCACAGTATCGATACGTTTTCTATCCGAATCCGGTTACATTTGATATTCTTGATAATCTTGAAAAAGATGACAAAGAGAATCGAGAGTGGAAAAGAATTCTTGTTGGGAATTCTGCTTCTTGGAGAAACGAGCATGTAGAGATTCTCGAGTATTTAAGTAATATAGATGCTAATTTTGAGATAATCTGTCCGTTATCATATGGGGATAAGGACTACGCTCAGAATGTTATTAAGGTAGGCCAAAAGCTCTTTGGTCACAGATTTAAACCTTTAACGGACTTTTTGAAACCAGAGGAATATTCAAAAATTTTAAACTCGGTAGATATCGCCATTTTTAATCACAGACAACAAGAAGCACTTGGAAATGTTCTTGCACTGTTATACCTTGGCAAAAAAGTTTACATTCGTAGCGAGACGACTCCCTGGGAATTTTTCAAAGAAAAAGGAATAACCATATTTGATACGAATAAGTTACTGGATGGTTCGGAAGACTTGTTTGCTCCAATGAATTTAGATTCAAAGAATAAAAACAGAGAGATTATTCGTGATGAATTCTCGGAAGAGAGATGTGTAAAACTGTGGTCTGCGTTGTTTGAGGCAGGTGATTAATATGAAGGGGATTATTCTCGCTGGTGGTTCTGGCACAAGGTTTTACCCAGCAACGATAGCTGTGAATAAGCAACTTCTTCCTTTATACGATAAACCACTCATATACTATCCACTGTCTGTTTTGATGCTCGCTGGCATCAGAGAAATTCTTGTTATCTCCAGCCCAGAATATCTGCCACTTTATCAAAAACTACTCGGTGATGGTTCTCATATTGGTGTGCACTTCGAATACAAAATCCAAGAAAAACCAAAGGGGATAGCCGATGCATTTATCGTGGGAGAAGAATTCATAGGAAGAGAAAACGTGTGTCTTGTACTCGGGGATAATGTTTTCTTTGGGCAAGGTTTTTCTCCGATTTTGCAACAAGCAGCTAAGCTAACGAAAGGTGCGATAATATTTGCTTATCCGGTGAAAAATCCAAAAGATTTTGGAGTTGTTGAGTTTGATGAAAATTTCAATGCGATAAGCATAGAAGAAAAGCCAATAAATCCAAAGTCGAACTATGCAGTGCCTGGATTGTATTTTTACGATAACATAGTGGTTAAGATAGCCAAGAGTTTGAAACCATCCTGGAGGGGTGAACTCGAGATTACGGATGTGAACAAAGAATATCTCAAGATGGGAAAGTTGAGGGTTATCCCTCTTGGTAGGGGCTTTGCATGGCTTGATACAGGAACACCTGAAAGCTTTTTGGAAGCCGCGAATTTTGTAGCAACGATACAAAAACGCCAAGGGTTTTACATCGCATGTTTGGAGGAGATTGCTTACAGGATGGGGTTTATTACAAAAGAAGAGCTATTAGAACTTGGCAAGAAGATGGAAAAAACGGAGTACGGAAGGTATTTGATAGAGATAGCAACAGAAAGCTGATTAAATAAAAATGAGGCGGTGGTATTCGTGGATATGAAAATACCGTTCAACAAGCCATGTTATACAGGAAATGAAGATAAATACGTTTTGGACGTTCTCAAAAAAGATAGGATGTCAGGTGGTGGAGAATATTCAAGGAAGTGTGAAGAATGGTTTGAAAAAACAACAGGCACAAAAAAGGCTATGCTCGTTCCTTCAGGAACACATGCATTAGAAATGGCAGCAATTTTACTTGATATCCAACAGGGTGACGAAGTAATAATGCCATCATTTACATTTACATCCACTGCAAATGCTTTTGCATTAAGGGGGGCGAAAATTAAGTTTGTCGACATCAGACCTGATACAATGAATATAGATGAAAAGCTCATCGAACAAGCAATAACACCTAAAACAAAGGCGATATGTGTTGTGCATTACGCAGGTGTTGGATGCGAGATGGATACGATAATGGATATTGCGAGGCGGTATGGACTTTACGTGGTTGAAGATGCAGCACAAGGAATGATGGCAAAGTACAAAGGAAGGTATCTTGGAACGATAGGAGATATAGGTTGCTATTCATTCCATGAGACGAAGAATTACACAAGCGGGGGTGAAGGAGGAGCAATACTGATAAACAATGAAAAACTTATCGAAAGAGCAGAAATTATCAGAGAAAAGGGTACGAACAGAGCGAAATTTTTCAGAGGCTTAGTTGACAAATACACATGGGTTGATATTGGAAGCAGTTTTCTGATGAACGAGCTAAGTGCTGCGTATCTTTGGGGGCAAATTGAAATGGCAGAAAAAATAAATAAAAGAAGGCTTGAGTTATGGAATAAATACTATGTCGAACTTTCTGAGTTGGAGCAGAAAGGGTTCATTGAGCTACCCAAAATACCGAAAGAGTGTGAACATAATGGTCATATATTCTACATAAAGGTGCGTGATATAGAGGAAAGGACAAGGTTAATAGAGCATCTCAAAGGGAAAGGAATACTGGCAACATTTCATTACATACCGCTCCACAGTGCCCCAGCAGGACAAAAATTTGGAGAATTCGTTGGAGAAGATAGGTTTACAACAAAAGAAAGTGAGAGATTGTTGCGGTTGCCGATGTTTTACTCGTTGGACTACCGGGAGCAAAAAAAAGTTATTAGCGAAATAAAAAAATTCTTTGCACAATCATGAGGTGATTGAAATGGCAAACATTGGAGAAAAGGTCGGATTCTATCTGATGACAGCAAAGGGATACTTTGTTCTCAAAAACTTTCTTGAAAAACATGGTGCAAAATACATAGAATATGTGGTAAGCTGTCGGGACAAAAATTTGGTTAAAGATTTCTACGATGAAATAAGAACAATCTGCATGGAAAATAAAATTAAATTCTACGATTACAAAAGCGAAAAGGATGCGGTTGAAGTGTATGAGAATCAATTAAAGATTTACAGATTTGCGATTTCGTGGAGATGGATGATTAAAAACTCGGAAAAACTAATTGTGTTGCACGACTCTATTTTACCAAGGTATAGAGGTTTTGCGCCACTTGTTAATGCTTTAATCAACGGTGAAAAGGAAATTGGAGTAACTGCTATTTTAGCATCAGAAGAATACGACAGAGGAGATATACTAATGCAAAAAAAGATTCCCGTAAACTATCCAATAAAGATAGCGGTAGCTATAGAGAAGGTAAGCCTATTGTACTCTGACATAGTAAATGAACTCTACGAAACGATAAAAAATGGAATAGAACTGCGTGGCACAAAACAGGATGATTTATTCGCAACTTATAGTCCGTGGTTAGACGATAATGATTATTTTATTGATTGGACATGGGAGGCTCAGAAAATTAAAAGATTCGTTGATGCGGTAGGATATCCTTACGACGGGGCCAAAAGTTTTGTAAATGGTGAAATTGTCAGAATTGAAGAAGTTGAAGTCGAAGAAGACGTGGTCGTTGAAGACAGGCAAAGACACATAGGAAAAGTTCTGTTTATGAAAAACGGTCATCCTGTGGTGGTATGTGGTAGAGGACTTGTTAGAATAACTGACATGAGAGATTTAAACGGGAATAAGATTACACTTCCATTTAGAAGCAGATTCAGCTCGCAAAGATGAAGATAGTGTTAACTTGTAGTGATAGAAGTAGCTAACTGAGAAATGACATTGTTGATATTGCTCTTGTTGGTTTTCCAAAGATTCTTCACTACACAAAAACCATGAATATATAAATCAAGGTTCGCCAGCTTCTTCAGACCTCGCTTAAGTCGGAAAAAGTCTTTCAGTAGTGAGAATTTAGATTCACATTGGTTATTTTTACCAAGCGATACTACTACATGATTGAT
>Ga0197142_1003392_pt1 | contig 13363 bp, 13 predicted proteins | sample GBS60_MetaG_FD_148614 | JGI IMG/M metagenome (GOLD analysis project Ga0197142, IMG submission 148614) | Sediment microbial communities from Great Boiling Springs, Gerlach, Nevada, United States - GBS 60_MetaG | ecosystem: Environmental > Aquatic > Thermal springs > Hot (42-90C) > Sediment... | reverse complement strand
TTCAAAACTTTATCGATAAAAATCGTCTCACGGGGTCAATCATTGTCACCCAATATCCTGCTCACGCAATTGAGATTGCTTGCCAAAAGGCTAAAGATTTTGATATCCTTGTCGCCACCGGTGGAGATGGAACATCAAACGAAGTACTTAACGGTCTCATGCGGGCAAAGGAACAAGGGATGTCAATGCCCGCTTTAGGGGTACTAAGCGTTGGCAGAGGAAACGATTTTGCTTTTGGTATCGGGGTACCCAAAGGATTGGAAAAGGGCTTTGCGGTGTTGCTCAACCATCAGTTACGGTTCATTGATATCGGATTCATTCAGGGTGGTGATTATCCACAAGGACGTTATTTTGGGAACGGTGTGGGTATTGGGTTCGATGCTGTGGTTGGTTTTGTCGCCGTCCGTAGTCGCCTGACCGGCTTTTTGTCGTATATCGTCGCTGCTATAAAAACTGCTTTTATTTTCTTTACTGCCCCCTTGCTGGAGCTGAAATTCGATCACAAGACTCAAACTGTCTCCGCCCTGATGGTTTCGGTTATGAACGGAAGGCGCATGGGAGGTGGTTTTATGATGGCGCCCCATTCGCTCAATAACGACGGTCTCTTCGACGTTTGTATCGTTCAAGAAGTACCCAAAGCTCAAATATTCGCTTTAATACCCCATTTTATGCGTGGTTCACAACTTTCCCAAAAAAGTGTCTTTCTCGAGCAAACCAAAACCCTTCAGGTAACTGCCATTAAAGGCTCTTTACCCATACATGCAGATGGAGAGACCATCTGCACCGAAGGAAGGACTGTCTCAATTCAAAATCTTCCAAATGCTCTCCAGGTAGTGGTCCCAAGATGATCCCCCAAACTGTTGCTTTTCCCATCACTCGCTTTTTGAACTTCATCATCAGGCAAGGTAGTTCAATTGTCCTCGATATCGATGCCCGCGAACTCAACAAAGTTCCCCGAAAGGGGCCCTTGATTATCGCCACGAACCATATCAATTTTATCGAAGTCCCTGTGGTGTACACTCATCTTCAACCCCGCCCGATCACCGGTTTGGTAAAAGTTGAAACCTGGAATAATCCATTAATGGGCTTGCTATTTGACTTATGGGGCGGCATTCCCGTGCGGCGCGGGGAGGCAGATGTTACCGCTGCTAAACGCTGTCTGGAAGCGCTGAAAGCAGGGAAGATCGTCGCGGTTGCTCCTGAGGGCACCCGCAGCGGGGATGGACGACTGCGCAAGGGGAACGCCGGCATTGTCTTCCTCGCCATAAAATCTCAAGCTCCGATCCTGCCAATGGCTTTTTACGGTGCAGAGCAATACTGGCAGGACCTCCGCAGTTTAAATAAAATCCCATTTCGGATCCGAGTGGGACGTCCTTTTCTGATCGATGTTCCCGAGAAAGCAATTAACCAGAGAATCCGCAACCAAATTGCGGATGAAATCATGATCCAAATTGCCTTGCTTTTACCTTCATCGTACCATGGATATTATGCAGGACGAGTGAGTGAACAACCCAAATATCTCAAACCTCTTGTCTCGGGCTTTGAAACCAAAGAACTTTCTCTCTCAAATTGAGAGAATTCCTATAGATTAACCCTTCAAAAGCGATACACTTTCCGTTATACTTAGCGCAAGATGGATAAAGAATCACCCAACAAGCCCTTATTTACTGAAATGCTAGGCAAAAAACGGCGCTCTGCCGGCGGTCAACCACTTTTTGTGTTGGCGGTCTACAGTTGGACATTTCCGATTGCGATCCTACTAGCTTTTATCGCCGGCGTCTTGCTCGGATACTTTGTGCGCGCCGACTCGAATCCCGGCCAAGCCGTTCAGCCGACCGTTGCCCAAACTCAAAACAACACCGCCCAAAACGAGGGTTCTCGGCAACAAATCCTGGCTTTGCTTGCCGAGCAAACCAAAAATTACATCGGCAATGAGCAAGCACCCGTTCGAATGTATGAATTCAGCGACTTTCGCTGTCCCTATTGCGCCAGATATAACCTGGACACCGGGAAGAAAATCTTTACTAAATATGTTGATACCGGAAAAGTTTACTTAGGTTTTGTGCACCTGGCGATCCTCGGTGAAGATTCGGTGCGGGCTGCGCTAGCCAGCGAATGCGCTGCAGAACAACAAAAATTTTGGGAATATCACGAACTCCTCTTTGCACAACGCCAGGGTGGACAAAACCCAGACTACAGCAACGAAAACCTGAAAACTCTTGCTCAACAACTCGACTTGGATATAAAAGCTTTCTCAGAGTGCCTCGACTCAGGTCGTTACACTTCAACTGTGCTCCAACAAACTCAATTCGCCCGTCAAATGGGGCTCACCAGTACCCCTTCCTTTCTAATTAATGGAAAAGTGATTATCGGCGCTCAACCGTATGAAGTGTTTGAAGGGGTCATTGAAGAAGCACTCAGAGAAAGTGAGCAATAATGCTATTGGGATGCCACCGCTAATACCTTTGCGCCTTTAATCTTACGGTTCTTTAAGTCCAAAATCGCTTGATTTGCCTGATCAAAAGGATAAATTTGAACCTCCGGGCGGATGTCTTTTTGGGCGATTAATTGCAGGCATTCCTCAACATCTTTGCGCGTGACATTGGCAACGCTTTTGATTTCTTTTTCCATCCACAATTGCGAAGGATAATCCAGTTCGGTTAAGAGATGGCGATCGAAATCCTCTTTGCGGATGGCATTGACCACCAGGCGTCCTCCTGGTGCAAGATTTCGCAGGGCTTCCAATACCGGCTTCCAAGCAGGGGTGGTGTCAATAATGGCATCAAGAGCTTTCGGTGATGCGTCCTCGATAGCACCTGCCCAAACTGCTCCAAGTTTTTGGGCAAATTCTCTTTCACCAGGACTACGTGAGAAAACATAAACCTCGCTCTCCGGAAACATGGCTCTGGTCATCATGAGCACAAGGTGAGCCGAAGCACCAAAGCCGGTCAAACCCAATCTCATCCCATTTTTCAATTTCGTAAGCCTTAAAGAGCGGTAGCCGATTGCTCCAGCACACAAAAGTGGCGCAGCCTGATAGGCATCCATGTTTTCAGGAATGGAATAGGCAAAGTTTTCATTCACCACCATATATTCAGCATAACCGCCAGGAGCGTCACGCCCGGTTGCCTTGAATTGCTCACAAAGGTTTTCCTCACCCCGCAAACAAAAAGGGCATCTTCCACAAGCCGCATAGATCCACGCCACCCCAACCCGGTCGCCAATCTGGAATTTCTTCGCCAGCTTTCCTTTCTCAACCACTTGCCCAACAATCTGGTGTCCTGGCACCATCGGTAATTGCGGTGGAGCAGCTCGACCTTCAATCTCGTCAATCTCGGTGTGACAAACCCCACAGGTTTCAACCTTAATCAGTATCTGATCCGCGCCAGGCTGCGGAACGGGCAACTCAATCATTTTCAACGGCGCCGAATCGGCTTCGATTTGAGTTATCCGCTCAATGATCCAGGCTTTCATTCTTACCTCCAAACCAAATGACCTTGCAGAATTCAAGTTTATAACATTCGCCAATAATTTCGGTGGCGTTTATACCAGGTAACCCCAATGGCTTCCATATCTGATTTGCTGGCAAGATTCTTTTCATCTACTTGAACGACTTCGACGTGCTCAAACGGATATTGTCGCACGGCCTTTTGTAACTCCGTATAGAGGATCACATTGGCTCCAGACCCCCAATATTCGGGTAATAATCCAGCTCCATTCACATTTAACCACTTCGTCCTGCGTTTCTCCAACCATAACCAAAACCACCCGATAGGAAAAATTCTTCCTTTTGCTTTTTGTAATCCTCTCGAGATGTCATGATAAGAGATTAAAAAACCGATCACTTTTTCATTCTTCATTACCACCTTAACCAGAGGGGGATCGGCAATACGGATAATCGAGTGTGCAATCATTTGCAATTCTTTCTCGGTCGGTGGAACAAAGCTGTAATTTTGGGCAAAAGCTTGAGCATGTACCCTGGCTACAATTGGAATCCACGCTTTCATCTCCTCTTTGGAGTTAAAATTTTTCACGCGGAAGCCCCTCTTTTCCTTCACTTTCTCGGCTATGCGTAAGATTCGTTCGGGAAATTGGTGATCTGCCCGCACATAACCAGAGAGATGATCGGTATCTTTCTCGAATCCTGCTGCTTTTATAAGACGATCATAATAAGGATAATTATAAGGCATCGATAAGGCTGGCAAACGCTCAAAGCCTTCAACCAGCACCCCTCCCGCCTGCGAGCCCAGTAACCCCTTGGGACCGATCATTCTCTCCAGTCCGCGTTGCTTTGCCCAATCGAATATCGCCTCAAACAATGCCTGAGAGACTCGCTCGTCATCAATGGAGTCAAAAAAGCAAAAAATTGCATCTTTTGCCTTGCGAAAATGGTTATGCCGCCGATTTTCCTGTACGCCAATCCGTCCAACTACCTTTCCACTCTCTAACGCCAGAAAAAAATCTGCCTGGGAGTGCTCATAAAAGGGATGTCGCCGCGGATCTAAATTCTTCTCCATCTCATCCCAAAGCGGTGGCACCCAATACGGCGATCTGCGGTACAGCTCAAATGGAAAAACGATAAATCGCTTCACCCACTCTCGATTGGCGAGATCGACTTTAATAATTTCCATCTATTTCTCCTCTTCGGAAAGGTTAAGGGGTAGGTGTCGGGGTCGGGGTTTCGGTTGGTGTGAGCGTGGGTGTTTCCGTTGGCGTAAAGGTTGGGGCCGTTGTCGGTGTTGAGGTTGGCGTTGGAGTTGGAATTAATGTTTCGGTTGGGGTTGGGGTAGAGGTGGGGGTAGGCGTTGGAACTTGTAAGATTAATTGAATTTTCTTCTCCGCAAAGGTATCTTTCTCACTGAAGATCGTTAACCGCAGGGTCACTAATCCACTGGGTAAATCCTTTACCTCCCAGCTCGCCACTGGTTCATTAGGCTGAGCAGGATGGTTTCGTTTGATGATGGTCGTCCATTCCTTGGGGTCTGCACCTGCGCCGTAATCCAGTTGAAAGGCTTTGAACCACTGCGTGGCATCTGCCATTAAGTAAATATCTACTACAGGCGTAACGATGGTATCGCCATTTCTTGGTGAAACAAATTCCAATTTTGGACGCGGGTCATCGGATTTGCATTCCCGCTCTGGTACAAATTGGATCTTCTTCTCAAAACCGTTCTTTTCTGCCCACTTCTTTCCTTCTGGATCTTTCTGTAGCCATTGTTTTGCAAAGGGATCGGTTACATTCAGCACAAATTCTTCTTTCGTATACTCAGAACAAGCCGCAGAGGCTTTCAAGCCTGTCCAGGTATCAATTTTTGCCATTTGCCATATATCCTCGTCTTTGGGGAGTGGTGGTTGGTCAGCGGCAAATATTTCCGTTGTCTGTTTCGGACACCACTGGGAAGGTTCAGTCCCAGAAACAGCACAAATCACTTTATCGATGATGCCGGCGGGTCGTACAAAGGGAGAAACTTTTCCACCGGTCAGTTTTGGCACAGCTTCCTTCATAAACTCCGCCCAAATCGGGGCTGCCCCGCTAATTCCGCTCACATCGTTCATCGGTGTATAATCCGCATTTCCTACCCAAACACCAGCCACCAAATCCGGCGTGTAGCCGATCGTCCAATTATCCCGATAATCATTGGTTGTGCCCGTCTTGGCTGCAGCAGGAAACGGAAGGTTTAGCGGCGAATCGCGCCCAAACATCGGAGCTCTCGCTTCGTTGTCGGATAAGATAGAAGTGATCAAGAAAACATGCTCCGGTCGTAACACTTGTTGTACCGGACCTCGCGGCGCTTCATAGACCACATTCCCTTCGTGATCTAGAATCCTGTTGATCGAAACCAGAGGGATTTTCCGCCCCATATTGGCTAAGGTGGCATAAACATGAGTCAACTCCAGCAAGGTAACCTCTCCACCTCCCAATGTCAGGGACAAGCCATAATCTTCCCGGTTCAGGGTGGTTATCCCCAACCTTCTTGCCATGGCAAGAAACCCATCTTCCCCTGGAATTAATGGATCGTCATAGATGCCAACAAATTGGAGCGCCTTTACTGCCGGCACATTATAAGAGTTCGCCAGAGCAGCTCTTACTGTGACCGGTCCATGAAATCTTTCATCATAATTTACCGGCTTGTATGGCGGGCGGGTATCTTCAGGTCTACCTGAGGGGGGAAACTCAGAGGGGACATCCCAGATTAATGTTGCGGGCGTCCAACCCTTCTCAAAAGCTGCCAGATAGGTAATCGGCTTGATTGACGAACCTGGCTGACGCGGGCTGATCGCCATATTGACTTGTCCATCGATGGTTTCGTCTTCAAAATCAGCCGAACCGACCATTGCCAGGATTTCTCCAGTAGGCGGGTGAATCGCCACCAGCGCCCCACTTTTGACATTCTTTTCTCTTAAGCGTTTTACCTGTTCTTTGACCACTCGTTCTGCAATCTGTTGGATTTCACTATCCAATGTGGTATAGACCGTAAATCCAGAGCGATAGATGGTTTGAACATCATATTCCGCCTCTAATTGTTGCCGAATAAAATTAACCCAGTGCGGATGTTTCATGGGTATGTTGGGAGACGGGAAAGTATAATTGCGGATTTCCTCATAGGCCTTGGTAGCCGTAACCGGATCAACACAAACTGGCTGAGGAGAATTGCTCACATAAATACATCCTTGTTCTTGACTTACTCGATACATCAGGACCAATACATCACTAAACCGTTTCAAGGTTACTTCACGGTTCGTGTATATATCATAAATCGCCGGAGCTTGCGGTAAACCGGCTAAAAATGCGGCTTGAGCTAAGGTTAGTTTATCCGCGCTGGTCCGAAAATACGTCTCCGCCGCGGCTTCAACGCCATACGCCAGATTACCATAATAATTTTCATTGAGATAAATCTCTAATATCTCATCTTTTGAATAACGGCGGGTTAATTCGGCTGCCAGAATCGCCTCCCGTACTTTTCGTTGATAGGAGCGATTGCTGCGCTCTTCTGGACTGAAAAGCAAATTGCGGGCTAATTGTTGGGTGATGGTTGAAGCGCCTGAAACCGTGTCCCCACTGCTCAAATTTTGATAAAACGCCCGAAAAATCGCAAAGACATCATAACCAGGATGGTTGTAATATTCTTTGTCTTCTGTGGCGAGTGTTGCAGCCACCAGATAGGGAGAGATCTTCTCTAAAGGAACGTAAGTTCGCCGACCTGCGTTTGGGTCGATGATTTCATAGAGGACATTTCCATTTCGATCCAGAATGCGCGTTGTTTCGAACTTAGATGCCCGATCACGGAGATTTTCAATATCGGGCAATTCTTGTAAGATGCGGAAATACTGTACCAGCATGACGGAAAACAAACAAACAACTAGAATCGCGCTGCCAAAGAGCGCCAAAATCAGGCTGCGAACAAAACAACCGCCTAAAATACTCCAATCAAGACTTTTCTCCTTTTTCGCCGGTTCTGAGATCTTTGTCTGCGCTCCAGGCAGTGACGCCCTGCCTCCGCTCATTGGTTGCGAGCCAGAAGCCGGTATCCTTTTAGCGGGTTCATCGACCTTCCGCGTCATTGCCCTTGTAGGCTCAGGGCTTATCGGATGAACGCGGGTTAAGTCTGAAGGATTTACGCGAGGAGTCACTCGGGTTGCATCAATGTCTGTTTCGGTGATGCGGCGCGGCAAAGGCAATCCCAATGTGCCAATTGCCGGTGGGGACAAGGGGGGCGTGCTCCCTAATTCGGGTGGTGGCTCGTGAACAACTTCTTCTTTCTTTTGGTCTTTTTCTTGCCGATCTTTATCTTCAGTAGCAGCCGGCTCAGGTTCACCCTCACCTTGAATCTCTCCATACCACCCTCCTGTCAAATCGGGCTGACCGGTAGGGTGGTGGCTAAACTGGCTCGTTGTGAGTTCTTCTGGCGGAATGCTTTCAGACGTCTCTTCGTCTCCTTCCGAGATAATCCGCCGAAAACGCTTCGCTGCATTGTTTTCAGAAGGAGAATCGAACGACTCGCCCATAGCAACTCCTTAGGATGCTGGTTTAGAGGCAACCAAAACAGACCACTTACCTTTCATCACCGATTCATCTCGTTGATTGAGCACATCTACCTGAATGATGATCATCCCGCCACCCAAACGGGGAAGAGGTTTGGTGTCGAGAACTTCTAACTCGACTTTCAGGGTATCCCCGATAAAGACGGGTTTGGTAAATTTCCAGGTTTCAATCTCTCGAAATGCAAGAACAGTGCCTTCCAGAATGCCGGTGCGCATCGCCAAACCACTCGCAATGGCGAGGCCTAACAAGCCATGTGCAATCCGTTGTCCATACGGGGTTTGTTTGGCAAATTCTGCATCGGTATGAATCTGGTTATAATCACCCGACAACCCCGCAAAGGTCAAAATATCATATTCGGTGATGGTTCTGCCAGCACTGGTGTAAGTTTGTCCAACCGCAAATTCCTCAAAATAACGACCACGACTCTTAATATTGTTGACCACTGTCTGCTCCTTTACCTAATGTATTCTAGCACAAGCCGTTCAGAATCCCCATTTTTAGAACACAGCAATCGTGAATTCGTTCTGTTTGCAGGCACAGGCTGGAGAATCTAACCGGATGCTGATCCTCGCAAGGAAGCTACCTACCGAGGAAAACTCTCCATGTATTTGTTTTATTTTTCTGCTCCATAAGGTAAAATTATTACCAAGCAAGTAGATATGAGTGAAAAAAGCAATCAATGACTTCCCAAGAAAACCAGGTTTACCTCGCCTTTGCTGTTATCCAAAGCCAGGACGAACGAAAAACCAGCGACGCTTTACAGGGAGCTGGTTTTAACCTGATCAGCGTTGCTACCCATGGCGCACTATTGGGCAGACGAAACAGCACCTTACTCGTACGCGTTCCAGAGACAAAAGTTAGGACCTTCATCGAAATCATCCAAACCCATTGTCACGAACGTACTGAATATATCGCAACACCTTTAGAGGGAACTCCACTACCGATTCCTATCTCCACACCCATCACCATTGGCGGAGCTACGGTGTTTTTCATCCCTATTGAGTCATACGAGGAGCTATAATGTATGAAACTCATCATTGCCATCATTCGTGATGTGGATAACGAAGCAGTCTGCCAAGCGCTGGTCGGAGCGGATTTTCGGGTGACTCAGGTGGCCTCTACGGGAGGGTTTCTTCGCAAAGGCTCAACAACTCTGATGGTCGGTGTTGAAGATGAGCGCGTTCAGGATGCATTAAGAATACTTCGCGAGCATACCACCCAACCTCAAGAAGCAGGCATGAAACGCGCCACCATCTTTGTCCTCAATGTCGCTCATTTTACTCAGCTTTAAGGAATTCCCCTTCGCGAAACTCAATGACGTGATAAATCGAAACATCTAAAATTTCCCTGCGCCACAAGTGTGGATCAACACCCATTTTCATACACAGGTGGTCAAGGAACTCTTTGGCATCGGGGACTTTTTGCCAAACCTGGGGTAAAAACGTTGCTCGTCTCCCCATCCAGGATAACACCACTCCGTCCTCATAAGGCTTTATTAGAGTAGGAAGATCCAATGGATGAGAATAGTCCAAGCGTTGTGGCTTGGTCAATACCGAGATTTCTATCTCGATTAAGGCTAATTCTTCCTTCGATAGAGGAGGAAAACGAAAATCCTGAAAGGCTGCTGCCAGAGCATGTTCTTTCACATCTTCCACTAAAGGTTGATACGCTTCAAGCGCGCCAACGCATCCTCGCAAATCGCCATTTATTGTTAAGGTAACAAAGGTAGCTGCAGGTTGTCGGAGGATTTCCGAAGGCGGAGGGAGAACCTCTTTGGGTGGAATGCCAAAATGCTCTTCCAGTGTCTGGCGCGCCAACTTTAACAGGTAAATCTTATCCTGTTCGCTTAAAGAAAGGAGATCCATGCTATCCTCCTTACTAGATTAAACCATAATCTCCAAATTTTTGAAGGTCAAATGTCTGTGATGGAGGACTTGTCAGAAATCATCTCCAAGGGTATCATTATTGACATGCGGCGAAAATAAAAATCACGGCAGTCGCCGCGATTTTTATCTACTGGCACCTGAAGAATTGTTTATGATGGACTTACTCGCTCTTCGCCAGGGTGCGAATGCACTTGGCACACAATACTTTCCGAACCTTTTTCCCTCCTTCATAAAGGCTCACAACCTGCAAATTCGGGCGAAAGGTGCGGTTTGTGGCTTTCTTCGACCACGGTCGATTCTGTCCAAATACGGTTTTCTTTCCGCAATGTTCACATTTAGCCATAAGCTCACTTCCTATCCGTTTAACTTAAAGTCTTGCCTGTACAGAGCAGGCGAAGTTTACCATAATTCGCATCTCTTGGCAAGCACGATGGTTAATTATTCCAGAGGTAGCGTATGACAAAAGAAGTCCTTCCCCTTGGAACCATTTACGTATCCCCCCGCGTAATTGCCACCATTGCCTACCAGGCTGCGCTGCAATCCTACGGTGTAGTCGGTCTCGCCCATAAAAATTTTTTTAACGGCGTCAGCCAAAAACTGGTCAAAGATCCCCTACATGGCGTTGAGGTGCATTACGATGGGGTTGAAATCCGCATTGATATCTATATTATCGTGGAGTACGGTACCCGCATCTCTGCAGTTGCCTCCAGCGTTCGGGACACGGTGCGATATCAGGTCGAAAAAGCCCTGGGTTTGCCCGTCGCGTGTGTGAACGTACACGTGCGTGGTCTGCGAATTAGCGAGGTAGATTAACGGTGTGCCCAAGATGGCGAGGAGTCATTTATGAGGAGTGAAAAAGAGAAAGGACAAAATCCAGATCGCGCCCCAAGAGCAAAAGAGCAGGTGAACGGCGAAGTATTGAAGCTCCTGGTTGAGGCAGGGTTAACCTGGCTTCGAACCAACCAGCAAATTGTCAACTCATTGAATGTTTTTCCTGTTCCCGACGGCGACACCGGCACCAATATGGTGTTGACCATGCAGGCCGCACATGAGGAAATATCGAATGGCAATGAGAAGAACTTTGGTAAAGTTGCCCACGCCATTGCGCATGGCGCGCTAATGGGCGCCAGAGGGAATTCTGGCGTCATTCTCTCCCAAATCTGGCGGGGGTTTGCCCGTGCGGTGGATAATATCGAAACACTCGATGTCCCCACCTTTGTCAAAGCCCTGGCTTCTGCCAGAGATACAGCCTATAAAGGTGTGGTAAGACCTGTAGAAGGCACCATTTTGACCGTGATCAAGGATGTAGCCACGGCCGCCCAGGAAGCCCTCCCCGAAGCCAACGATCTCCTCTACCTCCTGGAAAAAATCGTTAAAGCTGCAGATGACTCTGTGCAGCGAACCCCTGAATTGTTACCGGTGCTTAAAGAAGCTGGAGTTGTTGATTCGGGTGGAAAAGGGCTATTCTTTATTCTCGAAGGGATGCTGCGCTATGCCAAAGGCATGCCCTTAGATGCGCCTACTTCTACCGTTATGCCTATTGCCTCCATGAATTTACAGCGAACAATGGAAATCATTGAACCCGGCCAGGATGTAGAAGTTGTGATTGATTTCCGTCCCTACGATAAACTCGATATTGAAACCTTTTATCGCGACTTGGAAAAAATGGGGACGTCGATCCAATTGGGTGAAGGGGATGGGATCTATCGCCTTCACATTCACGTTTCCGATGGACGGCAGTATGAACCAATTGAATACGTCAAGCAAGTGGGCATTTTCACAAAAGTGGCAATGGAAAACCTTGCCGCTCAAATGGAGCAAAGCGAAGAGAAAAGTGGGATTGCTCAACTGACGCTTGCGCCGGTTGAGCCAGGTCAAATTGCAGCCGTAGCGGTTGCACCCGGACCAGGCATCGCCAGAGTTTTTGCCAGTCTTGGCGCAGCCGCCATTGTTCACGGCGGACAGACGATGAACCCCTCCACTCAGGAAATCCTCTCAGCCTTTGAAAATCTGCCTACAGACAAAATTGTCATTTTACCCAACAACAAAAACATTATTCGCACCGCCGAAGCAGCTAAAGAATTAACCGTCAAAAAGGTAGCCGTCATTCCCAGTCGCTCAGTACCCCAGGGTTTGGCTGCTATAATGCATTTATCTCCTCATGAAGACTTCAATACCGTCATCAGCGAAATGGAAGAAGCACTGCTTCAAGTCGAAACCGGTGAGATTACCCGCGCAACTCGCAGCGTTGAAATTGACGGCATCTCAGTCAAAGAAGGTGAGTTTATCGCCCTGCATAACGGAAATCTCGTCGCCTCTTCCTCCTCCCTGAGGGATGTCACCTTAGAGCTGTTGCGAATTGCTCATGCCGATCACTTTGAACTGATCACCTTGTTTTACGGCAAAGATCTCACCAAACAAGAAGCCAATCAGATCGCCGATGAAATCCGCTTTGCGTATCCGGAACAGGAAATCGAAGTCCAGGATGGAGGACAGCCCCATTATTACTTCATCATCTCGATCGAATAAGGATATTGCGCGCAAACGTGGGTGATCTCTATGCAAAAAATTTGTATCGTCACCGATACAACAGCCCAATTCCCAAAATACAAGGACGGTTGGCAAGAATTGGTTAAAATCCTGCCGATCAATCTGGGAGGAGACAAAGTTCACCAACATCTAGCGGAACAAATCCAAAGTTCTATAGCTGACTACGCGCCAAATTCGTATTTCCTTGATGGGGAGGAGCAACACAAATTAAAAACCTTTCTCTCAGGTTTAGCTTACGAATATCAACAAGTATTTTGTTTACTGCCTACTAAAACCCTTTTCCCTTCCTTTGGGATGGTCACTCAAACTCTCGATCAGATGAATCTGCCCTCAGTTTTTACGATCATCGATACGCGTAGCCTGGGTTTTGGACTGGGATGGTTAATTCAGACCTGCGCTGACTTTCTCAGTCGGGGTGTAAACCCCGGTGAACTGAAACGATTCCTGCATCACAAAATCCCCCGCATTTATACGTTAATTTACCTTCCTAATCTCATCAACCTCAGCCGCTCAAATATTCTCGACCCCGATCAGGCTTTCATCGGCGATTACCTTGGCATTCACCCCCTTGTATTATTAGAAAACGATCAAATCGTTCCATACCAAAAAGCCCGCAATTTCAAAAATGTGGTCGATCGCGTCCTTGAATATGCGCATGAATTCACTCGCATCGAATATGTTGGCTTGCACTTTGGCATCTCGATTGGCATCTCAGATAGAAAGAATTTACAAAACCGCTTTCAAATCATTCTCTCCCAAAACTCGCTCGATACCCAGGTCATGAGTCCCTACCTGAATTCCGTTTTAGGTGACCAATCGATTTGTGTGATTTTGATAGAAAGTGACTCAAGACATGAAATCTAAATCCGCAATTGCCATTGTT
>Ga0197142_1003391_pt1 | contig 13368 bp, 12 predicted proteins | sample GBS60_MetaG_FD_148614 | JGI IMG/M metagenome (GOLD analysis project Ga0197142, IMG submission 148614) | Sediment microbial communities from Great Boiling Springs, Gerlach, Nevada, United States - GBS 60_MetaG | ecosystem: Environmental > Aquatic > Thermal springs > Hot (42-90C) > Sediment... | reverse complement strand
GCTTGATCGCCTGGCGGCGCTCCCGCCGGAGGTCGCCATTCCGACCCACGTCGCACTGCATCAGCGGACGAGGCTGCGCTCAGAGGCATCCGACGCTGCGGATGCGCTGGCGCACGCGCTGCACGCCCACGACGGCATGGTCCTGGAGCTTGCGGAGGCGTTGGCGAACGACCATCTGCGTCAGGCGCTGCTGCCGCTGCCGGAGGACGCCGCGCTGGCGGACGCGCTGCGCGCCCTGGCGCAGAACGACCTTCCGACCGCCCGCCGCCTGGCGCAGGCGATCCACACCTCTTCCTGGCGCGATGCGCTCATCGCATTGCTGCACGCGCCGCAGACGCACGCCGCCGCCGTCTGGCGGGCGCTCGACACTTCCGCACGATGGGCGATCGGCGCTGTGGTCGCCGCCGCGCCGCCGGATGCCGCCCCGTCCGTCGTCCGCGACCCCATCGCCGCGCTGGCGCTGGCGGCGCTCCACGCGGATGACGCCGCCCTGCAGACGGCGGGCGTCACGGCGTTGGCTGCACGCAGTGGGCACGTCCGGGCGATCTGGGAGCGGTTGTCGCCGAAGGTGCAGCAGACCCTCGGCGCGACTCCCGATCTTGCCGATCTCTCGCAGTCGCCTGCACGCCCCGCCCGCCAGCGCGTCTCCCGCCGGTGAGGGCGGGATCGTCCACGCCGGATGACTCCTATCATGATCACAGGACGACCGCGTACCCGAATCGGAGCCGCGATGCACGATCGCTTCCCGGAACTGGACGCCGCCGCCCGCGCCATCGGCGGCGAATCCGACCTGGACGCCATCATGCCCGCCCTCGACGACGCGGGACTGGCGCAGGTGATCGCGTGCGCGCCGGAGGCGCATCCCCTTGTGCGCGCCGTCGCCGCCCTGTGCGGCGGATTGCCGTCCGTGCCTGACCCGCCGACCATCGCCGATCCCGCGCTCCACGCCGCCATGACTCGGCTGATCGGCGCAAGCGCTGGGTGGACCGCGCTCCAGTCATGGGCGCTCGTTGCGCCCGCTGGGTGGGGACGCGCACATGCCGCTGCGCTCCGCGACGCCGCGCACAGCGGCATGTGCGCGCCCGGCGCCGCCGCCGCGCTCATCGGTCCGGGCGATGCGTCCGCCGATCTGCTCGCTGACGCCTGGGACATCGCGTTCGCCATCCGCTGCTGGGGGACATCCGTCCCCAACGACACGACCGTCCCCGCCGAACGGCAGCGGCTGCTCGACGCAGCGCCATCCAGTCCGTTCGCACGCGTGCTCTGTCTCCCCTGGCTGCCGATGGAGATCGCCTATGCGCTGGTCATGACCGTCGACGACATCAGCACAGCGATCCATGCGTTCGATCCAGCGTCATCTCCGGAGCATGCACGGGGAACGGCGCTTCTGCGTCAACTCGTCGCGCATACGCATTCCGCGCATCTCGGCACGCTCACGCGCCTGGCGTCGTCAGTGCGGCGCCGTGGGATGCCCTGGCGGATGACGTGCAGCACACCATCCTGAATCGCGTCGCCGACTCCGATATCTGCGCCGCTGTCGCCGCTGCGCGGGGAAGGAAGGACGTCGACCGCATCATGCATGAGTCCGTCGCCGTCTTTTTCGCGGCGCTCGATCCTGCCGTGTGGGACGCGCTCAATGCCGCCGCGCAGCAGCGCCGACGGTCCACTGCGGGACACTCTGGAACCAGGACCCGCGCATCTCGCCATGCGGCATCATGCGCGCTCCCAAGCCGGATGCGCCGCTGCACTGCCGCCCGTTGCGCTGGGCAAGGTCAATCTCGCTGACGGACATGCGCCGATTGCCGCCATGCCGATGCCGCCGCCGGACGCAGGCGCGTTCTTCTGCTGCGCGGGCGGACACGACGACCCGTCGGTCCTCGCGCCCGCCCGATCCGCGCTGCGCTCGCCCGCCGACCTCGCCATCGCCGTCACGATCCAGCGGCGCTTTAGGATCCAGGGGACGATCCTTGACCGCCATGCTGCGCTGCAGCATGCGCTGCGCGGACGGACATGGAACGGACCGGCGCCGATCCGCGCACTGCCTGAGCGATTCCGTCCGTCCTGCGATTTTCCTCGATCACACTGCGCTTGTTCAGCGCCCGGCGCGCCCAGAGCGTTGGGACGAGGCGTGGAGGATGGCGCTCCGTCTGACGTCGCGCTCCCGCAGCGCCGTTGAACGTCAAAGCGCTGCGGTGGCGTTCGTCCCCGCCCTGCACGAGCCCGGCGGTCCGTCTGCGGAGATTGGGGACGCGCTTGCCGGCGCGGGCATGCACGATGACCTGCTGCCGTTGCCGAAGGATGCAGCGCTGCCGCGTGCGCTGTGCATGCGGACGCGCCCCCATCTGCGTGCGACACATCGGTGCGCGCACGCGCTGCGGGACCCGTTGCGTCGCACGACCTTCTTCGCGCTGCTGCGCCAGACCGCCGCGTGCGGCGGCGGCGGTCTGGCGCGCTGACTGTGACGGGACGGCATGCGATTGCCGCGACGTTTCCCGCTCTGTCGCTGAAATCCTCCATGCGCGCCATCCGCGATCCCATCGCCATCCTCGCGTGCAGCGGCGATCGTCTAATCGGTCGACGCAGGACTGTTGAAATTATCCGATCGAGCGTGGACGGGTGATGAATGAATCGAGATGAATGAATCGAGCGGTACGGGGAGTTCGACCGGAACAGTCCGAAAGGCAAACGTTTGCAGAGAGCGCCATACGACCTGTCGTATCGCAGTCCGCCTCGTTGAAGCAACAACCAGGCAGAGAGTCGCATGGGAGATTCGCGCAGGTACTGAAGAACGGTGTGATGACGACTATCATATCTCAGGCAGCATCCACGGAACTGAAATCAAGGAGCATTGCCATGTCCGATTCATCTTCATCGTGCACCGTGACCGCCATGCTGCGCACCATGCATGGCGCCATCAACCGCGATTCGCTGCTTCGCATCATCCGCGGCGCCCCCGACCTCGATACGCTTCGCGCCGTAAGCGACAACGAGGATCTGGCGTCTGGCATCGCCATGATGAACCACATCCACCCGACCGTACGCGTTGTCGCTGCGCTGACATACGGTCTCATCACCATCATCGGCGATGACGAACAACGCGATCATGACGTCCACGCCGCACTCCGGATGCTCATCAGCGCCGGGGAGGGAAGCGACGCCCTCGACTCGTGGGTTGAGATAGCCCCCGCCGGGTGGGGAGAACCATCAGCCGACGCGCTGATCGACGCTGCAACCAACGGCAGATACCTCCCAGGGACCGCCGCAGCGCTTATCGGCGCATGCGATGAATCCGCCATGCTGGTAGACGCCCCCAACGATATCGCGTACGCCATCCGTTGTTGGGGACGAGGATCGTCCGGCAACCCTGCGGCGTGGGTCCAGCGCATCTCCAGGGAGAATCGGCGACGAATCATGCAAACCCTCCACAGGCATCCACACGCGCTCGCTGCGTGTCTTCCCTGGCTGCCCGCGGAGGATGTCGCATCTGTTGCGATACGCGCCAATAACGAGCTAACGAACGCGCTGGACGCATTCGCCGACGCTTCCCCTGCGGCGCGCACCTGTCATGCGCCGCTGATGCAGCACGTCATGCGCCATGCGCGACCGGCGCATGTCGGTCTGCTTGTGCGCGTCGCATGCGCCATGGATGCAACGGAGGACTCAGAAAGCATATGGCAACGCATTGCCGCATTGCTGCAGGAGCAGCCCGACGCTGCAGCATTGGTCGTCGCCGCCGCGCCGTGGGATCGCTTGCATCAGACGGTGCGCGAAACCATACTGTTCGGTGCAGACCAATCTGATATCTGCGCCGCCATCGCCGTCGCGCGGGGCAAGAGAACGGCGGCGCGCATCACCGCAGCATCCGCCGCTGCGTTCTTTGGCGCGCTTTCCCCCGGCATCTGGAAGAATCTTCCCGACAAGGCGCAACGACCATGGCTCGCTGCACTTAACGGGAACAGGGCGCAATTGGCTGTACGATCGATCGGACTCACGATCGACGTGCTCGCACGGGCGTTCGTGGACAACGATCTCGTCGCTGCGGCGCGTTGCTGGGTCAACGATCATCGTGCGCTGCGCGACGCGTTGTTGCCGGTCGCCCTGGCGCATGCGCAGCCGAGCGTCGCGCATGCGTTGATTGCTGACATGCCGGAGCTCCCGGGTGATCCGGGCGCCTTCTTCGTCATTGCGGGACAGCACGCCGATCCCGGCATCATCGATCGTGCACGTGCAACGCTGCGGACGCCGGGCGATCTCGCGGACGCGATCGTGCTGCAGCGAACGCAGAACGGCATTGGGGATCTGTATGATACGTGCGTCACACTCGCCACGGTGCTGCGCGGACGATCATGGACGTCCCTGAAGCCGGTCGCGACTCTGCTTGATGCGTCCGCCCGCGCCGTTGTCAATCCCGATTGCGATGCATGTGCGGCAAAGCTGGCCCCCCCGTATCGTCGCGTCGCGATGCGCCAGACGCTGGACGCCATCGCCGCCTTGCCGCCGGATGTCGCCATTCCGGCGTTTCGCGCCCTCTGGTCGCTCGGTCATACATGGGAAGCGCCCGACGCATTGATGGAGGCGCTGCGCGCCCATGGTCCCCTTGCGATCGCCGTGATCGACGCACTGAGGACCGATGCGCGCAAAGCGGTCTTCCCGGCGCCGCCACAGCGGAAGCTGGCCAACGCGCTGCGGAACGTGATGAACGATGACCCGGTCGTCGCCTCGTATCTGGCGCATGTCCTGGCGGCGCGGCAATGGGCATGCGTTGCCCATGCCCTGCTTGCCATGCCGTCAGGAAGCGCCGACGCCATCGCCTCAGCGCTTCCCGACGGCGTGCGCGCCGCACTCCTGGACGATGCAGCGCAACGGCTTCCGCCGCCTGTGGTCGCCGCGGTCGCCGCGCACGATGTCATCGTGGCGCTTGCATTGGCAGCGCTCGCATCGGACGACGACACGATGCGACTATGCGGTCGCGCCGCCCTGACCGCACGTTCCATGCATACCCGTGCATTTTGGGCGGAACTCCCGGCATCCATTCAGGAGACGCTGCGCACCCATGATGTCATTGGAGACGCCATCGGCGATCTCCTCGCCGATGCGCCATTCGCCGTCGGTTCAGCGAAAGCGGCGAACGCAGGGCAAACGGCGCTGACGTCCGATGCGCATCCATACGCCGTATGCATGGGGGGCGCGCCGGGATGCGTTGTCCGGTTCGATGCAGCGGGGGGGGCGTGAGAATCGGCGGATCGCACAAGCGTCAAGCGAGGGCGCGACGCCGCTGGACGGCGCCATGCGATGTCCTCCATGCGTTCGGACATCACGGATGCGCCGTTCCACCCGTCTGTTCTCACGCTGACATCCGCGCCGGGATGCCGACGATTGCGCCGTCGGCGATCCAGTCCGACGGCGCCGTCCAAACCGCGTTGGGACGGGATCATCCGCCTCTCCATGGCGCCCGTGCGTTCCAGATGCATGCGCAGATGGACGGCGGATGGCGGGGGGAGGGACGTCATCCAACCACGCCGGAGCGGGAAACATCCGACTCAGGGGTCGCGCATGCCCATCGCATCCGCGATGGGCATGCGCGACCAGATGTCCTCCGCGGAGACCATCCGCCCGCCGTGAGGCGCCGGACTCGTGTCCCGACGGCGCATCATGAGGACTCCGATGAGGACGTTTTCACCGCGCCGGCGTTGGCGATGCACCAGAATCATCCGCCGCGTGCGGCGCGCGGATGGCGCATCGCAGTTCAGTGCGTCATCCGCGCGCCGACGTTCCGTCACCATCTGCGCAGTTCCCGTCGATGGACGCGCAACGCCATGCGCCCATCGCAGCGTGCGGCGTCTGGGCGGGATGGGCGCTGCACGTCATCGCACCGGTCCATCCCGCCCGCCCCAAAGGGCGCAGCCGTCGTCGTCGTCGAACGCATGCGGCGCACGACAGACCTGAAACCGCTTGATCGCCATGCGGGGATAAGGATCGACGCCGTCGCACCATCGATCCATGGGGCTCTCCCCACGCGCATCGCAGGCGACGTCGCTGCGGCATGATCATCAGACGCCTCCGGGATGACGCCACGGATGGAATCACGATTGCGACCGCGATTGCACCGCCTTGACCCCATCGGCAATCGGCATCCCGCTGAGCAGGTTGTTGCCGGAGACGTTCCTTGCCGACTCGCGGAGCGTCGAGATGGCATGCAATGCCTCATCGAGCGGCATGGACGCGATATGCGCACTCAGCGCACTGATGAGATGGTGCGCCTGTCCCGGCGCCGCCAGTTTTCGGATGAGCGGGCGAACGCCATGCAAGATCCGCGCTTTTACGGCATGCGGCAAGCGCTTCCAGAGCGCGCTGGCGCGATCATGCGGCATGTCGCGCCAGACGCATTCCACGTCATGCCCGGTGCGCAGCGCATGGGCGAGACGGAATGCCGCAAGCGGATCATCTCCGGCGATCTCCAGCACGATGGGGTGCGCCTCCGCGTTGTGCGGCAGTGGAAGCATCGCCGCACGCATCGATGCATTGGCCGATGCGACAAGCGCAACGAATATGTCGCCGCGCCGCCGCAGGGCATAGGCCAGGGCATGGGCGGATGCGCGGCGTTCGCCGAACGATGCCGCATCGACCAATCCGGCCAGCGCATGGAAGGCTGGAACGGCGACATGCGGCGGCAGGGCGTCCATCGTTGTCAGCACGCGCAGCATGGCGGTGCGCTGTTCCCGCTCTGCGAGCCGATCGACCAGGACATGCGGATCAGGGGCGACGACGGCGCGTTCCCACGGACGAATGACACGGAAGACCGTCCGCACCGATTCGGGGGCGCGATCCTGCAGTGCAGATTCCAGCGCGCGGACCCGATCGAGGATGTCCGCCTGTTCGCTGACGACGCGCACGAGGGTCACGGCGTCCGCCAGCACGGTCGGATCATGGCGCACGGCAGGCGCGATCTCGTGCCACGCGCGATCCGCCGGCGGAGCGGCGATTCGGAAGAACGTCTCCTGATCCGGGGGATGCGCCGGCAAAGCGGAAAGGATGGCGTGCGCCGCGCTGATGGGCGCCGACTTCAAGGCGATCGGGAGCAACGTCCATGCGATCTGATCGCGGTCATGCGTGTGGCGTCGCAAGGCGGCGGTCAGCGCCGGGGATGCGTCGCACGCCCGACACAGCGTCTCGGGATGGATTCCGAGGGATCGCACGGCAAGATGGACATCCTCCGGGTGGAGAGATCGCACCCAAGCCTGTTGGGTCGGCGCATCAAGCGTCTGCCAGACATCCGGGTCGAGCGCCGCAAAGAACACTGCGGCGGTTTGTCGCGTCTGCGGCGGAAGACGCGACGTCAGCCCGCGTGCGCGGGTGATCGCCAGACAGAGCGGATGGTCTGAAGCGGCGCCGAGAATCGCCGTGCGGACGCGGTCGGACAGATCATCCCACGGCGCCACGCGCACCGCTGCCGCGGCATGATCCGGATGGGCACGCGCCAGATCGTCGACTCGGCGCCAGACCTCCGCCAGCCCGGTCCGCATGGCGATTCGGATGAGACGTCCAAGGTCGCACGCCGCGGCACGCCAAACGAGTTCGCGCACGAGGGGAATGTGCGGCGTCACATGCGGAAGATCGGCACAGACATCCAGCACAACGCTGACCTGCCATGCAGGAACCCTGGACGCCCTGCCATGCGCGTTCGGCAGCCACGGAAGACTTTGGGCGACGGCGAGCGGATGGCGTCGAAGTTGGCGCAGGAAACGCGCTGTTGTTTGTGACGAGAGGCGCTGCATCCACCATGTCGGATCGTCAGCGGATGACGCTCCCCACCAGCGGATTGCGTATGCGATATCCGCGGGGGAGGTGAGCGCGCCCGCGATTCGGTCATCTGGGCCAACCAGCGCCGCGACCGGGCCTGCCGCCTCGCCGGTCCGCTGTGCAGCGCTCACCAACAGGTCGAAACAGGACTCGCCCCATCCCTTCGGCGCCAGCCGCACCCATGCGTTCAGCAGGGGCGTCCCGTCGCCCATGGCGATGAGGGCGCGAATCGCATGGTCAACGGCGGCATCGATATCGGCATGGGCATGCACAAGCAGCGCATCGTCCCATGCGCTCGCCATCAGCGCCAGCGTGCGGGGCAGGCGCTGGAGGCATGGAATCAGGGCGAGGACCCGGCACAACGTGCGATCACGGAGCGCGACTCGCACGACATCCAGGTCGACAACGCCGCGCAGCAGCAGCAGCACGGCGTCCACTGCCGATACAGCAACGGTCATGGATGCGATTCTCCTTTCACTGAACCCAATGCCATCATGTCCCCCGGCAGCGCGCAGGAGCGATCCGCGCTCCGTGCAGCGCCTGGCGCAGGCGCCCCCATGGGTGAACGATGGGGGCATGATTCATGCCGATCCGCATCATCGCCGCGGAGAGCGCGATGGTGCACATCACCCGAATCCTCCTCGTCTGGCATGATCGGCGCGGACGCATGGGCATGCCCCACGGGTCGATGCCGACGACGGCGCGCACGGCGTGCGGGATCGATGGATATCCTGCCCTGCCGCGCCTATAACGAAAAGCGACGCCGCGCGCGCGGCGTTGTGCGCCGCGCGCTGCGGATCGCTTCGTTCGATTGGGAGAGATCGTGCATCAACAGGGCAAGCGCCGCAAGACGATGCTGCGAGACGATACGGCTGGCGCACAACGTGTACACGACGGTTGACGCCTGATGTTCTTCAGGATGGATGGGCGGATCGAACATGAAGACCCGCATGGAGGGGACGCGTGATGTGTCAATGTGAACGTGGACGAACGCGCCTGCCTGCGTGTTTGCGGACACGTCGGTCACAAGGTGAACGGCATCGTCGCCTGGCGCAAGATGGCGGGAGATCGAATCGATGCGCAGGGGCGCAAGCAGGGGTGCAAGATCTCGCAATCCGAGCGTGTCGATGGGGTCGTGCGCATCATCGCGAAGGGTATCCAGGAACTGCAGCGCCCGTCCAATGATGGCGGCGAGAGCGGCAGTATCGCCATCGCTGTCAAATTTGAGCTGCACCTCAAACGATGCGTGCGGATCATCCCATGACGCATGATCAGGCGCCAGCATTGCTTCGGGGGCGTCCAGGGCGACGATCACCCCGTCGTCAACGGAGCGCACCTTCATGGGAACGCTCCAGTCACGCCCCTTAACACGGCACGTTCCCGACCAAACGAGATACGGACCATGGCGAGGGTCGCATGCTGCGGCGAGTTCGCCATGCGCTGGCGATAAGTGCGGGTCGGGACGCTCTTCTTGCGCCAGCTGCGAGATAATCTGAACCACACGATGATACATACTGTCCGTCCCCAAGAAGGATCAACAGGGTATGCCCCAATGCATCGCCCTCGACGTCGGTGGGGATGATAGCATGAACGAAGGACACGGGCTTCGACTCTCATCCCGTCCTTGCCGGGATTCTCGTCGGCGCGGCGTCCGCCATCTGCATCCGCCGTTCCTCCGCAGATCGATCGTCGTGACGATTCGGCGGTCCTTTCCTTCGCACGGAATCATCGACTCCGATGAACTGACACGACGTTCTCCATAGGTTCATCATCCTCTGTTGGCTGCTCACACGGCGTCGCACGCTCCTGGCATGGCGCATATGATGCCGCGGCGCGTGTTCTATGATTCAGCATCTCCCGCATGCGGGACAGCGACGCCGCAATAATCTGGCGCACACGTTCACGCGAGATGTTGCATGATCGGGCGATGCTCGCCAGCGATTCTTTCTCGCCATCAATGCCGAACCAGCGTTGCACAATCATCCGATCCCGGAGGGGAAGCACGCTCAAAAGATCCCGCACATCGATCTCGGACTCACGACGGTCGATGTCCGCCGGTGAGCCAGGAGCGTGGTCGTCGGCAACGACGTCCTCAATGCAACGATCACCGTCATACACGGGGTGGGACAGCGAGGTGACGGTCAACGATCGAATGCGCAGCAGGTGTTGAACATCCGATTCGCGCAGTTTCATCATTGCTGCAAGTTCGGCAACGGACGGATCGCGTCCGTTGGCGCTGTGATATTCCGACAGCAAACGCGACAGGCGCATCAACCGCTCTTTAATGTGCACGGGAACCGGCACATCGGTTGTCTGAAGAGCGCGACTGATGGCCTGGCGAATGCGATACACGGCATAGGTAGAGAAGCGATGTCCCATTTCGGGATTGAAGTCCTCCGCAGCGCCGATAAGGGCGATATTTCCCTCTTGCACCAGATCGGCAATGTCGTTCAGCGGTCTGCTTGCATAGGCGTACCGACGCGCAATATGCACCACCAGCCGCAGATTCGCGTTCACCAGCATGTCAAGCGCTTGTTTGCCGTTGCGCACGACGTCCTCGGACGGATCGTCGGAGTCGCGCCATGCACGAATGGCGCGACCGAGCGACGTCTCCTCCTCGCGCGAGAGCAGCGGCGTTTGCACGGCCTGGCGGAGATAGAGACCAAAGGCGTCATCAGCGGGAGCGTCATGGAAGTGGTTCGTTGCAGACATTGCACCGTCCTGAGAACACATGATTACGTCTCTCTTATTCTAGGGCGGAGACTCTGCATTTTGATCGACGCGTCCAGGGATGCTCGACGATCGACGCTTGTTCATAGCCGCCTTCCCGTCCAGCAGCTGCGGCGTTCTCGCACAACGCATGGCAACCGGGGCCCAGGGGAAACGGAACGACGAGCAGCACATTGCTGCGCCGGCGGGACGACGCGTGCATGATGGCATCGGGGCGTCTGGATCGGTATGCCGTTGTCAGATGCCTCGTCCCGCCGACGTGCCGTCCCGACGACAGGGAACGCTGGGGCAATGTCCCTGACGGATCCGTGCGTCGAGGTGCAGCGGAACGCACCCCGACGCACGGTGAGACGATCCAGCGGGAAGATCGCGCGGCGATGCGTTGCGCGGCGACGGCGTCCATCGGATTCCATGCGAGAACGAACCGCTTGAAGCATACACAAAAGCAATGGGCGATATTGTTGAGCGCCTGATCCCGCTCGTGAAACCCAAAGGACACTGTCTCATCAATGTTCCTGATATGTGATGGGACAATCAGAGCATGACAATTCACGTCGCGCTTATTGAAGAGTTGCGTAAACGAGGATTGGGATCGCACGAACATTGGAAACCGTATAGGAATTGTAGGGTGGCCATCAAATGACGTAACAATGGGAACAACTTTTGAGGACTTGTTAGACTTTTGGCGCCCGCCAAAGTAGGAGGGGACGATCAGAAAACCGGATGGGCGGCGTCATAATGGCGATCTTGCCGTTCTGATGGAGAACAATCCGGTCGTCCCCGACGTGAACGTCGGTCATCTCCAACCAGGAACGCCCCCGATCAGACCGATGCGCAACGGTCCGCCATCGCGCCATTCGGCGTCACTCCGTCGCACGGCGGCAGGCGTCCGAATGCACAAGACATCCGTGATTGAGGGACAATGCTGCGGAGGATATCTTTGAACACCTCAGAGGGCGATCAGAAAACCGGATGGGTGGCATCATGATGGCGACCATGCCGTTCTGATGCGGAGCAATCTCGTATGCCACGACGTGCGCTGCGATCCTCTTCAACCAGGGATGCGACCGAATGGAGGCAGACGTCCGATCACCATCGATCGCCGCACGGTCAGCAATGCCCTGATGGACACCCATCGCACGGGCGGTCAATGGCGCATGCGTCTGACCAATGTCCCGCCAATGCGATCGGTTCGATCCTCTTTTGCCCCATGGAATCGTCATGGAACGTTCGTCACCATGCATGCTATGCTGCGGAAACCGACGCGACGCGCACGGGAACGCGCCATGGAGACGTCCATCAGCGTCCTGGGCTCCCCATCCGCCACAACGACCGAAGCAAGCGGAGGACGCAGCGACGGAAAAAAGGTCGATGGGCGCAAACGGCAATGCCGGGTTGACGCCCATGGGGGCATGCTGCGCGTGCTCGTCCATCCGACGGACATCTCGGAGACCGAAGGCGCGGAGCGGCTTGGGATCGCGCATCATCCATCGTTCCCTCGGACACGCGCGATTCGGGCGGATGATGGATGCAAAAGACCGCGACGATACGCTTACATGCCACGGGACGCACTCACCGGGAGCGGCGAACACGCATGCGCCGCAACAAACGCACCTCAGAAACAAGCGACGCCGTAGAAACAATCGACGCCGTTCTTTATCCTGGTTCTCGTGCAATCCTCCTGAATCGGCGCTATCCGAGGCATTCGTTTGCGATCACGCGCTGAGGCGACGCCGTACGGATGCCCCGCATCGGATCGGGGAACCGCCGTGCAGCGAACACAGCGGGCGCGACTCTTTTCCTTGAGCGTTCCAGCGCATTGCATCAGCGCCATCACGAGGCAGCGTCGGCGTCGGCGTTGTTTTTCTCGCTCTGATGCAGCATGAGGGAATCTCAGCGTCGCTTCATTCTCCTATCGCGGAGTTCATGCCAGGCGGTGCGAATCGCTTGAATCGTTTTTGTCCCGAAACCAAGATGTTTTTTTGAGAACGACCCCGTCAACATAATCCATGGCTTCCGCTCTGCTCCCCCGACGGAGAAGGTTATCAAGCTTCTCGATATCAAGACTTAATTGCGCATCATACGGAATCGGCAACGCTTCGACTTCTCCAGGCTCAAGCTCCAAAACCCCTCCGCCGTAGCTCCTGCCGCAGACTTCCGCCCAGGCAAAGGTAAGAGAATTAAAAAAAGATGCAGCGAGTACGTCCCCTCTGACGCCTTTCTTGAAGCGCACACGGTAGATGGCGTCGGTGGATGTAACCTGCGCGTAGTTTAGAACGAATAAGGGAAATCGATGAATTCTTCTACAAAGAAATCCATCTGGGATGTAAATAGATGGTATGTCAAACCAACGCCGTCTGTTTCGGCACTTAAATCCCAGATGCACATGCTCCCGTTCTCCGCTTGCAATATACTCCTTAAGACCGGCGGGGAAATACTGCTCGTCAACACCTGACAGCGTAAGCAGGTAAGATGGAAAACGTTCAGCGTATTTTTCGTAATCGGAATTCCTGAAAGCCGTTGATCTAAGCAATGAAGTACGTCCAATAACAGGAATCGTGTAATCTTCGACGCCGAGTTTTTTACGCATCTCTTTTGTCAGAATAAAGAAACTATTTCGCCCCGTCTCAATTCCGACATCGACCGAAGCCAACTCGCCAAGCCTGACGACCCCCGGCGACCGCCCCGCTTGATCAAGAATTCTGAAGGAGCGGTCGCTCAGGAATAAAGATGTCCATTTCATCCCATCTCGAATTCGAGGACGCTTACTGGGCATGCGGGCGATCCTTCGAGCGAGGTCGCCGTGATGAACTAATTCATCCCCGTTCTCACATTCGA
>Ga0197142_1003390_pt1 | contig 13375 bp, 10 predicted proteins | sample GBS60_MetaG_FD_148614 | JGI IMG/M metagenome (GOLD analysis project Ga0197142, IMG submission 148614) | Sediment microbial communities from Great Boiling Springs, Gerlach, Nevada, United States - GBS 60_MetaG | ecosystem: Environmental > Aquatic > Thermal springs > Hot (42-90C) > Sediment... | reverse complement strand
CGCCGTAGACCTTCAGCAGGCCCACCAGGCCGGCCCAGGCCGCGCCCCCCGCCATCCCGGCCAGGAGCGCCAGGACCAGGATGATCGGAGGAGGCAGGTCCGTATGCTGCAGCGCGCGGACCACCCCTGTGGTGGCGATGGCCCCCAGCACGATCTGCCCCTCCACGCCGATGTTCCAGAGCCCGGCGGTGAAGGTGAGCAGCAGGCCGGAGGTCACCAGCATCAGCGGCACCCAGGCCACCAGGATGTCGGTGGCCCGCTTGAGGGAGCCAAAGGCCCCCTCCAGAACCTGGCGGTAGGCCTCCAGGGGAGGAGCCCCTGTTAGCAGCAGGACCAGCGTGGTGAACAGCAGGGCCATCAGAATCGAAAGGCCCTGCCATCCGACCGCCAGCCAGCGCGAGGTCCGCACGCGAGGCAGAAGGATCTCTTTCATCGGATCAATGCGCTCCGCATCCGACGATGATCTCTCACCACCCTCGCCCGGCGATCATGTGGCCGAGCCGGTCAAGGGTGAGCTGCTCGGCGTCAATGGGCTCGGAAACCCGGCCGCTGAAGAACACCACGATGCGATGGCAATACTGCATGAGCTCCTGAAGGTCTGAAGAGACGACCATCAGCGCGGTGCCCTGGCGGGCTCGCTCCTTCAGCCGCTCCCAGACCCACAGGCTGGACTCCACATCCAGTCCCCGGGTGGGATGCTCCAGGAGCAGCAGCCGGGCGGGCGTCCGGATCAGGGCCAGGAGCGTGCGCTGCTGGTTCCCGCCGGAGAGGGCTTCCACGGGCGTCTCCGGCCTCCCCCGGATGTGGAACTCCCGGATGCGGCGCTGGGCTTCCGCCCGGGCCTGCTCCCAATCGATCAAATGGCGGCCGTTGGGATACACCAGCTGGAAGTGCTCCGTCAGCGTCAGCCCGGGGATCAGCCCCTCCTCCAGGCGGTTGGCCGGAACATAGAGCACCCCTGCCTCCAGGAAGGCCGAGTAGGGCTTCCCGGTGAGATCCCGGCCGGACACCCGGATGGTGCCCTCCCAGGGGCGGATGAGGCCGGCGCAGGCGCGCATCAGCAACTGCTGGCCGCTGCCTTCCATCCCGGCCAGCCCGATGATCTCACCGGCCCGCACGGTGAGCCGAACCCGGCTGAGCCGGAGCCGGTGATCCCCGACCACCAGGTCCTGCACCTCAAGGACCGGCTCCCCAAGGGGGATCCGCTCCCGCTCCGGCATGGGCACCGGCCGACCGAACATCAGCTCGATCAGGCGGGCGGGCGAATAGGGAGGGATGACTTCCCCGGCCAGGCGGCCCTGGCGCAGCACGGTGACCCGATGGCAGAGCTCCTCCACCTCCTCCAGCTTATGGGTGACGAAGATCACCGCCTTCCCCTCCTCGGCGAGGCGGCGCAGTGTGGCGAAGAGGCGAACCTTCTGAGGCGCGCTGATCCCGGTGGTCGGCTCATCCAGGATGAGCACCCGCACCCCACGCCAGAGCAGACGGAGCAGCTCCAGCTGCTGACGCTCGCCCACCGTCAGACTGTCCACCCGGGCATCTGGATCCAAGTCGAACCCGAAGGCATCGGCCAGCTCCTTCAGGGCGCGCCGCGCTCCCCGCCGGTCCAGCCACAACCCACCCTCATGGCCCATCATGAAGTTGTCCAGGACGGAGAGGGCGGGGAAATCCATGGGGTCCTGGTGGAGCATCCCGATCCCATGCCGGAGGCCTTCCGCGGGGGATCGAAAGTGAACCGCCTGGCCATCCAGCAGGATCTCCCCCCGATCCGGCCGCAGATACCCGGAGAGGATCTTCATCAAGGTGGTCTTGCCGGCCCCGTTCTCCCCCAGCAGGCCGTGGATCGTGCCCGCCTGGACGGTGAGGCTGACGTCCTGGAGGGCCCGAACCGGCCCGAAGGACTTATAGATATGGCGCATTTCGACTTTCATATGAAGAGGCGCCTCCGGATCAAGCCTCCGTCTGCTGCCAAAGCCCCTCCCTAGAGCCCGTGCCCTCCTGCGGCTTTGACCCCAAGGACCGGGCAAGAGACCTCCGCGTTTTATTTTACGCCTGTTACACAGGAGGGGCGGTTCCAGACCGCCCCTCCTGCTCCTTGGACCCAACCCTCTGAGCCTGGCGGTGGCTACTGCGTCGGGACGCTCTGGCCTTCCATTCCCTCCAGCAGCTGCGGCAGATACCAAATCTGCTGCGGGGTGGCCACCTTCCCCTCCTCCACGTAGAGCGTCCCATCCTGCAGGCGGATCGGCCCCTTCCACAGCTGGATGGAGCCATCGCCCAGGCCCTTGATGAACTCATCCAGCTTCGCCGAAGCCTCCGGGCTCAGGGCCTTGCCCTTCAGGAACCCCACGTGGCTGGTGTCCGGGTTGTTGATATCCTTCCAGTCCGGCCCCACCCAGTCCCAGGACGGCTTCCAGGTGCCCTCCATGACGGCCTGGATATGGGCCAGGTAGGAGGGGCCCCAGTTGAAATACGGGACGCCCAGGCAGACGTCGGGGGCCTCCTCGCAGGCGCCGATGTAATCATAAGGGATAGCCCACACCTTCTTCCCGGCCTGGGTCGCCTTGGCAGCCTCCCGGAGGGCCTCGGTGGTGTCGATGCCAGAGATGATCACATCGTAGCCGGAGTTGATGAAGTCCTGGGCCACCTGGGTGGGATCGGCGGTCACGCCCGGGATGTGGAACCAGAAGCCGATCCAGGTGACCTTGAACTTGAGGTCTGCTGCCGGCTTGCCGAGATACTTCTCCCAGCAATACTTCGCCCCCAGGTAGGCGGAGGCGGCCAGACGGCGGGTCTCATCGTTGATCAGCGGGCCCAGATACCCGATCTTGCCGGTCTGGGTGGTCAGGGCCGCCGCGCACCCGGCGATCATCTTCCCGTATTCCATCTCGCCCATCACATTGGCCAGATTGGGGATGCCCTTGTAGTTCTTCCCCTCCTTCCAGGCATCATCCCCGGAGACGTGGATGACCACGATGTCCGGATGGGCTTTGGCGAACTTGACAGCCTCGTCTTTGTGGTCGTCGGAGTTGAAGATGATCACCTTCGCGCCCTTGGCCACCAGCTCCTCGGCCAGCTGGGAGGCCGTGGTCCCCGGGCGGTCGGCGGGGTTGACCTTGTCGATGTACAGCATCTTCGCGCCGGGGAGCTTCTGCTCCACATATTTGCCGCCCTCATAGTGGGCCTGGCTCCAGCCCCGGTCGTTGTAAGGCCCCACCAGCAACATCCCGAAGATGATCTCCTTCGGCGCGGCGGTGGGGGTGGCGGTGGGCTGGGCAGGGGCGGGCGTGGGGGTCGGCTGAGGCGCGGCCGGAGCGGTGGCGGTTGCCGGGGCAGGCGTGGGCGTCTGGGCACACGCCGCGAGGATCAGGGACACACCAAGGAACAGGCTGACCACGATCCAGTGCCGCCGATGAGGAACCATCTTCTCCTCCCACAAAGGGGATCTTAGCCTATATTTTATCGAGCCCCTATGGACCGCGCAACCGATCTACAGACTATAACCCGATCTATGGGCACCAGAGCAACACCGGCATCATCAGGATCATCCGCGATTACGCGTAGGAGAAAAAGGATCCTTAGGCACCAGGCCTTGTGGACAGCCCTTGCGTGCCCCAGCGGCAACTATCCCATGGCAAGTCTCATGTCCGGTGAAATCCCTCCCCCACCCCATCGGGATCCGCCCTTACGTGAAGGTGGCCGCGACCCAGTCCCCGATCAACCAGTAGCGGAAATCCTCCCCCCGGCTGCACGCAACTCCCCCCACCACCCCATACGCCAGCGCCCCCAGGGGGATCAGAGACGCCAGGCATGCGACCGGCATGAGGCAGAACCCGATGATCACGGCGGTCAGCGGCAGAGAAACCACCCACAGCGCCGCTGCGATCACCCCAGCGACCACCCAGGCGAACAGCTGAAAGATCAGCGCCTGCAGCGCTTGGGAGGCCACGTAGCGGGATCGCTCCCGGTAAAACAGGTAGATCAGGAAGGCCGCGATGGGGCCGCCCAGGGCAGTGACCAGGTTCAGCAGAACGCTCAGGTGGGCCAGCATCGCCCACTGCCGTTCCTCGGCGGAGGGCCCTGCTTCCGGGCCTGCAAGGGGCATCGCTTCGCCCATGGGAATCCCTCCCGCTCCAGGATGCCCTCATCTTCCCATGCGCCGAAGGCTTTGACAAGTCCCTCACAGCTGATCTCTGAGAGCGGAAAAGCGCCGGATGTCCAACAGCGGCATCTCGCCGCCTGTTGACGCGTGGCCGCACGCGCTTCTACAATCAGGACCGATGATCCTGCCCTCAGGATGCGGAAGGATGCGCCAACCGGAGGCTCCCATCGTCGGGCGAGGACGTCGGGTCTGGCAGCTGGCCCCGCCGGCCCCGGAGGCCGTTCGGGCAGCGCTGGCCGGATGGCCTCCGCTGCTCCAGGATCTCCTCTATCATCGGGGGATCACCTCCGCAGCCGAGGCCGCGGCGTTCCGGCGTCGCGCCGGGACGGCCGGCGATCCCTTCCAGATGAAGGGGATGATCGAAGCCCTCGAGCGCCTGGAGCGGGCCATCCGTCAGGAAGAGCTCATCGCCGTTTACGGGGACTACGACGTGGATGGCGTCACGGCCACCGCCATGCTGGTCCAGGCGCTACAGGCCCTGGGCGCGCGGGTGCGCCCGTATATCCCGCACCGGGAGACGGAAGGCTACGGCCTGAACGGGGAGGCCCTCAGAGGATTGGCCGCGGCGGGGGTGCGGGTGGTCATCAGCGTGGACTGCGGGGCCCGGGCGGTGGCGGAGGCCGGCTTGGCCCGTGAACTGGGATTGGAGCTTATCCTCACCGACCACCACCTGCCCGGCCCGGTCCTCCCCCCGGCCCTCCTGATTAATCCGCGGCAGCCGGAGTGCCCCTATCCCTTCAAGGATCTGGCCGGGGTGGGCGTGGCCTTCCGGCTGGTGCAGGCGTTGAAGGCGCAACATCCGCGCGCGCCCTTCTCGCCGGAGGATTTCCTGGATCTGGTGGCCCTGGGAACGGTCGCCGATATGGTCCCGTTGCTGGGGGAGAACCGGGGTCTGGTCGCCGAAGGACTGGAGCGGCTGCGGGATCCGGCACGCCCGGGCTTGCGGGCCCTCTGCGAGGTGGCCGGTCTGGAGCCCTCCCGGGTGGACCCCTGGGCGATCTCCTTCATCCTGGCCCCCCGCCTGAACGCCGCGGGGCGGCTGGAGCACGCTCAGGCCGCTTATCACCTGCTGACCACCCCGGATCCCGCGGAGGCCCGGGCCATCGCGGAGGAGCTGGACCGCCAGAACCGGGAGCGTCAGGCCCTGACCCAGGCGACCGAGGAGGCCGCGCGGGCCTTAGCGATCCCGGGGGAGACGGTGCCCTGGCTGCTGTTCGCCGCCTCCGAGGCCTTCCGGCCAGGGGTGGTGGGGCTGGCCGCCGGCCGGCTGGCCGAGGCTTTCTACCGCCCGGCGGTCGTCGTCAGCCTGAAGGGGGAGGAGGGCCGCGGCTCCGCCCGCAGCATCCCGGAGTTCCACATCACCCAGGCCCTGGACGCCTGCGCGGATCTCTTAATCCAGCACGGGGGCCACGCGGCGGCTGCAGGGTTCGTGGTGCCGCGGGAGAACCTGGAGCGGCTCCGGGATCGCCTGATGGAGCTGGCGGCGCAGGCCCTCAGCGCCCGCGAGCTGCAGCCCGCCCTCACCGTCGAAGCCGTGCTTCCCCTCCAGGAGGTCAACTGGCAGCTGTATGAATGGATCGCCAGCCTGGAACCCTACGGTTACGGCAACCCGGCCCCCCGCTTCCTGTGCCGCAACGCCATCGTCCGTCAGGCGCGGATGGTGGGAAACGACGGCCAGCACCTGCGCTTAGTGCTCACACTGCCCGAGGGGGGGCCGGTGTGGGACGCCATCGCCTTCCGGCAGGGGGATCGAGCCGCGGAGGCCCGCCCGGGAATGCGGCTGGACCTGGTGTTCGAGCTGCGAGCGGAGCGCTGGAACGGAGAGCCCCGCCTGACCCTCCACGTGGAGGACTTCGCCCCCGCTTCCTGAGCCCACCCGAAGACCGGAGCGTTCCGATGCAACGACGGATCGGATTGCTGCTCGGCGTTCTCCTCAGCGCAGCATTGCTGGCCTGGACCCTGCGGGGGATGCATCTCGAGGAGACGGCGCAGATCCTGTGGGGCCTGCGGATCGAATGGCTCGTGGCGGGGGCGGCGTTTTACTTCATCCCCGTCCTCCTGCGCACGTGGCGCTGGGGGATCCTGCTCCACGGCCTTCCGCCCGCTCGCTTCGGGGACCGCTTCGTTGCCCTGGCCATCGGCTATATGGGGAACAACCTGTATCCGGCGCGGGCCGGGGAGGTGCTGCGGGCTTATGTGTTGCAGCGCCGGAGCGGCATCCGCATCGGCGCGTCCCTGGGGACCATCGTGGTCGAGCGGGTGTTCGACGGGTGGATGATGTTGCTGCTGGGGATGGCCGCCTTGCTCGCTTTCCCCCTGCCGGGCCTCCTGCGCCCCGCAGTGATCGGGAGCAGCCTGCTCTTCGGCGGAGCGCTGGCGCTCCTCGTGGGGATCGCCCACGCAGCGGAAAGGCTGCGGACGGTTCTGGAACAGATGGCCCGGCGGTGGCCCGGGCGACCCGGGGAATGGCTGTTCGGGTTCCTCTCTCGGTTTATGGACGGCCTGCAGGTGCTGCGAGCGCCTTCGCGGGCCCTCGCCGTGGCCGGGCTGACTGCCCTGATCTGGCTGGCGGAGGCCGGGACCTACGGGCTGGTTCTGATGGCCTTCCCATTCCGCACCTCGTTCTTCTCCCTGCTGACGATGACCGCGGCGGTGAACCTGGCCACCGCCCTCCCCTCCGCGCCGGGCTACATCGGGACCTTTGAGGCACCCGGGGTGGCGGTGCTGAGGGCCTTCGGGATCCCGGGCCCCGTCGCCCTTGCCTACACCCTGATCCTCCATCTGGTCCTCTGGCTGCCCATCACCCTGGTCGGCCTTCTGCTGTTCCTCCGGGAAGGATTGCGCGGAGCCGATCGCCCGCTCCCGAAAGGATCCAATCTTCCCTCCTGAGGCGTCAGGCGGAGCGCCGCTCCGTCAAGATGGGTAAAATAATTAGAATGGAAAGCACACGGGAAGGGAGCCAAACGGAGTCCGGATGTCCCGTTACGTCATTCGCCGCACGGCCGCGCTGATCCCGGTGTTCCTCGGGATCCTCCTGATGGTCTTCGTGATGGTGCGCCTGATCCCGGGGGATCCCTGCCTGGTCATGCTGGGGGAGCGAGCCACCAAGGCCCAGTGCGAGGCTTTCAAAGAGCGCTTCGGCCTCAAGGATCCTCTCCCCGTCCAATTCGCCCGTTATGGGATCCAGATCCTGAAAGGGGATCTGGGGACCTCCATCAGCACTGGGCGGCCGGTGGCGGTGATCCTGGCGGAGCGGCTGCCCATGACCATTGAGCTCACCATCGGGGCCATCCTGTTCGCCACCACCGTGGGCATCACCCTGGGGGTCCTCTCCGCCATCCATCAGAACTCTCCCATCGACGTGGCCACCATGGTGCTGGCCAACGTCGGGGTTTCCATGCCGGTCTTCTGGCTGGGTCTGATGCTGGCTTATGTGTTCGCGCTGGTCTTCAAGGACACCCCCCTCTTCCTGCCGCCCTCCGGGCGCCTCTCCCCCGGCCTCTCCCTGCCCCCTTTGAGCCGGGTCTGGGGGCTGGAGGATGTAGAGGGCTTCCCCCGGGTGGCGCTCATCTTCCTCTCGAACTCAGTGCTTTTCAACAGCCTGGTGACGGGGAACCTCGCGGCCTTCTGGGATGCGGTCCGCCATCTCATCCTCCCCTCGGTGGCCGTGGGCACCATCCCGCTTTCCATCATCGCCCGCATGACCCGGTCCAGCCTGCTGGAGGTGCTGGGGGAGGACTACATCCGGACGGCGCGGGCGAAGGGCCTGCGGGAACGCATCGTGCTGGTCCGCCACGCCATGCGCAACGCCATGATCCCCATCGTCACGGTGGTGGGGCTGCAGACCGGCAGCCTGCTCTCCGGAGCGGTGCTCACGGAGACGGTCTTCTCCCTCCCCGGCGTGGGAACCCAGCTGGTCTCCGCCATCCTGGCCCGGGATTACCCGGTGGTCCAGGGCTTCACCCTGGCGGTGGCAGTGATGTTCGCTCTGATCAACCTGATCGTGGACCTTTCGTATGCGTATCTGGATCCTCGCATCCGGTTGGATTGAACGATGCGCGCGGTCGCCCAACCCCTGACTCAGGAACTGGTCCTGCCCCGGCGCTCGCCGACCCTGGAGGCGCTGCGCCGTCTGATCCGCCATCGGTCGGCCCAGGTGGGTTTCTTCCTGCTGGGCCTGATGGTGTTCACAGCGATCTTCGCTGAGGCCATCGCCCCCTACGATCCCATCAAGCCCCTCCCCAACGTGCAGCGCCGCTCGCCGCCCTGCATCCATCTGCTCGGCTGCCCCCGCGATCGGCCCCAGCACCTCTTCGGCATCGACGGGAATAACCGGGACCTGTTCTCCCGGGTGGTTCACGGCTCGCGGCTCTCGCTGCAGATCGGCTTCTCTACCATCACCTTCGCCATCATCGTGGGCGGGCTGTTGGGGGCCATCGCGGGATACGCAGGGGGCTGGTTGGACAACGCCATCATGCGGGTGATGGACGTGATCCTCGCCTTCCCCAGCCTGTTGCTGGCCATCGCCATCGTCAGCGTGCTGGGCCCCGGGCTGATCAACGCCCTGCTGGCCATCGGCTTCGTCTCCATCCCGGTCTATGCCCGCATCGTCCGGGCCAGCGTCCTGGCGGTCAAGGAGCTGGATTACGTGATGGCCGCCCGGGCGGTGGGCGCCTCGCCCCTGCGGCTCCTCTTCGTCCACATCCTGCCCAACGCCCTGACCCCCCTCATCGTCCAGGGAACCCTGGGGATCGCCACGGCCATCCTGGATGCGGCCGCCCTCTCCTTCCTCGGGCTGGGGGCGGAGGTGCCCAAGCCGGAGTGGGGGCTGATGCTGGGAGAGGAGCGCAACAGCGTCTTCAACGCCCCTCATCTGGTCTTCTTCCCCGGCATCGCCATCATGCTCACCGTGCTGGCCTTCAACCTGCTGGGAGACGGCCTGCGGGACGCCCTGGACCCGCGGCTGAGCGGGCGGGGATATGAACGGCGATGAGCAAAGTCCTTGCCGACCGAACCGCTGCTCTGGTCAAGGCCCGGCCCGCTGAAAGATAAGCCTCACCCCGACCCGTCCGGAAGCCTCGGCAAGCCAAGGACAAAAATGGCGTAGCAAATTCCTCTCGAAGGACTTATAAATAAAATATCGAAGCGGGCCATGAGGCATGCCCAGCCATTGATGGCTGATTCCCGCTTGGTGGCTGACCATGACGGCAAAGCGCATCGTTTTCCGAGCGCATGCGCTGCAGCGGATGCTGGAGCGTCATATATCAATCGGAGAGGTTCGATACGTTTTAGAAACGGGGGAGACGATTGAGACCTATCCAGATGATGAGCCTTATCCGAGCCGGCTGATCTTAGGCTGGGTTAGCCATCGTCCTCTCCACGTGGTTGTGGCGGATGATCCTGTCGGAAACACACTCATCGTGATTACAGTGTATGAGCCCAACCCCGCTTTGTGGGAAAGTGATTTCCGGAGGCGGCGCAAATGAAATGCGTGATCTGCAAACACGGAGAGACCCGGCCGGGCGCCACGGCCATCGTCTTTCAACGAGCCGGAGCGACCCTGGTGGTTCGCAATGTGCCGGGGGAGATCTGTCAGAACTGCGGGGAGGCGTATTTGAGCCCGGAGGTGGCTCAGGAGCTCCTCGCTCAGGCCGAGGATGCCCTGCGCGCAGGGGTAGTGGTCGACGTGCGAGAGTTCCTGCCTGCAGCGGCATAGCGGGAGCTCAAAGCCGGGGATCGAATCGGATGGTCACCCATGATCTCTCTTGAGGAGTAGCGGGTTATGGAAAAGCAGAACACGGTTCGGATGAGCGCAGCGCAGATCCGTCAAGCGTTCCTGGACTTTTTCGCGGCCCGGGGCCACACCATTGTCCCCAGCTCCTCTCTGGTGCCGGTGGGGGACCCCACGTTGCTCTTCACCAACGCCGGGATGAACCAGTTCAAGAACGTCTTCCTGGGCCTGGAGACCCGCCCCTACAAGCGGGCGGCTTCCGTCCAGAAGTGCATGCGGGTATCCGGCAAGCACAACGACCTGGAGAACGTGGGACCCAGCCCTCGCCACCACACCTTCTTCGAGATGCTGGGCAACTTCTCCTTCGGCGATTACTTCAAGCGCGAGGCCATTCATTACGCCTTCGAGTGCCTCACCCAGGTCTACGGCCTGGACCCGGAGCGGCTGGTGTTCACCGTCCACCAGGAGGACGACGAAGCCTATCGCGTCTGGGTGGAGGAGATCGGCGCGCCGCGGGAGCGGGTCTTCCGCATGGGGGACAAAACCAACTTCTGGATGATGGGGGACACCGGCCCCTGCGGCCCGACCTCGGAGATCCACTACGACTGGGGGCCGGAGCATTGCACATGCGGCGATCCGAACTGCAGCGTGGCCCTGGACAACGGATGCGACCGCTGGCTGGAGCTGTGGAACCTGGTGTTCATGCAGTTCGATCAGAAGGCCGATGGGACGCGGGTGCCTCTCCCCCGCCCGGGGGTGGACACCGGGATGGGGCTGGAGCGGCTGGCCGCGGTGCTCCAGGGAGTTTTCTCCAACTATGAGACGGATCTCTTCGTCCCTATCATCGAGCGGACCCGGGAGATCCGCGGGCACACCCGCGCGGAGATGGAGGCGAACATGGTGGCCTACCGGGTGATCGCCGATCACACCCGCGCGGCCGCCTTCCTCATCGCGGATGGCGTGCTGCCGGGGAACGTCGGCCGCGGCTACGTGCTGCGGATGATCATCCGTCGGGCCGCCCGCTTCGGCCGTAAGATCGGCTTCGAGGAGCCCTTCATGGCCCGTGTGGCGGAGGCGGTGATTGAGATCATGGGCACACACTATCGGGAGCTGGTGGACCGCCGGGAGCACATCTTCCGCACCCTCACCCAGGAGGAGGAACGCTTCCTGCGCACCCTGGACCTGGGGCTCTCCCGCCTGGAGGAGGTGCTGCAGGAGCTGGCCACCCGGGGGGCCCGGGTCGTGCCCGGCGAGGAAGCCTTCCGCCTCTATGACTCCTACGGGCTCCCCCTGGAGATCACCCGGGACGTGGCCCGGGAGCGCGGGTTCGCGGTGGATGAGCTCGGCTTCCAGCAGGCGATGGCCCAGCAGCGGGAACGGGCGCGAGCCACCGAGCGCTTCGAGCTGGACACCGAGCAGCTGGCCCGATATCGCCGGCTGCTGGCGTCCCTCCAGGACAAAGGACTGGTGGGCGACCAGGGGGTGGAATACGACCCCTACAACGGGACGGAGCGCGAGACCACCGTGGCCGCCCTCCTGGTGAACGGAGAGCCCGTGCAGGTGGCCCGCCCGGGCGACCGTGTGGAAGTCGTCCTGCCCGCCACCTGCTTCTACGTGGAGAGCGGCGGGCAGGTGAGCGACATCGGTCACATCGCCCGCTACCCGGAGGGAGGCGGGGACCCGCTCTGGGAGATCGAGGTGGAAGACACCCGCCAGCCCATCCCTGGCCTCATTGTTCACATCGGCCGGGTGAAGTCCGGCCACCCCCGGGTGGGTGACCCGGCCTGGGCGGTGGTGGACTTTGAGCGCCGCTGGGACATCATGCGCAACCACACCGCCACCCACCTCCTGCACGCCGAGCTGCGCTCCCTGCTGGGCACCCACGTGGTCCAGGCCGGCTCCCTGGTGGCGCCGGACCGGTTGCGCTTCGACTTCACCCACGGGGCCATCCTCAGCCAGGACGAGCTGGACGCCATCGTCTACGACATCAACGAGGCCATCCTGATGGATTACCCGGTGAACGTGAGCTACGAGCCGTATCAACAGGCCATCGCCAGCGGGGCCATGGCCCTGTTCGGCGAGAAATACGGGGAGATCGTCCGGGTGGTCCGCATCGGGTGGCCCGATGAGCCACCCATCAGCGCGGAGCTGTGCGGCGGGACCCACGTTTACAACACCTCACAGATCGGGGCCTTCGTGGTCACTTACGAGGGCGGGGTGGGCTCCGGCGTCCGCCGCCTGGAGGCGGTGACCGGGCGGGAGGCGGTGCGCCTGATCCAGGACCGGATGCGGCGGCTGAGCCACGCGGCCACCTACCTGGAGGTGCGGCCGGAGGAGGTGGACCGCAAGGTCCTGGACCTGCTGGACCGCATCCAATCCCTGGAAAAGGAGCTGGCCCGGCTGCGGCGGGAGGTGGCGCGCCAGGAGTTCGAGGCCCTGATGAAGCGGGTGGAGCGGGTAGGCGACATCCAGGTGCTGGCCGCTGAGAGCCGGGTCGGGGACATCGAGCAGCTGCGGGAGATGACGGACTGGTTCCGGGAGCGGGTGCGGACCAACGGGGTGATCGTGCTGGCCTCCGTCATTGGCGGGCGGCCGAGCTTTGTGGCCGCCGTCACGCCGGACCTCGCCGAGCGGGGGCTGGATGCGGTGCGGGTGGTGCGAGCGGTGGCCCAGGTGGTGGGCGGCAGCGGGGGCGGTCGCCCCACCCTGGCCCAGGCCGGCGGCCGCGACGTGAGCAAGATCGGCGAGGCCCTCCACCAGGCCCCCCGCCTGGTCTCGGAATGGCTGAAGCGCTCAGCAGCCTCCTGAGACCGGCGCCCTCTCTCCGCCCACGACAGGATTGCGAAAAGCCCGGGGAGGCGACAACGGCCTCCCCGGGTTCATCCTCAAGCCATCCCCATATCACCGCATGATCAGCGGCAGGTAATCCCGGTAGACCTCCGGCACCACCCGGAGGACCACTGTCAAGTCCTGATCCCGCCCCTCGACGGGAAGGTTCATCGGCGCCCACGGCGCCGCCCGCACCCGGACAGTCGCGGTATACACCCCCAGAGCCTTCCCAGACGGATCTGCCCGGAACGGAAGAGGCTGACGATAGGTCCCTGAAGAGGAATCCACCCAGAGCGGGAAATCCGGGGAGGAAACCGACAGCACGGTCCACTGAAGCGGCTCGGGGGAGCGGTTGTGCACCCAGAAGGCCCCGCGGAGCACGGCCGCCGCATCCACATCTGAAAGGAGCAGCTGCGGGCTGTTCCAGACCGGGCGGGCCGGCACCGGGTTCTTGGCCATGTTGCGAAGAGCGGTCTCCGCCGGACGGCCTTTGAGGAACACCCGATAGGAGGGCGTGCTCTCCGCAGCCCCCCGGGCGCCCAGACCGGGGGCCGGTCTCCCCAACCCACCGGCAAGGATCAGCATCCCGATGATCACCCCCTTCAACCGTTCCGCAGCGCATCGTCATTGATTTCACCCCGAAGGGTGAAACC
>Ga0197142_1003386_pt1 | contig 13382 bp, 13 predicted proteins | sample GBS60_MetaG_FD_148614 | JGI IMG/M metagenome (GOLD analysis project Ga0197142, IMG submission 148614) | Sediment microbial communities from Great Boiling Springs, Gerlach, Nevada, United States - GBS 60_MetaG | ecosystem: Environmental > Aquatic > Thermal springs > Hot (42-90C) > Sediment... | reverse complement strand
CTTCCAGCCCCGACGCGCAGAAGCGGTTCACCGTTGCGCCAGGCGTGCTTTGGGGCAGCCCCGCGCGCAGGGCGGCGACGCGGGCGACATTCATGCCCGATTCGCCTTCGGGCGTCGCGCAGCCGAAGATGACATCTTCGATTTCGCTGGGGTCTACGGCGGGGCATCGGGCGAGGACGGCTTGAATCGCCATCGCCGCGAGGTCGTCCGGTCGGGTGTGGCGCAGGCTGCCGCGGGGCGCTTTGCCGATGGGCGTGCGCGCCGCTGCCACAATCACGGCTTCGTTGCTCATGCGTGCCTCCATCGGCAAGAGGATACCTGACGGCATCGCACCTATTCCCCCAGCGCGTACTCCAGTGTCGCCACGCGCACGCAGACGCCGTTGCGCACTTGCTCCAGAATGAGCGACTGCGCGCTGTCGGCAACCTCGTCGCTGATTTCAGTCCCGCGCTGGATGGGACCAGGGTGCATCACGACGCATTCGGGCTTCGCACGCTGCAAGCGTTCCGCGTTGATTTGATAATCGCGGCGGTAGGCGTTTAGGCTGGGCAGGAGCCCATGCTGCATCCGCTCAGTTTGCAGGCGGAGCGCCATCACGACATCGGCGTCTTGGACAGCAGCGTCGGCATCGTGAGTAAGCGTAGCGTGGGGGAAGGGGGCATCGGGCAGTAGGGTTGGCGGCGCACAGAGCCACACCTCTGCGCCTGCCTGCGCGAGCAAGGTCAGGTTGGAGCGCGCCACGCGGCTGTGCCGAATGTCGCCGACGATAGCGACCTTGCGCCCCGCGAGCCAGCGCGTGTGCAGGTCGGGCATCCCGTAGTGGCGCCACAGCGTGTAAAGGTCAAGCATTGCCTGCGTGGGATGCTCGTGAGCGCCGTCGCCTGCATTCAGGATAGGCGCGGTGGCGACCTGCGCAGCAGTCTGCGGCGCGCCCGCCTGCGGATGACGCATCACGATTGCACGGACACCCTGCGCACAAAGCGTGCGCACCGTGTCTTGCAGGCTCTCGCCTTTGGCGACGCTGCTGACTTCCGCCGTAATCACCAGCGGGTGGTAGCCCAGCAGCACGCACGCCTGCTCGAACGCCGCGCGCGTGCGCGTGCTGGGCTCATAAAACAGCAAGGCAATCAGCGCGGCACGGGGCTGAATCGGTGGGATAGGGTTCGCTTGCAGGCGCGTGCGCCATTCCTCTGCGTGGCGAAGGATCTCAGGCACGGGCAAGTCTGCGGCAGTCAGCACATGGGGCATCGTCGCCTCCTACGGCAAGGGTGGTGCCGCCTTGCGCAACACCACGCGGTCGCGCCCTTCCAACTCCATCAGCTCTACGCGCACAAACTCGTTGCGGCTGGTCGGCAGGTTCTTGCCCACATAATCGGGGCGGATGGGCAACTCACGGTGCCCGCGGTCAATCAGCGTCGCCAACTGGATGCAGGCAGGGCGCCCCAGCTGCATAATTGCCTCCATCGCAGCGCGCACGGTGCGCCCCGTGTGGATGACCTCATCCACCAAGATGACGCGCTTGCCCGTGATAGGGAACGGTACATCGGTCTGGCTGCGGGTGATGCTACTGGGCTTGCGTTCGAGGTCGTCGCGGAAGGGGGTTATGTCCACGCTGCCGCACGGGATGCCGACGCCTTCGATTTGCGAGAGGGCGAGCGCGAGCCGTCGGGCAACAGGCGCGCCCCGACGCTGGATACCGACCACCACAAGGTCTTTCGCGCCGCGATTGCGCTCCAAGATTTCGTGTGCGATGCGCGTGATGGCGCGCCGCATATCCTCCGCGTCCATCACCACAACCTCGCCCTGCTCCGTCATCAGAGGGAGTATACCCACTTCACTGCCAGCACTCGTCGCCCAGCGTGCCTTCATAAAGTGCCTTGCCGACGATGACGCCCTCCAGCGTGGTGGACTGCGCCAGCGCACGCAACACGCTCAAGTCGCTTGCGTCGCGCACACCCCCTGAGGCAATCACGGGAACGGCGACCGCCTTTAGCAACGCGGCAAGTGGCTCGAGGTCAATACCTTGTAGAGTTCCGTCGCGCTCGATATGCGTGAAGATAATCCGTTGTGCGCCGCGCCGCACCAGCTCTTGGGCGACCTGCAGATAGTGCGTGTCGGAAACCGACCCCCAACCTGCAATAGCGGCGCGCCCCGCCTTCATATCGAGGGCGCAGGCGATTCGCTCGCCGTACTTTTCGAACAGCGCGCCCGCAAGTTCGGGCTGTTCCACAGCGAGCGTGCCCAATATCACGCGGTCGGCGCCCGCCTCTAAAAGGGTGCGCACCGCTGCCTCCGAACGCACCCCACCTCCTACCTGCACGGGAATCTCGACTGCCCGAACGACGCGCTGGATGAGTTCCAACTGGACGGGGTAGCCTGTGCGCGCGCCGTCTAAGTCTACCAAGTGGAGGCGCGGCGCTCCCCGCTGCGCCCAATGCTGCGCCAGCGCAACAGGGTCGTCGTAGTAGCGCGTCTCCCGCGCATAGTCGCCCTGAAACAAACGCACGGCAAACCCACCGCGTAAGTCAATCGCGGGGATCACCTCGAACGGTTTCATCGGTCGCGAATTGTACCAGAGGGCTCCATTCCCGCGCGGGGTACAATTCGCCTTGCTATGAAACTGTTCCGTTTGTATAGGAAGCAGGTGATTCCTGCGCCGTTGGAAACTGTGTGGGAGTTTTTCTCCAGCCCCGTGAACCTGAAGGTGATTACACCCCCATATATGGGCTTTGACATCCTGACACCCGTGCCTGACAAAATGGAGGCGGGGCTGATTATCGCCTACATCGTGCGCCCGCTGTTCAACATCCCGATGCACTGGGTCACGGAGATTACGCATGTCGAACCGATGCGCTTTTTTGTGGACGAGCAACGGTTTGGTCCGTACCGTTTTTGGCATCATCGGCACACTTTTACGCCTGTGGAGGACGGCGTACTGATGGAGGACTTGGTCTACTACGCGCTCAAGCAGCCGTTGATCGATGGCGTTATTCACAAACTGCTGGTGCGCCCGCGCTTGGAAGAGATTTTTGAGTATCGGCGCTGCAAAGTTGAGGAGATTTTCGGCACGGCACAAACGCCCGATGTGGAGAATTTGACCCCAGCTCGGCAGGCGAGGTAGGTATACTTTTTGGCGATGTTGTCCCCGACAGTGCGACCGACGGCTGCCGAGAGTGCTGGAGCGCGCACGCCCGCTCTGCAGCGCATACGCTTCACCCCAGAGATGTTCCATCGACTAGGGGAACTGGGGCTACAAGACGACGAGACCCGCTATGAACTGATTGAAGGAGACATCTACCCGATGACACCTGAAGGCGCCGAACACGCCGCGGTGGGCACGATGCGCGCCTACCGCCTGATGGAACGGCGCAGCGAGGCATGGCATGTGCGCATCGAGAGGCCGCTACACTTGGGCGAGAGCGAGGTCATCCCAGACCTCGCACTCGTGCCTGGGCGTCCTATCGAGTACCGCGCCCAGCATCCCGAAACTGCGCTGCTGGTGATAGAGATTGCCCACAGTTCGCTCCCGCGCGACCGACTGCTGAAACTGCCCCTGTATGCCCGTGCAGCCATTCCTGAGTATTGGGTCGTGAACCTCGTGGAGCAGCAGGTGGAAGTCTACAGAACACCCGTGGGAGACGCTTATCAGACTGTGTTGGTTCACACGGGCGAGTCGACGCTTGCACCGCTGTTTGCGCCCGACTGGGTATTCGTAGCGCGAGATTTGCTGCAGGTCGCATAGGCGACAACACGCGACTGACTGTAGGAGGGAACCGATGGAGAACCGCACGGAAGCTTTGCTCGCTGAGTTGCGCGGTGCGTTGCAGCAGCCGAACGGTGCGCTGCAGCAGTTGCTGGAAGCGTATGCGCCTCAAGACTTGGCGGAAGCCCTCTCGCTGATGGACAGCCCCGCCGAGCAGGCGCACGCGCTCATGCAAATGGACGAGGCGGTCGCCTCCGAGATTTTGGAGTACCTGGAGCCGTCGCTGGTCGACGAGATTTTCGAGCATATCCCGTTGGACAAAGCTGCGCGCCTGCTGCAACTCATCCCTGCCGATGATGCCGCGCAAATCCTCGACGAGCTGGACGAGGCGAAAGCGGAGGCGCTCCTTGGGCAGATGGCACCGCCCGAAGCACGGGAGGTGCGCGAACTGCTGGAGTACCCCGAAAACACCGCTGGACGCCTGATGGTGCGCCAGTATGTGCGTGTGCGACCCGACTGGACCGTGGAGATGACCCTCGACTACCTGCGGCAAGTCGGCAGCGAAATCGAAACGATTTACTACCTCTATGTGGTGGACGCGCGGCAACGACTGATTGGCGTCTGCTCGCTGCGCGATGTGGTTGTGAGCGACCCCAGCAAGCGCATCGAGCAAATCATGGAGACGGATATTATCGTCGTCAAGCCCGAAACTGACCAAGAAGAGGTTGCCAATCTGCTCTCCAAGTACGATCTGCTGGCAGTGCCCGTGGTGGACGAGCTGGGGCGGATGCTGGGCATCGTCACGGTGGACGATGTGGTGGACATTCTGGTGAGCGAGAGCACGGAGGATGTGTTGAAACTGGGCGGTGTGGAGGCGACCGAAGAGCCGTACTTTCGGCAGACCCCGTGGCAACTGGTACGAAAGCGGGTGCGCTGGCTAGTGTTTTTGTTCGTGGCGCAGCTCCTTTCGGGGGCGGTGCTGCGCACCTACGATGACGCGATTCAGAAGGTCACTGCGCTGGCGTGGTTTATCCCGCTCCTGATTGGGTCGGGCGGCAACGCGGGAGCGCAGACGACGACCACCATTACCCGCGCGATTGCGCTGGGTGAAGTACGCTGGCACCAGGTGCTGCGAGTGATGGGGCGCGAGATGCGCACGGGGCTACTGCTGGGCAGTCTGGTCGGAGTTATTGGCATCCTGAACGCGCTTGTGTGGACACGCGCCGGCTACGCTTGGGAAGACCAGTTTCGAATCGCGCTCACAGTCGGGCTGGCACAAGTCGGGATTATCACGCTGGCAACGACAGTAGGCGCGTGCCTGCCCCTGATTGCCAAACGGCTCAATATCGACCCTGCCGTGATGTCTGCGCCGTTTATCACTACGATTGTAGACGCCTCTGGGCTGCTGCTCTACTTCACCTTAGCGCGGTTGATTGTGTTCAACTGAGGGAACCTACTCCCGCACGCTCACAGGAAATCTGCGTTTAGGAGCGAACTGCTGGCGCGATGGAACGCGACAGGGAGTTCGTTTCGATACGCTGGGTTGTCGCAGGTATTCTGATAGGGATAGTTGGTGGCTTGTGGCTTAACTATGCAGGCGGTGCGCGCTCGCCGCTGTTTGGTGTGGTGGAGCTGGGCGCAGACCTGTTTATTCGCCTACTGCGGATGGTGGTCGTGCCGTTGGTCGTGGCGTCGCTCATTACCGCGGCGGCGGGGCTGGACACGCGCTACCTGGGACGGCTCGGCATCATTACGCTAATCTACTACACCTCGACCACAGTGTTGGCAGCGGCGTTGGGACTGGTGATTGTGAACCTTGTGGATCCGGGGGTCGGCGCAGTGATTCAGGAAGCAACCACCCCGAAAGAGATTCTGGAACGCGAGCCGCCGACTTTTGCCGACCTGCTGCGCAATCTCATCCCCGCGAACCCTATCGATGCGTTGGCGCGCACGGACATGCTCCAGATTATCAGTTTCAGTCTGATTGTGGGCGTTGCGCTCAACATCATGGGCGACCGTGCGCAGGCGGTTAAGGGCTTCGTCGGCGAAGTGTTGGAACTCTCGATGGTCATCGTGCGCTGGGTGCTGTACCTGTTGCCTGTAGGGGTGGCGTTGCTATTGGCGCGGACGATCGGTCAGGCAGGTTGGGAGGTGTTCGCGCCGCTGGTGAAGTACATGGGCGCGGTGCTGGGCGGGCTGGCAATTCATGGGCTGATTGTGCTGCCGCTGCTGGTGTGGGTGCTGGGGGGTGTACCGCCATGGCGGTTTCTGTCGGGCATTTCGAATGCGATGCTGACCGCGCTTAGCACCAGTTCCAGCGCGGCGACGCTTCCTGTGACGATGCGCACCGTTGAACGCGAACTGAAGGTGCCAGGCTACATCAGCCGATTTTGCATCCCGATTGGCGCGACGGTGAACATGGACGGCACGGCGCTTTATGAAGCGGTTGCCGCGCTATTTATTGCACAAGCCTATGGAGTATCGCTGGAGTTTACGCAGCAGATTGTTGTGTTGTTTACGGCGACGCTGGCAGCGATTGGCGCGGCGGGCATCCCCAGCGCGGGACTGTTCACGATGGTGATTGTGCTGCAATCGGTGGGGCTACCGCTGGAGGGCATCGGGCTGATTCTGGCGGTGGATCGGATACTGGATATGTTCCGCACGATGGTGAATGTGGAGGGCGATGCAGGCGGCGCGGTGATTCTGACCAACATCGTCGGGCGGAAATGAGGGGGTCTTGCATGCGTTAGCAAGTAGGGTATAATCGAAGGCGTCGGGGCGTGGCGCAGTATGGTTAGCGCGCTACCATGGGGTGGTAGAGGTCCCCGGTTCGAGTCCGGGCGCCCCGACCATGTGCGCCCGTAGCTCAGCGGACAAGAGCACCAGACTTCGGATCTGGGGGTCGGGGGTTCGAATCCCTCCGGGCGCGCCAGACGATTTGTTGCGCCTGCGGTATGCGGATACCCCACATGTTGCGCTTACTTTGCCCTCTACTGCTTCGCAAATCCGCGCGTCTGGAGTTCTCGAAGCCCGCTCCTGTGCTTATTATGTATCTTGGCGCAGACACCCCAGAGCGGTATCCAGCACGCTTGCGTCCACCTTTGTTTTCAGGGCGCGTTCGAGGCTCTTGCGCTTTATGGCGCGGCGGAGACACTCGGCGTTGGGGCATAGGTACGCGCCGCGTCCGGGCAGGCGCTGATGGATGTCAAAGACGACTTGGCAGGTTTGGGGGCAGCGGGCAAAGCGCAACAGTTCGCGTTTTGCGGCGGTGCGCCGACACGCAGCGCACCGCCGAATCGGGTTATGCGGACTTCTCTTTCTCCGCTTTGGCAATCTCTTCCTCCGAACGCACCTCCAGGCTCCAGCCCGTGAGTTGTTCGGCGAGGCGCACATTCACGCCGCCGCGCCCTACCGCTTGACGCAGCTGGTTGTTCGGCACGACCACTAACGCGCTCTTGTTCGCCTTGTCCAAAATCACGCGGTTCACGCGGGCAGGGCTAAGTGCGTCGCGAATGAACTGCACGGGGTCGCTGCTCCATTCGATGACATCGATATGCTCGCCGAACAGTTCGTTGCTGATGGCTTGGATGCGCATGCCGCGCTGTCCCAAGCACGCGCCAACAGCGTCGATGAGCGGGTTTTTGGAGTGTACGGCGATTTTGGTGCGCTCGCCTGCTTCGCGAGCGATGGCTTTGATTTCCACATCGCCGCTGGCGACTTCGGGCGCCTCTTGTGCCAGCAGGCGCGCCACCAGTTGCGGCTCTGTGCGTGAGGCGATGACCTTCATATCGCGCAGGCGCGGCTCGCGTCCCCGCTCGGTCGGCGGCGCTTTGACCTCCAGCACCAGTACCTTCAACGGCTCGCCGATTTCGTAAGTGTCGCGCGGGCTTTGATGCTTTTCAGGCAACACCACCTCGACACGCCCATACGAGAGGAGCACCTTCGGACCGATGAAGCGTTCCACGCGCGCGGTAATCACATCGCCGACGCTGGCGTTCAACTCGCGCATCGCATGCTCGCGCTCCAACTCGCGCAGACGCTGCGTCAGCACCTGGAAGGCGTTTTGCACAGCGATGCGCCCGAACTCCGCGATGGAGGCTTCCATCTGCACCGTGTCGCCCACTTCCAGCGCAGGGTTCAGCTTTTGCGCCTCCTCTAACGCAATCTGCGTGCTCTCGTCGGTCACAACGCCGACTACCTCCTTCTCCACAAAGATTCGAAAACAGTTCGGTTGGTCGGGCGTGAATTTGGCGCGCACCCGCGCGTTCTGGGGCAGGTGCATCTGCTTGCGATAAGCGTTCGCGAACGCGCCTTCCAGAGTCGCCACCAAATCTGCGTAGGGAATCCCACGCTCGCGCTCCAACTGCTTCAGTATCTCCACAATTTCGTTGCAAACCATTGCGCATACCCCCTTTGGGGGCGTCTCGGCTGTTAAAGACAAAGAGTGGGCAGAATCCCACTCTTCCCTTCTCCGCGCCGCCCATAGAGAGTATACCCAAGCTTTCATGGATTCAGGAAGCCTCTTGCGCGATAGCTCTAACGATACTACTTCGAGTACTATATCCTTATCCGTTCGCCCTCAGGCTTGCCGATGGTTGCTTCACAGTCGGACGCCCGTCCTCCAGCCACAGCGGGGTTGGCTGCACCGCGCGCACGCCCGATTTGTCCAATGTCGCCTGCAGTAGCACTGCCTGACGCGATAATCGTGAGCGGGGCGTATGGATGAAGTTGCCGACGCTGTAGAACACATGCGCTGCGCCGACCCGTTCGTAGCCCTGCACGACATGCGGGTGATGCCCGACGATGAGTGTTGCGCCCGCGTCTGCCAGCAAGCGTGCGATGCGTCGCTGCTTAGCGTTGGGGCGCGTTGTACCCTCGTCGCCCCAGTGCGGGATGACGACCAGCGCATCGGCGCTCGCGCGCGCCTCACGCAAGACGGGCAGCACGGCGTCCAGCGTCGCCACGCCAGGCGTGCGCTTACCTGCAGGGAAGCCGCGCGGCACGACCGCCGTAAAGCACACGAACGCGACCCGCAACCCGCCGAAGTCCACATACACGGGCTGCGCTGCCGCCGCGCGGTTCGCGCCCGCACCCGCCCACCAAACACCTGCCTGCCACAGGTAGTCCATCGTGTCCAGCAATCCAATCGCGCCGTAGTCCATCGAGTGGTTGTTGCCCAGCGAGACCATCGAGACACCCGCCAGACGCAAGTGCGCTGCCAGTTCGGGCGGCGCGCGGAAGGTGTACTCTTTGGGCAGCGGCGCGCCGCGCGTGCTAATGCACCCCTCCATGTTCAGCACCGTCCAGTCCGCTTCGCGCAGCAGGGGGGCAATCGGCTCGAAAAGGTAGCCCAGCCCGCGCGCCCGCGCGATTTGCGACACGCCCTTACCGAAGATGATGTCGCCCCCAATCGCGATGCGCACCTGCATTCAGCCCTCCAGCACGCGCAGGTACTGCCCGACGATGTGCCCCTCCTCGAACTGCTGCAGCCACTCGTCGGGCGCAGTCAGCAGTTGCCCTTCCAGCCCGCGCACGATGGCGTCCGCCAGCGCGTCCACATCGCCCACAGGCACTAGTGCGCCGTAGCGACCGCCGTCCAGAATCTCGCGCGGTCCGCTGGGGCAGTCGGTGCTGACCACGGGGCAGCCGCACGCCATCGCCTGAATCAGCGCGTTGGGCAGCCCCTCGTAGCGCGACGACAGCACGAACACCCGCGCACGGCGCATGTAGGCAAACGGGTTCGGCTCGTAGCCAGGCATCGCGACGGAGTCGGTAATACCCAGCGCGTGCGCCAGTCGCCAGAGGTCGGCGTGCAACTCGCCCTCGCCCAGAATCAGCAGTCGCGCGGGGCAGCGCTGGCGCACCTTCGCGAACGCCCGCAACAGGGTCGGGTAGTCTTTGGCTGGCGTCAGGCGTCCGACTGCCAGCACCACAGGCGGCGCGCCGACCTCGAACCACGGGTGCTGCAACGGCTCATCGCGTAAGCGCAGCAGTCGCTCGGTAATCACGGGGTTGTAAATGCACGGTACGCGGCTTTCAGGCAACCCCGTTAGGCGCAGCAGGTCGTGTTGCACGCCGCGCGACACGGCGACAATCGCGTCCGCCTGTCGGTACACGCGCGCAATCAGCACGGGCACGATGCGATCCTTCGGCTTGACTGCGAGACCGAACTCGCGGGTGGGCGTGCTGGCTTCACGCACCACGACGCGCGTTCTACCTCGCGCCAGTCGCCGCGCCAGAATCGCCACAAGGTTCGGCTGGCTCAGCGTGCTGAGCAGCGCGTCGGGGCGTTCCCGTCGCAGGTAGCGCGCCAGCGGCAGCACGGTGCGTATGGCGCGGTAGGTGTTGAGGTCAACGATGCGCGCTTCGGCGCACAGTTCCTTGCGCAGTTCGCCCTGCGGTTTCATCAGCACAACCTGCACAGTGTGCCCCAGCGCAGCGAAGCGGTTCGCCAGCGTGACCAGCACCCGCTCCGCCCCACCGACCTCCAGACTCACCGTAAACAGCGCGAGTTTCACGACTATACCCGTACCGCAACAATCCGGAACGAGTTCGCCCAGCGGATGCTCAGCGGGGTCAGCGCCATGAGGATCGCGTTTGCCGTGCGCACCAGCGGGTTGCCCTTCGCACCCCCGAAGTAGGCATACGCGCGGGCGCGGAAGCCGTAGGACTCGATCTGGCGCGCCAACTCGAACGGGTTGAACAGCCGTTCGATGACCGCGCCCGAATAGGGGTTCACGGGGCAGGTCTCGCCTGTGAATCGGGAGTCGGGCATCTCGCCTGTGGCGCGGTAGCGGTGCACAGCATCCAGAATCGCGGGCTGGGTCATCCCGCTGGTGCGCCGCGCCAACTCTGCAACGGTTTCGGCGTCCAAGTCAGGGGCGCACTCGCGAATAATCGCCGCGCGCATCTCACGGTACGGCTGCCACACTGTATGCCCCTCAAACTTGCCCGCGGGTCCGTTTTCGAACCGCTCCCAGATTAGGCGCGTCTTGTGCGCTAAGGCGGGATTCGCGCCGTTGTTGCCGTCGGCAATGAGCAGCACGCCGCCCGTGCGCAGCCACTGCGCCGCCCGCTCCAGAAACCGCTCCACGCTGGGGTAGTGCGAAATCGCCTCGTTGGAGAGAACCATGTCGAACGCGCCCTGCGGGTAGTCCGCTTCGTCCAGTCCTGCCTGTGTCGCGTGCAGGCTCGTCAGCCCATGCTCGGCAATCATCCGCTGCAACACCTGTAGGCGACCAGCGAGCGGGTCAAAGCCGTGCCCCTCGGCGACACCCATAAAGTGCAGAATCACCAACTGCAGTCCCAGCCCGCAGCCGACATCCAGCACGCGCTTGCCCGTCGGGTCGAACCGCGCCAGCGTACACAGGTCATACACGAAGCGGGTGTATTCGCGGCAGCCCGCCAGCGTGCCCAAGCGCGGGTAGTAGTTCAGCAGTTCGGCAGCGTGTTCGGGGCGCGACTCGTCGCGCAGCACGGCTTGGTACAGCGCGTACACCTGCTGGGCGACTTGGGCGTAGTCAGGCATAGCAGGATTGTACCACACACAGGGTACACTCATACTATGCACCCGACTGCGCTGCTGATTGTGGATGTGCAGAACGACTTCTGCCCTGGCGGCGCGCTGGCAGTGCCCGAAGGCGATCAGGTGATCCCCCCGCTCAACCGCGCGGCGGCGTGGGTGGCTCGGCGTGGCGGGCTGGTGGTCGCCTCGCGCGATTGGCACCCGCGCAACACGCGCCACTTCAAAGAGTTCGGCGGGTTATGGCCCGTCCACTGCGTGCGAGAGACGCAGGGCGCGGCGTTCCACCCTGACCTAAAACTGCCCGACGGCGCGGTCATCATCTCCAAAGGCACGGGCATGGAAGACGACGGCTACTCGGCATTCGAAGGGCGCACGGACGATGGCAAGGCCCTGCACGAGGTGCTGCAGGCGCACGGCGTGCGTCGCTTACTGGTCGGCGGGCTAGCGACCGATTACTGCGTGCGGGCGTCCGTGCTGGACGCGCTCAAGCACGGCTACGAGGTCGTCGTGCTGACCGACGCGATTCGTGGGGTGAACCTGCAGCCCGACGACAGCGCACGCGCCCTGCAGGAGATGCAAGCGCACGGCGCGCGACTGCTGACCACCGACGACGCGCTACGGGACGATAATTAGCCCGCTGCCAGATGCCCCACGCAGCACCTGCTGCACGAACGCAGGCTCTGGCAGCGCGCCCTCGAAACTGTGGCGGTCGTTGATGACCGTCTTCGGCACCGCCATCACGCCGTACTGGTTCGCCAGTTCGGGGAAGTCCTCGCTGCTGACGCCTTCGGCGGTAATCAGGTCGCTTGCCATCGCCAGTTTGTGCGCCATGCGTACTGCGGCAGGGCAGTAGGGGCAGCCGTAGGTCACGAACACGCGGATATGCACGGGGTTGCGCAGGTTCGCCAGCATCAGGCGGCTGTCAGGGGACAGCGCAGGGTCGCCCTTGCCGACATCTTCAATCGCCCCAATTAGCGACGCGAACTCAAAGCCTGCGGGTACGCCCAAGTAGCGGATGCCGTAGTCTTTCTCTTCCGTACGCACCACAATCGCAGGCGCATGCGTGATACCGTACTCCTGTGCGACGCTCGGCTCCGCTTCCAGCGCATGCTGCTCCAGCGTGAGTTTGCCACCGCTGACGCCCACCAACTCCTGCGTCAACTGGGAGACCAACTCGCTGGTTTCAGGCTGCTGGCTCGTGGTGAACACGACCAGCTTCACCGTGTTCGGCAGCCCCGATAGTCGCTGCTGTAGCACTTGTCGGTCGTTCTCCTGTAGGATAGTCATCGTCGCCTCCTATGAGTTGTTCCATGTTGATTAGAGGAAGGTACTCGCCGAAATGTTGCACGGTACATGCTACTGCCTGCCCTCCAGTTTAGCGAGGGCGGCTTGGAGGGAGTCGGGATGGTCAGCAATCAGGCGTTGCAGGATGGCGTTCGCCGCGTCGGGCTGCCCCTGCTGGTGCAGCAGGCGGGCGTGCAGCAGCAGCCATTCGGGGCGGTCGGGCAGGTCGGGATGGCGCGTCAGCGTCTCCAGCCAGCGCAGGGCGCGCGTCCGCTCCTGACGGCGTTCGGCAGTGCGCAGTAGCGTCTGCAGGGTCGGCGCGTCCAGCATATGCAGGCGGTCTAACTCGCTCAGTAGGTCGGCGGCGTCGGCGGCGTGCGCGTCGTCGCCCCGCGCCAGTGCGCTTTGCACTGCCTCGCGCAGCAGGGGGCTTGCTTCGTCGGGGTCGCCCAGCATCGCCCATGCTGCGCCCTGCAGGTAGCGCACGCGCGGCGCGTCGGTCGCGGGCAGTTGCTGCAGGTAGTGCAGCGCGTCGCCCGCCGCGCCCTGTTGCAGTGCCCGCTGCGCACACTCCAGCAGGTACTCCTGCTCGCCTTGTGCGCCCGCACCCCACAGCAGCGCCAGCGTCAGCCCCGTCGCAAAGCCGCCCAAGTGCGCCCAGTAGCCAATCGCGGACGGCGTCGGCTGACCCGCCTCCAGAATCGCGCCCGCACCCTGCAACAGCACCCACGCCAGCACGCCCACCCACAGCGGCACGGACAGCCCCCACCGATTCGGCGACGCCCACACCAGGCGCACCCGCCGCCGATAGAACCGCAACGCGAAGTAGCCGACCAGCCCCGAAATCGCGCCCGACGCGCCCACCAGCCC
>Ga0197142_1003385_pt1 | contig 13390 bp, 9 predicted proteins | sample GBS60_MetaG_FD_148614 | JGI IMG/M metagenome (GOLD analysis project Ga0197142, IMG submission 148614) | Sediment microbial communities from Great Boiling Springs, Gerlach, Nevada, United States - GBS 60_MetaG | ecosystem: Environmental > Aquatic > Thermal springs > Hot (42-90C) > Sediment... | reverse complement strand
AGAATAACCAGAGGACATATCTTGTACAACAAAACCTTTTGAATTAAAAGCAAGATCTAAATTACTATTCGCAGGATTGGTTCCGGCATTATTTGTATTGTTGAAATTACTATTATCAGAAGTATTATTTACTAGTGGCAAAATTAGGTACGAATCACTTTTTTTACTACAAAAGATAAAATTTAAAGAAAAAATAAATAAAATTAGTGAAATTTGGAACAATTTATTTAAAAGTCGATTAAACATATCATCCTCCCTTCTTTATATTTTAATATTTTATTATTATATTGTTATCTTATGACATATTTTATAAATAATTGATTTTTTTATTGATTTTGACTTGATTGAATCGGCTTTATAAAATCTTTTCATTAAACCAAAAGCTATTTAAATGAAAATTTTTTATAATTTCAAATCCATTTATAATATCCTTAGTTAAATAAAAAATTGAAGAATGCTCGAATTTTACGAAATATTGATAAAAAATTAACAAAAAGTTGAAAATCATAAGGGGATAACCCTTATGATTATATTTGTACTTTTTCTCTTTCTTTAATTTTGATTTGATCATCTTCGATGGTCAATACATATTGTTTTTCTGTGTCGTATTGGCCTTCGAGGATGACTCTTGCTAGGTAGTTGCCTACTTCTTTTTGGATAAGGCGTTTAAGAGGTCTTGCACCGAATTGTGGATCGTATCCGCGTTTTGCTAACCATTCTAAAAGGGATTTAGAGAATACTAAGTTCAAACCTTTTTCTTTTGCTCTTTGGCTTAATAGGTTCAATTGAATTTTTACGATATCTAATAATACATCTTCTGTTATTGGGTTGAACATAATCACTTCGTCTATTCTATTCAAGAATTCTGGTCTAAAAAACCGAAGAAGTTCTTGATTTACTAATCGTTCTTTTTCTTCTCCTGTTAAAGATAGATCCATTAAAAAATGGCTTCCCAAGTTCGAAGTCATGATGATCAAAGTATTTTTAAAATCGACGGTTCTTCCTTTAGAATCTGTTAAGCGACCATCGTCGAATATTTGCAAAAAGATGTTAAAAACTTCAGGATGTGCTTTTTCTACTTCGTCGAATAATATTACCTGATAGGGTCTTCTTCTTACTGCTTCTGTTAATTGTCCTCCTTCTTCGTATCCTACATATCCTGGGGGTGCTCCAATAAGTCGCGCAACTGCATGTTTTTCCATATATTCGGACATGTCGAATCGTAGTAAAGCATGTTCGTCGTCAAATAGAAATCTTGCTAATGCTTTCGCAGTTTCGGTTTTACCTACACCAGTAGGTCCTAAGAAAAGAAATACTCCCATTGGTCTATTGGGTTCAGAAAGTCCAGAACGATTTCTTAAAATTGCATCGGAGACTGCTTTTAAGGCGTGATCTTGACCAATGACTTGTTTTTTTAATTCTTCGTACATATTAAGCAATTTATCTTTTTCGCTTTGGAGCATTTTTGCAACAGGTATTCCAGTCCATCTACTTACTATAAGAGCAATATCTTCTTCGGTTACTTCTTCTTTTAGATATTTTTTTTCTGCTGTTTCGATTTGTTTTTCTAATTCTTGGAGTTGTCTTTCTAATTGAACAATTTGTCCATAACGGATTTCTGCAACTTTATTGTAATCTCCAATTCTTTCGTATTCTTTTTCTTTGATTCGAAGTTGATCAATTTGTTCGCGAATTGCTTTGGCTTTTTCTACGATTTCACGTTCGCTTTCCCAAATTCCTTTTTTTTGTCTAAATTCTTCTTCGAGGTTTGCCAATTCTTGTTCTAATTCTTGTAGTCTTTGTTGAGATGCTTTGTCTTTTTCTCTTTTTAGAGCCTCTCTTTCTATTTTTAAAGATTGAATCTTTTTAGAAATTTTATCTAAGTCTTCTGGTAGAGAATCGAGTTCTATTCGCATTTTACTCATTGCTTCGTCGATTAAATCAACTGCTTTATCGGGTAAAAATCGATCTCGAATGTATCGATCCGAAAGTTTAGCAGCAGCAATGATTGCACCGTCAGTAAGGCGAATACCATGATGAAGTTCATATCGATTTTTTAATCCTCTTAAGATAGTAATCGTTTCTTCTACTGTGGGTTCTTTTACAAATACAGGTTGAAATCGTCTTTCTAATGCTTGATCTTTTTCTATATATTTTTGGTATTCTTTAAGGGTTGTTGCTCCTATGCATCGTAATTCGCCTCTTGCTAAAGCTGGTTTGATCATATTCGCAGCATCCATTGCTCCTTCTGCTGCACCTGCTCCCACAATTGTATGTATTTCGTCAATAAAAAGAACAATTCTTCCATCAGAGCGAATGACTTCGTCGAGTAGTGCTTTTAATCGATCTTCGAATTCTCCTCTGTATTTCGCGCCAGCGATCATACTTCCTAAATCTAATGCCCAAATTTCTTTGTCTTTTAGGGTATCGGGCACTTCGCCAGAAACGATTTTACCTGCTAATCCTTCGACAATAGCTGTTTTACCTACGCCAGGTTCTCCGATTAAGATGGGGTTGTTTTTTGTTCTTCTTGTTAATACTTGCATAATTCGACGAATTTCTTCGTCTCGACCAATAACGGGATCGAGTTTTCCTTTTCGTGCAAGTTCGTTAAGGTTTTTTGCATACTTAGATAGAGCATCCATACTATCTTCGGGGTTATCGGAAGTTATAGGTCTATCGCCGCGTAAATCTTTGATTACTTGAAGAATACTATCTCTTGTTAATCCTAAGTTTTCGAGTTCTCTTGTGAGTTTATATCGATTTTCTAAATAGGCTAATATTACGTGTTCGGTAGATAGATATAAATCTCCTTTGTTTGTCATGATTTTTTCCGCTTTTTGGAGTAGATTAACAAAAGTCGATGATGGCCTTACTTCGTAATCACCTTGAACTTTGGGTAATGTATTGATACTATTTTCGAATAATTTTAAGACTGTTTCTTTAGAAATGTTTAATTTGGATAATAACATTTCTCCTATTCCATTCTTTTGAGAAAATATTTCGTACATTAAATGTTCTGGTGCAACTTCTGTATTTTGTTTTTCTTTTGCTAAGTTTTGGGAATTCTGAATTGCTTGTGCAAGCATCGTGGTAATTTTATCTAACTTCATAACAATCTCCTTGTTTAGTAAAAAAATTATAATTTTTAATATTGCAATCAATTCATTTGAAAATGATTCTCATTATTAACTATTTTTTATTCCTAAAATGATTAGGAAATTTTTATTCTTATTTTAAGCAAAAATTATACCGAAAAATGCTTAATTAAAAAATAATTAATTGAAAAAAATATAATTTAATTAAATAAAAATGTCAAAAAAGGATGATTTTATCAATTTTATCGAATTATTAAATTAAATATATAAAAATCTTTAATCGTAATTGACAATTGAAAGAATAAAAAAAAATCATGCCTATAAAAAATTATTCCAAACCAAGGTCATTAGTATGAATGCTTTAAAACGAATCATCCAAAAACATGGTGGTAAACTAACACTAATAATACTAACCTTAGGATTTATTTATTATCTATATGGAGTAAATCCTAAATATCAAGGGTATGCACCAGATCAACCTATCCCATTTAGCCATAAAATACACTCTGGGGAAGTAGGAATCGATTGTAAGTTTTGTCATTATACAGTAGAGCGATCTCCTCATGCCAGTGTACCTGATCTAAATACATGTATGAAGTGTCATAGTCAAATTGCAGGAGATAGTCCAGATATACAATTTTTAAGAAAATCTTACGAAGCTGGTATTCCCATTCGATGGAATAAGGTTCATGATTTACCTGACCATGCTCATTTCAATCATAAAGCACATATTGCAAGAGGTTTTGAATGTCAAACTTGTCATGGTCCAGTAGAGACAATGGATAAAGTGCAAGTCCATTCTCCATTTAATATGGGTTGGTGTGTCAATTGTCACAGACAATACGCTGAAGAAGAAAAACCAGCAGGTAAAAATAACGCGATAGGAATAACAACCTGCGGAACTTGTCATTATTAAAATAAATCAATAAGGGAATAAAACTATGAAGGAAACAAAAAAATATTGGCAATCATTAGAAGAACGTTCAAAAACAACCATAGAAAATTGGAAAACGCCAGAATTCGAGTACACACTTAACGAGATGATAGAATATGCGAAAAACAAAAAAATCACAAGAAAAGATTTCGTTAAGTTTATGGGTGCTTCTGCTATTATGTTGCAGGCAGCATGTCGAAGACCAACAGAACAAATCGTTCCAGCAGTAATTCAAGCACCTGAGTATACACCAGGAGAGAAACTCTATTATGCCTCTTCAACACCAGAGGGAACAGGGATTGTAATTCATGTTCGAGAAGGACGTCCTATTAAAATTGCAGGAAACCCAGAACATCCTCTAACAAAAGGTGGAGTATCTGCAAGCGAAGTAGCTGATTTATTAGATTTATATGATCCCGATAGATTAAGATATCCCGTAGTTATCGAAGAGAGAAGAAAAAAGAAAGTTAAAAGAGATGATGTAATTTCTGACATTCAGAATAAATTAAGTAAGGATAATTATGTATTGATCACTGGTCCCATTCAAAGTCCAACCTCTAGAAAAATTATCAATGCATTTTTAAAACAATTTCCTAATGGTAAGCATGTTGAGTTTAGACCAGATCCTTCTTTAAGGCAAATTCGCGAAGGTCAAAAATCTTGTTATGGACAAGATTTGATTCCTTTGTATAGGTTTGATAAAGCAAATCTTGTTGTAGCAATAGAAAGCGATTTTCTTGGAACATTACCTGGAAATGTAATCTATACACGAGCATTTACAGAAAAAAGAAACCTCAATTATAAACAAAAAGGATATAACACCTTGATTGTGTTTGAATCCATGTATACAGTAACCGGTTCTAATGCAGACCATCGTTATCCTATTAAACCCGGTGATGCATCTACTGTTGCATTATCCATTGCAGCAGAACTTAATAATAATTTAAAAATTGGACCTTATACAAATAACAACGATGTAGTCAATTTATTGAATGCATATTTGCCGGAAAAAATAGAATCTATCATTGGTGTGCCAGCAAGTGCAATTAAGTCTGTTGCAAGTCAGTTAGCAAAACAAACAGGGAAATCGATTGTTATTTCTGGTTCTCCTTTGGCAGCAGATGGATCAAACAATACTCAGATTGCTGTGAACTTGATTAATACTATCTTAGAAAACGATGGAAAAACCATAGATTATCAAAATACACTCCAATTATCTGCGGGAAGTTCTGATCAAGAAATTCTAAGTATTATTGAACAAATCAAAAATGGAAAAATCAAGACTGTACTATTAGCTAATGCGAATTTGGTTTATCATTTACCACCAGCAACAGGAATCGAAGAAGCATTAAAAAAAGCAGATTATGTTGTATCTTTTAGCGATAGAATTGATGAAACTGGTTGGTTATCGAAGGCAGTATTACCTCTATCTCATTATCTAGAATCTTGGGGCGATGTAGAAATTGTTAAAGGAATTTATTCAGTCATACAGCCTACAATTCGACCTTTGTATGATACATTATCCCTCGAAGATTATTTAATTCAAATCGCTTATGGTAGTTTAGAAGGGGTAGAAAACTATCATCAATTAATAAAAAAAGAATGGTCAAAATTTAATAATAAAAACTTTACAAAATTCTGGATAGAAGTGCTACAAGCAGGATATTATTCCGAAACCAATTTAAAAACCGCTGAAAAATCAAGAAATTATAATCTTGCTGTATTAAAAAACCTTCCCAAAGAGCCAAAAACAAATTCTGGTTTTAGAGTAGGGTTGTTTTATAACGTTTCTGTACTTGATGGAAAAGGTGCAAATAACGCATATAGACAAGAAATGCCTGATCCAGTGACAAAAATTGTTTGGACGAATTATGCTGCAATTCTTCCAGAAACAGCAAGAAAACTAAAATTAAAACAAGGTTCCATTGTCGAAATCAAAACAAAAGAGGGGAATGTTCGATTACCATTACAATTGCAACCTGGAATTCACCCCGATGCTATTTTGATTCCATTAGGATATGGTAGAACATCTGCTGGGAAGGTAGCTAATGGTATTGGCGATAACGGTTTAAAGATCGCTCGCATTCTAGAAAATTCAATTCAATTAACATCACTAGAAACAGAACAACAAGGTGAACTTCCCTTTAAGTTAACAGGCGAAAGAGTTACTTTACCATGTACGCAAGTAGTTTATCGTTCTGGTAAAAATACAGAAGATAGAGCGTTTTTCGCTCCTGGAACACTACCAAATGCACCCTACGATGGTTCATCCCAATACGATAGACAAATTGTTCTAGAAACAACTTATAAGGATTTTAATAAAGGTTGGAAAGCTCCCAAACAAACTATCGAATATCCCGAAAATGCCTCTTTAATGCCAGAATGGAAGTATGATGGAATTCGTTGGCATATGGTTATTGATTTGAATCTTTGTACTGGATGTGGTGCATGTGTAACGAGCTGTAATATAGAAAATAATATACCAACCGTAGGACCAGAAGAAGTCGCAGTTGGAAGAGAAATGCATTGGATGCGAATTGATAGATATTATTCTGGGGATGAAAAAAATCCCGAAGTCGTACATCAGCCTATGTTATGTCAACATTGCGAAAATGCACCTTGTGAAAATGTTTGTCCTTTTGCTGCAACATCTCATAGTGACGAAGGATTGAATGTAATTGCATACAATAGATGTGTAGGTACAAGATATTGTGCGAACAACTGTCCTTACAAAGTTCGACGATTTAACTGGTTCGAAAATTGGGATTACATGGAAGGTGCAGTAAGAAAACTTCGTGATCCTCAACAATTGGCGTTAAACCCTGATGTTACAGTACGACGAAGAGGTGTTATAGAAAAATGTACCTTCTGTATACAAAGATTGAACAAAGCTCAAATAGATGCAAAAGTAAAAGGACTCAAACGTGTAGTTGATGGAAGTGTAAAAACAGCTTGTCAAGAAGTATGTCCAGCAAATGCAATCTATTTTGGAGATATTAACGATCCAAATTCTGAAGTATCGCGATTAGTCAAGAATGGACGTGGTTATAAGGTATTAGATTTTCTTGGTGTAAATCCATCCATTACCTATTTAGCTAAGGTAAGAAACCCAATCATTTAAAAAGGAAAGGTATATGGCACTAGAATCATTAACAAAAGAACAAAAAGAATATATTAGTCCTACAATGGTAGAAGGAAACAAGAGTTATAAACAAATCACAGATGATATAATTAGACCTGTAAATACGTTTCCTTCTAAATTATGGTGGATAGCCTTTGGAATTGCTTTTTCTTTATTGCTTTTATTGTTAGCAGAAATTGCTTATCTTGTCGCTGCTGGAATTGGTATCATTGGTATCAATGTTCCTGTAAGCTGGGGTTCGTTTATTATTACCTTTGTTTTTTGGATTGGTATTGGACATGCTGGAACGTTGATTTCGGCAATTCTATATGTTTTTAGACAACAATGGAGAATGGCAATTAATCGTTCTGCCGAAGCAATGACTATTTTTGCCGTTATGTGCGCAGGAATTTACCCTCTAATTCACGTTGGACGAATTTGGTTTGTTTTCTGGATATTCCCTTATCCCAATGAACGTGGAACATTATGGCCAAATTTTCGTTCTCCTTTATTGTGGGATGTATTTGCAATTTCTACATACTTTACAGTTTCGTTAGTATTTTGGTACTCTGGATTGATTCCCGATTTTGCAACAATTCGTGATCGCATAAAAGAAGACAGCTTATTCAATAAAATCCGAAAAAAAGTCTATTCTGCGTTATCGATGGGATGGGTTGGGAGTGCAAAAGCGTGGGCACATTACGAAGCAACTGCAATGATATTAGCAGGATTATCTATGCCATTGGTTTTTTCTGTTCATACCATCGTTTCGTTTGACTTTGCAACATCTGTTATTCCAGGTTGGCATACAACAATATTTCCACCATATTTCGTTGCTGGTGCAGTTTTCTCTGGTTTTGGAATGGTATTAACATTATTAGTAATCATGAGGGAAGTCTTTAACTTTAAAGAATACATCACAGAGAAACATCTAGAAAACATGGCAAAGGTTACAATGTTAACAGGTTCTTTGGTTGGTATTGCTTATGCCACAGAATTTTTCGTAGCATGGTATTCTGGAAGTAGGTTCGAAGCGTTTACATTTATATCTAGAGCATTTGGTCCATATTGGTGGGCATATTGGATCATGGTTTCTTGTAATGTTATCACACCTCAATTATTTTGGTTCAAAAAAATTCGTACCAATCCTGTTGCGTTATGGATAATATCTATATTTGTTAACATAGGTATGTGGTTTGAACGCTATGTAATTGTTGTTACATCTTTACAAAGAGATTTCTTACCTTCCAGCTGGGATTTATATCTTATGACAAAACATGAATTTGGAATATTACTCGGCTCTTTTGGGTTATTTTTTACAGCGTTTTTACTATTTGCACGGTTTTTCCCCACTATTGCTATGGCCGAAGTAAAAACCTTAGTAAAATCACCAGAAGTTAAGGGATACGGACACTAAAAGGAGTATTATTATGCAAATGATAGAAAAAATGTTTGAAAACTTAGAAAGGTTTTTGGACAAATTTTTTGGTAAACAAATTGAATTTTTTGATAATTTATTAATAAAATCTTTTAAATATAGATACGATGAGCCAACATCTGGTATTGTGGCTATTTTTTCTTCGCCGGAAAGAATTCTTCTTGCTGCAAAAAAAACAAAAGAAAAAGGATATACAGGGGTAGATTGTTTTACTCCATTCCCCATACATGGTCTTGAACATGCATTGGGATATGATCGATCCAGATTGCCATATTTAACCTTCTATGCGGGATTGTTAGGTTTATTAACTGCGATATTTATCCAATATAATGCACATGAAAATCTGATTTCTTATACAATCACTCATTTAATAGATGCTTATCCAAACTTGAATTCTTATCCATTAAATTATGGTGGTAAGCCTACATTCAGTTGGCCAGCGATGATTCCTATTTGTTTTGAATTAACAGTACTTTTTGGAGCTCTTGGAACTGTAGGTGGATTATTCTTATTGGCAAGGATGCCAAAAACATCACGTGTTCCTGTACACGAAGGAATAACAGATGATAAATTTGCAATTTGGATTCCTGCAAGTTCCAATAATTATAATCCTGAAGAAATAAAAGCATTATTTCAAGAATTAGGTGCAGAAGAAATCAAAGTGGTAGGTTGATATGAAAGTAAAAAAATTCCATTATATAGTTATATCCATTTTAGTATTAAATTTTATTCAATGTAATTATGCAGGTAATAAGTCTGGTTTACATTGGTTTTTAGATATGCATGATGCTCTAGCTATTGAATACCAAGAAGAAGATCCTACAACAATGCTTTTATCTTACAAAAATGAAAAGATGAAAGGAGCAGATAATATTGAATCTCTAACAGGACAAGGTTCTAGCTTAAGGGTACCTCCTGAAGGAACTGTTCCAAGAAATTATACACCTTACTTGTATGATCCAAACGATTTCAATACACCTGCAAAAGAGTTAGTTAACCCTCTAAAACCCACTAAGCAAGTATTAGAACGTGGTCAAAAGCAATACAACGTCTATTGCGCTGTTTGCCACGGTTATCAAGGGCATGGAGATGGTCCAATATCTCCAAGATTTGCGAATATTCCTGCATTAGCAGGAAAAAATTCTAATGTGCTAAATTGGGAAGATGGAAGGTTTTTCCATATTATTACTGTTGGGCGTGCAAGAATGTATCCTTATGCATCGCAAATTTTACCAGAAGATCGATGGGCAATCATTCATTACATTCGATTATTACAAAAAAATTCACAATAAGGAGTAGGAAATGGCATCTTTACCAGATATAAATAAATTAGAATTTAAATTTTCCCCTAAATTGAGAAATATAGCATTAGGATTTATTATAGTCGGTTTAATTTTAACTATATTACAAATAATCTTTCCTTGGCATGGACACGAAGGTGAACATCATGGAAATCCACGATTATTCTATTCATTACATTTAGCTTTTTTAGTTTTTTTACCTATAACGATTGGAGCACTTTTTTTTGTTGCAATGCATCATTTATCAGGCGCAGCTTGGAGTGTAACATTAAGAAGAATAGCAGAAGCTCATGTTTGGTTTTTACCAGTTCTCTTTGTAGCAATGTTGATTATATTAGGGTTTGGAATTGGCGATGTTTTTCATCATTGGGTTCATGCGCCCGAAACAGATGAATTAATTAAACACAAGTCTGGTTGGTTAAATACTAAGTTTTTTATAACAAGAAATATCATTATTTTTATTGTTTGGTTTATCTTTGGATGGTACTTATGGAAATTCTCTGTTGTTCAAGACGAAGATGGAAAGTTTGAACATACACCTAAATTAGCAAAAATTTCTGCTGGATTTGCTGTTGTATTTGGTCTTACCATTTCTTCTACTTCATGGGATTTTAGTATGAGCGTTGAACCTCATTGGTTTTCTACTATATGGGCGGTTTATATTTTTGCTGGTGTATTGCTATCCACGTTTGCTGTTCTTGCTAAATGGTCCTATTACTTAAAAAAAGAAGGCTATTTCGAAAATACTTTAACAGAAGATCATATCCACGACATTGGTAAATATTTATGGGGAACATCCATTTTTTGGGCTTATATTGGGATCGCTTCTCAGTTTTTATTGATTTGGTATGGACATATACCAGAAGAAACGATATTTTATCATAATAGAATTTATAACAAAGATTTAACCCATAATGCATGGGCAATTGTTTCTATATTACTGATAATCTTACGTTTTATTCTACCTTTCTTTTTGCTCATTAAGCGCGAATACAAAAGAAATTTCAAATGGTTAGCAGTTGTATCTGGATTAATTTTATTTGGACAAATCTGGGATATGTACTGGGTATTATATCCAACTTTGGATCATGGCCATTTTGTATTCTTGTCTTGGCAAGAATTAGGCACATTGCTCCTATTTAGTGGTTTATACATATTTACTATAGCTACTGCATTAACAAAGAGTAAATTGATTCCTATCAAAGATCCTCGATTAGAGGAATGTTTACATATACATCATTAAAAGGGTTAGCAATATGGATAAAAAAATAATAATATTGATTTTATTAACATTGTTTGTTTATACAAATTGTAAAGATTCTAGTCAAAAAATATATGAACCAACCATAGAATCCATGAATTATGGTTCAATAGTATATGCTTCTTCTGAAGTGAATTGCAAAAATTGCCATGGGGTTGATTATAAAGGAAAGGGACCCGATGCAAAAGATTTGGATGTACCTGTTCCAGATTTAACTGGCATTATTCCACCAGAGAAGACTCCCTTAGATTATTTTAAAGCAATCTCTGTTGGAACAGATAAAACGAAAAAAAATGGATTACAATACCATGCATATTATTCTTTAACTGATAAAGCAAGATGGGCACTTGCAAATTATTTATATTCCTTAGCGCAAGAGCCTAAAACTACTCAAGAGAAAAAAGTAAGACAAGAATCATTAGCAAAAGCAATGATGGAAGTTCGCGAGATTTATTCAAAAAACAGAAAATGGTATATGGGAGAAAATACACCTTCAACTGAACGCGAACCATCACCGAAATTAGAGGAAATGATTCAAAAAACAAATTTTAAAACAGTACAAGAAGTAGCTGTAAAAATCCCTTCCGAAAAAGAATTAGAAGCTGTGTTTATGGCAAGACAAACTTACGAAGAAGGGTATCATATCTATCAAAATCATTGTCAGAAATGTCATGGTATAGCGGGCGAAGGGGTACAAGGATCTCAATTATTAGGTCTTCTTGATCTTTCTCGTTATGACTCTATTAAAGGAATTGCAAGAAGAAAACCAGCATTTGTGGGTATTCCACCATTAACAAAAGATATAAAAAAAGATGATGTACTAAAACATCATTCTTATTATTTAACAGAAGAACAATGGAATGATTTAATCAATTATATAAAAGCAATTACGGAGTAATATTCTATGGAAAAACAAGGATTTAAAACCACAGCACAATATTTTAGTAATGCGGGAACGATTTGGTTTATATTAGGAATTTTTTTCAGTATTATTGGGAATTTTGAACTAACAAATTTTCTTTTTAAGAGTAGTGATGTCTTATGGTATGGTAAATTACATCCCATTATTTTGAATGTCCTAATCTTTGGAGCAATTCTTTCTTATTTTTTTGGTGCAGTTTTTCGAGAACTAGATCAAATTAATGTAGATGTAATTAAACCAACAATTATTGGCAATGCAACATTTGGAATCTATCAATTTTCTTTAATCTTTGGTTTGATATCACTTATGTATGGATATAATCAAGGAAGAAGTTATGGAGAGTTGAATTTTATCACGGATAATCTATTTATGCTTGTTTTTACAATCGTAGTTGTGTTAGCGTTGATTTATGCAAAAAAATCGGAAAAACTTACTGGTTCTTTACAGTTTATGATTGTCATATTAGCAGGTATGATGGTAACATATTTTCTTGGGAATTTTGGTTTTCCTAATTCTTACATTACTACGGTACCTCCAACTTCTGGATTTCAGGATGCTATGGTTCAAGGATTTTATAAAACATCTATAATGGTATTTTTTATATCTCTTCCGTTGTTGTTTATACTTTATAGCACAATGAAAAATTTATACATAATTTCGGACGAAGAACAAAATTTTATTCTACCTTTAATGTTAATCACCCTATTAACAGCATTTTCTGCTGGCGTTGGTTTAGAAAAATCTGCTTTTAGTAATTTTTGGACAATTCTTGGAGATTATATCTATTCTGCAATCAATATCTTACTTTTAGGGATTGCTTTTATATTACACAACATATATAAAGAATATAAACAACAAAAGCCTATGATTCTTTTATCAATTTCTGGTACACTATTAAGCATATTTTTCTTTTATAATTTTGTTGTGAACTTACCAATCATACATCAATATTTTCAGTATACTTTGGCAGATTCTCTAGTATTGTTCAATAAGTTAATCTATATGATTCTTCCGATTGCCCTTGTTTTTAATATAGTATCTAATAACTCTCAGAAAAATCTATCAAATTCAGTTTCTATGATCATATTAGTATTAGGGGTTTTAGTTTTTTTAGTATTCGTAATAGAAGGTATAATGAATGCACTTGCAATCTATGGAATGAATGACAATGAATTAGCAATCAAAGAGTGGAATCAGATTGTCCAAAAAAACATGATTTTTGTGTATATAAGAACTATCATTGACATAATAATATTTGGGTTAAGTTTTTATATATTACCTTTTTCTATAATGGAAAAACAAATAGAACAAAAAA
>Ga0197142_1003384_pt1 | contig 13392 bp, 10 predicted proteins | sample GBS60_MetaG_FD_148614 | JGI IMG/M metagenome (GOLD analysis project Ga0197142, IMG submission 148614) | Sediment microbial communities from Great Boiling Springs, Gerlach, Nevada, United States - GBS 60_MetaG | ecosystem: Environmental > Aquatic > Thermal springs > Hot (42-90C) > Sediment... | reverse complement strand
CTGGATTACCTTGAGCAAAGCTAAAGCAAAATAAATCTCTGTGTGGGGCTTAATACACAGCCACAAATCCGCTTTTGCTCCCGTTAAGGTTTGCCTTGGCTCGATTTGGCAATGAAATACTTGCGCATTCTTTCTTCTAAAAGCCCAATCCTTGGAAAATTTAACAGGATTCAACCAATACTCTAAGAACTCGGCGCCAAAACTAACAATCATATCTGCAGAGCTTAGGTCATAGTCAGGTAGCGCATCAACGTCAAAAACTCGCTTACAAGCTTTTTGGATGTGTTCATAATTAAAAAATTCGTATGTGATGAAATTAATGCCGAATTTTTTGCAGAACTCTTGAACGTAAAATTTGGAAAAACTATCCAACTCTTTTGAGATCCACAGAATTTTAGACGCGTTCTTTAATTTTGTTGCAAACTTGCTTAAAGCATCATTAAGTTGCAAGGGATTAAAGCTAACCACGGGATTGCCTTTTGAGTCGTTTAATTGAGTTTTTTCAATAGGCTCCCTAACCCGATTTGGATCGTAATGCGCTTGAGGCAAGCTTTGTCCTAAAGCGCAGGTTTTCCCCCTATTTAAAGGATGGTCTGGGTTGCCCTCGACTTTGATAACCCTTCCCTCTTTTGTCTCCGCTAAAAGGCCACACCCTGCTTGACACTCGGTACAAAGAGTTGCATAGTAAGCGCTGTTGCCAGGTATAGCATACTCCGGGTCTTTGAAGTGAGGATGTATTAGTTCAAGCTTGTTATCCGCGCAGCCTGCCAAAGTGAGAAGAGCCGCGCTTGTTAAGAAATCACGTCGAGTTGAGGCCGATTTTTTGTTAATTTTTAACAACATAACATCAGTAATGACAGGAATAGCAGTCTATGCTTGCTCCTCTTTGTCTGTGACATTCGATACACCACCCCATTTTCATACTTGAAGCTCGTTCAACAACCGGCATCTCACCAACCTGACCGTGACACTCATGGCAACCTACTCCTCCTCTGATATGCGCTTCATGGTTGAACTTAACGTAAGCGGGTTGAACATGCACTTTAACCCAAGGAATTTGCTCACCTTTCTGATAGTAATCCAAGAGCTTTTTAATTTCCACATCCCATTCTTCAATTCCTGTGTTTTGGATTTGATTATGACAGTTCATACAAGTTTCTACACTTGGTATTGCGGCATAGGGGCTTTTGGTGGCTGTCCAATGACAATAACCACAATCGAGCTTTAGTTTCTGCACATGGACCACATGGGAAAATTTTATAGGTTGCTCTGGCCTATATCCTCGAGCCCGCGGAGTAGCTCCAAAAAGTTTGAAGTAATCAATGATATGCAGGTCCCATGGGGCAGCTTTACCATCCTGAAAAAGACCTTTAAATTTGCCGACACTTTTGTAGTTAGGGTAACTTGTAAGTTTCTCTAGGGGGGTGGTCTTCTCTAGATCTCGGTAATCTTGCGAAATTAACGCTACAGCGAACAAAAGAGCTAAACCGTGAAGAAAATTGGTCAACATTCCTCGACTAAAGACTTTATAAAAAACTTAGTATAAAATCAAAGATCTAAGTTAATTGAAAAGTGGAGCTGGTCTTCGAACCATCACCAGAGCAAATTCAGAGCTCTAACTTCAAAAAATTTCTTGACTACGTCGGTATGGAATCCCCAAGTAAGCTGTATGATTGGTCAATTTCCGAGCACAGTAACTTTTGGCAGGCCGTAATAAATTTTTTAAGATTGAAAGGAAACTTTGCGGGGGAGTTTTTAGTTGATGAGAGCGATTTTATTAAAGCTCGGTTTTTCCCCGATGCCGAAATAAGCCTTATTGAAAATATCAAACAAAAAACGGGCCCAGCCGTTGTTTACATAGGGCCAACTTTTAAGAAAATTAAGTTGAGTGTTGAGGAGCTTTTTAGTTACATCCAAGTAGTGGCTAGTTGGTTAGTAAGGAAGAAATACAAGCGCATTTTTTGTGTTTGCTCTAACAGACCTGAGGCGCTGATTTTTTTTCTGGCTTCTGCAGCAATAGGAGGGATTTTTAGTATAGTTAGTCCGGAAAGCGGCTCGGCTATCATAAATTCTCGAATTGAAGAGTTTGCTCCAGACGTAGTCTTTGCTCAATCTCACTTTGAATTTAGAGGACTTAAATTTAATCCTGCAGAGGAGCTCAACTTTCAAGGCGAAGTTGTCATTTTATCCGACAATTTTTTTGGAAACATGGATAATTTTGATAAAAATCGCGAGGTTGACATTTTTCAAAGGTTGCCATTTAACACTGAGATCGCGGTTTTGTTTACCTCGGGAACCACTGGTAAGCCAAAAGGCATCAGGCATAGTTTAGGATCCTTTTTACTGGAAAATAGCAAAGAGCTTGCAATACACCTCGATGTGAAAGACGGCGATAAGCTGTTTTATTACACCAGCACCAGCTGGATGATGTGGTATTGGATGATCGGTGGCTTGTTAAGAGGGGCTACGATTTATTTGTTCGACGGGGATCCTTTAGGGGAGGATAAGTTCAATCTTTGGAGAATAGTTGAACAAGAAGAGATAACTTTCTTTGGAACCAGCGCAAAACATATATCTATAAGCGCAAAGCTGCAAGAGAAATTTAATTTTCATTTCAACTCACTAAAAGCTGTCATATCCACGGGGAGTCCCCTGCTGGATTACTGTTTTGATTTCATTTACGACAAGGTAAAAGGCGATTTATACCTATACAGTATCTCTGGAGGAACGGACATTCTGGGGTGTTTTGTTTTAGGCTGCCCGATTTTGCCTATAAAGAAAGGGTGCCTACAGTTTAGAAGCTTAGGTTATGAAGTGGGGGTTCTGGATGAAGCTGGTAATAAGATCATTTCTAGGGAAGGAGAGCTGTGTTGTCTTAAGCCCTTTCTAAGTAAACCTTTAGGTTTTTTGAATGATGTAGACAATCAAAGGTTTTTTAACAGTTACTTCAGCAAATATCCAAATGTATGGGCGCATGGAGACTGGGCAATTCTGTACGAAGATGGTTACATGAAGATTTTGGGAAGAAGCGATGCAACTTTAAAACCTGGCGGTGTAAGGATCGGAACCTCAGAGATTTATAATGTGGTTGAAAGTTTACCAGAGGTCAATGAGTGCATTGTTGCTGGTCGCAAAAGGGATGATGGAGATGACGATTTGGTTATGTTTGTGGTTACCTCCAGCGAAGATTTCGAGGCAGTTAAAAGCAAAATATTGCGGATTATTAAAGCAAAATTGAGTCCGTTTCACTTGCCTAAGATTATTAAAAGGGTTTCCGCGATCCCCAAGACCAAAAATAACAAGCCAGTAGAGTTAGTAGTTTCCCGCTATTTAAATGGTGAAGAAATATCGGGTTTTGAAACTTTAGATAATCCAGATTTATTAAAGGAGTTTTCGCTTAGTTGAAGTAAAATCCAACTTTGTTATCGTGAAAAGGTTTAAAGTATTGGTATTTCCAGCGGGTACCGAGATCGGGCTAGAAATTCATCGCAGTTTAGCTAATCTCAAAGAAGTTGATTTAGTAGGAGCATCAAGCTCTAGGCATGATCATGGAGCTTTTGTTTTTAAGAGTTTCCATCATTTACCTTGGATATTCGAGAGTGATTTTTTGCCTCAGCTCAACGAGTTAATAAAGGAACGCAAGGTAACTCATATTTATCCTGCTCATGACGATGTTCAGTTGTTTCTAATGGAAAATCAAACCAAGATTAGATGCAAGGTTGTATCATGTTGCTTAGATACTCTTTATATAACTCGGTTTAAATCTAAAACTTACCAAAAATTTGCCGAGCTTTTACCTGTGCCCAAAGTTTTCAAGACAATAGAAGAAATTCAGCGTTATCCAGTTTTTGCTAAGCCAGATAGAGGACAGGGCGCTCAAGGCGTTGCTACAATTGAATCGGCTGAGCAGTTGAGAGTTTTCTTGAAAAATTCCAAACAAGAGTATTTAATTCTCGAGTATCTTCCCGGGGAAGAGTTTACGGTAGACTGCTTTACTGCGGGATCAGGGGAGCTTTTGTTCTGCCAAGGTCGGGTAAGATCAAGAATAAAAAACGGTATTGCGGTACATAGCGAATTCTTCAATGCCCCATGTTTTAAAGAGTTTGCTGAGATAATTAACAAAAATATCGAGCTTTGTGGGGCTTGGTTCTTTCAACTTAAAAAAGATATCAATGGCAATTTTAAACTTTTAGAAATAGGCGCAAGAATTGGTGGCACGATGGGATTAAGCAGGGTGAAAGGAGTCAATTTCCCCTTGCTTACACTGTATGAGCTTGAAGGTGTTAAGACAGAGCTACTGGTAAACAATGTTGATATTGTGGTAAACAAGGCATTTATTAACCGATACAGACATAACTTGAAATACTCGCATGTATATTTAGATTTAGATGATTTTCTAATTGTTAAAGACAAAGTAAATCTGCAAGTTATTCATTTCATATTTCAATGCCACAACAAAGGAATACCTGTTGTTTTGCTTACAAAACATAAGGGGAACTTAAATGAGACTCTTAAGAAATACCGCCTAGAGTCTCTCTTTTCGGAGATCATTTGGATTGGCGAAGAAGACGCCAAATGGAAACAAATCCGGCATAAGGATGCAATTTTTTTAGATGATAGTTTTTCAGAAAGAAAAGAAGTCTCTGAAAATTTGAAAATCCCAACTTTTGATAGTTCATCGCTGGAGATGCTTTTAGATTACTCCGATCTTTGATGCTATCTTTGTGATACTATCTTAATGTGTAGGGGAAAGAGCTTTGTTGAAAAAAAGCAAATTTACTTAGCTTTTAAACAAGTTGAAAGAAGCGTGCTAAAATAAACAAAAGTGGCAGTAGAAAAAACAATCAGCCAAGAAGATATAGAGTATTTAAGGCTTATAAGAGAAAATGTAAGAAATTTCTTAAAAGATGCAAGCGAGAAATACAATTTCGAAATAATACTGGATATAGGCCCTCAGAATTATTTGGGACCGAAAGAGTTTTTCACTACATCTCGAATACTTACTTTAGACAATGATCCAAATTCGGGAGCTGACTTTATTGCCGATATTTGTTGCGACAACAGCGATAAAATCGCCGCGGATTATTTTGATTGTGTTGTTTGCACAGAGGTTTTAGAGCATACCTTGAATCCGTTCAAGGCGCTAGCGGAAATTCATCGAATTTTGAAACCCGGTGGGGTTCTGTTAGCCTCGGCGCCTTTCAATTTTAGGATTCACGGTCCGCTTCCAGATTGTTGGCGATTTACTGAGCATGGCTGGAGAGCCCTACTATCACAGACAGGTTTTAAGGAAGTAGCAATAAAAAGCCTTGAAACTGAAGATAGGTTTTTAATGCCAATTCACTATACTGTTGAAGCAGAAGCGGAAAAATAATTCTGTCCCAAGAGATCATCTAAGTGTCTTTTTGTATTGAAGCTTTTGCCAAAACCCAAAAAATAATTTTTAACCTCCAGTGGCGCGATTTTTTTAATTTAATTCAATCGTAAGTTGTTTGATTAGAGCCAACAGATTTAACAGATTATTTTTTCCCAATGGGCGCTAGAGTTTTGGTTTTTGGGCTTTTTTTAGGTGTCTTGCAAGAGATAAACTTCCAGTAATTTAGAGATTTAATTTTACTTTGGCCTATAAAGACTGCTACAAAAATGATGGATGTTGAGAAATTTCGCTTTTTCAAGAGTTGAATAGCTTAATCAATCACCAAAGCAATCTTAGCTGGGATTTAAGTTTTTAAAAGCGCTTTTAAATTGCTTTCAACTGCAAAGTCTTTACGGATGTAGCTTTAGAGTCTTGGTTTCAGTGAAAAACCCTCATAACAAAAAGCCGCGTTAGTGGAGCTGAAACGAAAGATCATCGGGCTAAATTTTCCTGTCGAGAGTTAGGCTGCTTGGGGAGTACTTAAAAATTCCAGCTTCGTTTAGCTTTCTAATTCAAAAAGGCTCAATGAAGCGTTTAGCGCTTTAAGCTTTCGCTTACGCGCTAAATAAGAGCTAAAAATGAACCTATCAAAGTTTAATGAATTTAAATGTTTTACTGAACCTTGACCTGTAAATTTAAAACTCGAGAGGTGGAGCCGGGATGTAAGCGAGATTCTGTAACAAGCAAAAATGCTTGCTGGTAGCCATTTATCTAAGCGATCTACCCTGACGCAAAGTAGGCGGGTTACCCTACAAAGTTGCTTTGACTTAAAACAAAGCAACTTTTTGCGTCATGCTTGATCTTGCTTGAGCTAAGGTTTGCCAAGCAGGCAAGTCACCTTGCCTCTGGTGGGCTTTTACCCCACCGTTTCACCTGTACCGAGAAAAATGTTTCTCGGTAGTCTTCTTCTCTGTGGCACTGTCTCCGCCTTTCGACGGGTTGCATCTCGCAACTAGCCCAACCCTGCAAGTCTCGACTTTCCTCCACCAGCTTCCAACTTTTGAATTGAAAGCTGACAGCGGCTACCCTCCCAACTCTTCCTCTCTGTTTTTATTATACCTTAAATTTTAATAAACTAGTAGGAGTTTAAAAGTTGGAGGATTTCGAGGAAGTAGTTCCAAATATCTTCGGTTCTTTTAAAAAAGAGCTTCGGGAAGAGGTTGAAGCTTTCTTAGCTTGCAACAAGCCACCAGATATTTCGCCTGAAAGAGATTTAGTCGATTTTGTCTCTCAGAGTTTGAGGTGGCAAAAGCTTTTATTTGAGGCTAAACTTTTAGGCACTTTTTTGCCTGAAGAGTATGGGGGCAGAAATTTGAGTTTGATGGATGAAGCTGTGATACTAGAGACCCTAGCTTTGAACGACAGCCCCCAACTGGCTGGGATCTTCGGCATAACTATGTTAGCGCCTACTCTTTTAAAGTTTGGATCGCATGAGCAAAAAGAGAGATACCTTAAAAAAATTTTTACAGGCGAGGATCTGTGGTGTCAGGGTTTTTCAGAGCCCTCTGCAGGCACTGATCTAGCTAATTTAAGTTCGAAGTTAGAGCCAGCTGATAGGCATTTTAGATTGTTTGGGCAAAAAATTTGGACCAGCTTTGCGGAGTTTGCTACGGGATCTTTTTTGTTGGCTAAATTGCCAGGCTCGCAGTCGAGGCATGAGCAAATAGTTTTTTGTCTTGCGCTGTTTAGTCCCGAGGCCAAATCATCTAAACAAGTCATTCTTAGGGCGATTGAGCAAATTACCGGAGAGAAAGAGTTTTGTGAGATATTTTTTGACGGGCTAGAAGTTTGGCCATGTGACATCGTAGGAGATCTCGGCCAGGGCTGGAAAATCGCTATGTATTTGTTGCAAGTTGAGCGAAGTCTCCTCACGTTTGCAAGACATACTCAAACCATAAAATTAATACGCAAGATTTGGGAAGCTGCTAATTTTGGTAATGACTTGCGCAACTTTCGTACCGAGTTCGAGATTTTGGTCTCAGAGTTTAATTGTTTGCGAGTTATGGCTTACTGGCATCTCCAGTTATTGGAGAAAAATCGCCAACTGTCGGGGCAGAGCTCTATAGACAAATTAATGTGGTCTGAAAATTTTAAAAAATTTGCAAGGCTGTACTACAGATTTTGTCAGACCTTCGCATCTGAGCGTATAGAGGAAGCGGAGAAGCTTTACCTTTACAGCCTTGGTAGAACCATAGCCGCTGGAACAAGCGAAATTCAAAAATTAACTATAGCCCAGAGGCTGTTGGAATTGCCAAAAAGTTATTGAAGTTTACAAAAAAATTCGTTGACAATCCTAAATTTTAAAAATACAACTTATGCTATGCGCAGAGCGTTTTTGCCGTTTTTAATATGTGGTTTAACTTTAGTTCTTTCCGCTTGTTTAGATGGAAGCGATGGTAGTGGTCAGTTAACGGGTGGATGTGATCCTTTCGCCATAGTAAATGGTGAGAAATGCGGTTCAGTAAGAGGACCAATCGCCCTCCTAGAACTACAAGATCAAGCGGGAAATTTAGTAAGTATTTGCACAGGCACATTCATCACGACAAGAAAAATCTTGACAGCTGCTCATTGTTTTATGGAGATCGCTGGCGGAACAGTAAGGTCTGGAGATTTTAAAGCGTCAATAATCGGGGTAGCAGTACATCCTCGTTTTAGAGATAATTCCTCAGGCCATCCGTATGACGTTGCTGTGGCTACAATCGATAGAGATATAAACATTGCTCCTTTACCGCTTTTGGCGTCTTGGGCTCCTAGTCCGGGAATGCTTCTTACAGCTATGGGGTACGGTGTTGATGAGGATGGAAAAGTTGGTACGCTTAGAGGAATAAGTTTGGTTATTTATCAATCTGATAGGTACTTCTTCTATTCCCAATTTTTAGACGCTGAAGGAGGGCTTTGCTTAGGTGATAGTGGTGGTCCAGCTGTTACTCTTAACTATCAAGGCATACCTGCGGTGGTCGGAATAAATCATGCTGTGTTTGCTCCAAGAACAGGAGGAGGTTTACCTGCTTGCGGACATCCGAACACGGTAAGTATTTTTGTGCCTGTTTTAAATCATTTAGATTTTATTCTTAGGATTGCTCCTGAAGCTGGTTTAGTTTAGCTTTTGAAAATTGTGAACTGTTTCAAGCGGCTTTTAGCCGTTTTAGGGTTTAGTTTATTGTTCACGCCTTTAATTTTAGTGTCTCAGGGCTATTCCTATATCGATGAAGCGGGTAATATCCATTTTGTTGAAAGGCTTGATCAAATCCCATCTCGCTACAAACATCAAGTTCTAAAGCCATCTCCCACGATAGATCCTACTCAATTTCACAAGTTGCTAAAGCAGAAGCGCAAAAAAACTCCTGCAAAAAAGGGTACGAAAACTCCAACTCCCAAGGCTAACAAGTCAAAAAAAAACGATAGGCGTAAGGATGCGAAATGATTTAGATTTAGAGGCTAAATTTTTGGCTCTAGTTTCGGAAGCTCGATGAATCGGGTAGTTTACCTCCAGAGTATTTTAACAAAAATTGAGCTCAAGACCTTTCACTGCGTTCATTGCAATGACTGGCTGACCTTTCATAACCAAGTTTGAGGTGTGCCTTTTAGCAGCTTCTAGTTTTAAAGAAAGTTCGGCAAAATCTTCCTGAGAGAGGCTTTGTTTGCATCTGTTAAGCTCTGATTCGAAAACTTGAACTGCTCTCATCAGAGCTTTTAAATAAAAAGAGCCTAATAGCTGGTACCTCTCTTCAGCAAATTTAACCATTTCATACCAGATAGGTATCATCATTTTCATATATTTTGGAATGTGAATCGTTTGCTTAGGATGTAACCTGTAGAACACCCTTGGAGTAGCAAAATAAAAAAGATTTCCTTTTGCTAGCAGGTTAATCCACATAACAAAATCTAAATGTCCGTAATAATCTTGTGTTTTTATCTCCACAAATCCCTCGGTAACATCAGCAGTTCTAAACATTGCGGCATTAGGCTCTCCTATCCAGTTTACCGTGTGGTTTAGGCAAAAACCAACAGTTTGCGGCCCGTGTAAAAGGAAAGAGTTTTTTGTTTGGTTGATTAGCGGGAAACCTGTTACATAAAGAAACTCGTCTTTGTTGGTTATCAAGCTTCGAGAGGAGGAAACAAGGCTTACATATTCTTCGAATGCTTCAAAAGCGGAAACAAAATCTGCCAAGCAGTTTTGTTCATGAAAGTCGTCATCATCAAGAAATTTTATGTACTTACCAGTGGCGAGAGACATACATTTTAAAATGTTGCCTAAAGCTCCTAAGGGTTGAGGATTCTTGTAGTATTGTAATTTAACAGATGGAAACTCTTTAGCTATCGCTTCAACTATTTTAGGAAAGTTTTGATCGACCCCCTCGTCGCAAATTATCCACTCAAAATTTGGGTACGTTTGAGATACTGCGCTTGCAGCAGATCTCAAAAAAAAATCTGATTTGTAAGCCGCAGTTAGTAGTGAAACTTTTGGCAACAGATGACTCATGCTAGAGTCTATTTTTTTAAAAATTAGACAGTTTTTGCTCATGAAAATTTCACTGTCGATGCTTTGTAAAAGCTGTAGCTCGTCTGCTGAAAGCCATTTTTCTGTTACTGGTAAAAATTGAGCGAGCCGAACCAGTCTCGTTACACCCTTCCAGCCGGTTTCAGACTGATATGGTTTAGGAAAAAGTTTAAGGCTCTCTTCAAAATCGATTTCAGTACCCTCAAGCTGTACAGTAACAGATTGAGGAGGGTTGAATACTACTAGAAGCCCTCCTGGGTCCAATAGTTCGAAAGCTTTTTTTATGACATTTAAAGCCTCGAAAAGTTTAACGCTTGCTACTTTCGGGAAGCAAACGCATATGGCTTTGGATGGAGCCTGGCTATGGTTTCTAAACTGGATATGAGCGCAATCATCTGAAACCATTAAATTTTTCTGATTTACTATCTTCTTTTAAGATGCGTTTTTCACCCGATCGTGCGAATTTTTTGGCGGAATTTTTTTAATTTAAGATATGGTTCTGATCAAATTTCCGTAAAAGTTATAAAAGCCTGACACCACTTTTATACTTTGCCATAGCAGCGCAAAATCAAGGTGGCCTTTTTCTATCCCCATAATTACAATAAAGAGTTAGCTTTAATTTAGCTTAGTTAGGGGAGGCGTGACTACCTTAATAGTAGCAATGCTCATTCCACCGCAAATCCTTGAATGTAATGGTTAGGTTTGATCGGGGGATATTTCTTAAGGATCTTAAGGGTTCGTTTGCGTATTTTCCCGTAATCCTGCTCAAGCAGTTTAAAAAGCTCTTGGTTCCCGCTATTTTGCGCTTTTATAATTTCGCTTTGTACGAGGCTTAAACTACTCCAGAGAGCTGAACCCAGAAGTGGACCGAGAAGTTTGAATTTTTTTTGGGAGTAAAGCGCCATATAGTGCCAAACCTCAATAAAAACTTTTCTCCACTCATTGACGGATAAAGTGTTGGCTGAGTGCTTCCGATAAGTTGCCATAGGATGGGCGTAATAAAATAGATTTCCTTTTGTTAGTAGATTTAGCCAAACGACAAAATCAATGTAACCAACAAAATTATTGTATTCAAATTCGATGAAAGACTGAGCAACGTCTTTTAGTCTAAAAAGCGAACAAGTAGGCTCTCCAATCTGGTTGCAAATGTGAATCATACAGTGCCTTAGAACATCCCTTCCATTCAATAAAGAGTCTTTAGGAGTTATTTTGTCGAAAGGACAGGGAGATTTGAACATAATAACCCGGTCGTCCGAGTCAATTACTTCTCTTGAGCATGTAACTAAAGTTACATAATCGCCAAACGCCTGAAATGGAGCCAAGAAGTCGTACAGGCAGTTAGCAGTTATGTAATCATCGTCGTCGATAAATTTTATATACTCGCCAGTAGCATATTTTAATGCCTCTTTTAGATTTCCCGGATATCCTAGACGAGCAGGATTTTCTTTGTAGATTATCTTTAGGGAAGGGTTTTCAAGAGCTACGGCCTCTATGATAAGCTTAATTTGAGGGTCCTTTGAATCATCAGTTATCACCCACTCTAAATTGGGGTAATTTTGAGTGAGAACACTAGCAGCAGTCTTGGTGAAAAATCTGGAACGCGAGGCAGGAGTTAAGATCGAGATTCGCGGTAATTTGCATGAGGAGCTTGGTTTTCGAAGAACTAGGCTGATTCTGCCAAGTTTTAGAGACTGAAGAACCTCTACCTCTTCCTGTGAGAAAATTTCCTCAATCTTGAATTTGGCAAGAAGAGCAACCCTTTCAAAGTCACTAAGCTGCGAGGATGCGCCTGAATATTTAGGAAGCTTACAAAGAGCTTCGCTTAGAGTAACCTCAAAATCACCCTGTTTTACTATAACCGAAGATGGAGGATTTTTAACCACTAAAATGCTTCCCTCGGGCAAGTTAACCCACAGTTGCCTCAAAAAATTTAATAAATCATTTATATAAAGCTTATGAATTGGTGATGTTTCAAGCAGTAGGAATTTTTTTTTGCTTGGGTCAAGGCCCGAAAAACCTAGCTCTGTGACCCCAAAATTCAAGGCCATCAAAAATTTAGATCAATTTAAAGTTTTATTGTTGCTAGCTAATTTATTAAAACAGATTTGGCAATTTAAACTAAGCTGGATTTATCTTTACACTTTTTGGGGCTACTTTAGCACAAACTAGATCCTGACTTTATTGTTGAATGATCGTTATGTTTTGAAATGAAAGCTTTTCGAGTTTTAAATTTAGTTCTTCAATGAAGCTTTGCAAACTTTATTATAAGCTTTTGCGCGTGATAGCTGCTAACTGTAAATAGACATCAGAGCAGTTTTATGCAACGATATTGGATAATATAACGCTCAGCAGGAAGGGTTTTTAAGGTATCGACTGGCTTGGCAGCTCAAGAACAAAACCTCTGGCAGACTTAAGAGGGGTTGGCTTGATTAAAGAAGGTCTCTGATATTTTCCTCGCCAATGGCTGTGCCATTCTCTAAGCCGGGCTAAATCCTCATTAGGCATTCTCGAGCCGTAGTCGTTGATAAACTCTTCAAACCTTGTCAATCCATGCTCTAAGGCTATTTGCGCCTCTTCGTCTCTTCCAAATAAGCCGTTTGCTTTTGCATGCAAGGACATTAAGAACCAAGCTGGTGCTAAATTTGGTAGAAGCGGGCTTATTTTGTCAGTGTTGGCTTGATGTCTTCTGTATTTAACGAATTTTTCATAGCAATAAAAAATTAAGGAGTTTTGCAAAATTCTGAGATACAACACGAAATCAAACAGGAGGCCCTTTCCATTATCCGCACTCAGCTGAAAAGGACTATCTGGAATTTGAGATCTTCTTACCAAAGCGCAACTCGGTTCTCCTAACGGATTAAAAGTTCCTTTCGCTGGTATAGCGCCAGTTAAACAGGCTCTCAAGATATCCGACCCTCTAGCTAAAAAATTTTGAGGAAATATCGGTTCATAAAGATTAGCAAGATCTGTTATCACCTGTCCATCCGGACCAATAGGATCTCTGGCAGTTGTAGCCAGAGCTACTTCGGGAAAAGCTTCCATCACTCGAACCAAAGACTCAACGCAACCGGGGTTCATCAAATCATCATCGTCAAGCCATTTCACATAGACGCCCCTTGCATACTTCAAACCAGTTTGCAAATTAATAGGACCGAGAGGATTATCGTTGCGAAAATAAAACACCGGAAACGGGCTTTGCTCCTGAACTCTTTTAGCTATTTCTTCAATTTTTTGAGTGTGCCCGTCTATACCCTCATCGGTTATTATCCACTCTAGATTGGGATACGTTGATCTAGGACGCTTTGAGCGGTCTCGTGAAAGTAGTCACTCCGGATGGTGGCTGTAATGGCTGATACCAAGGGGAGCTCTTCTTTAGGCTTAAGTCTTCGGTAAATTTGAACTCCCGTTTCGAGTTGTACATCGCTTCTTATAAAATCCGACAGTCTAAGAAGTCTTTCAATAGCTTGATCGCTCG
>Ga0197142_1003383_pt1 | contig 13392 bp, 6 predicted proteins | sample GBS60_MetaG_FD_148614 | JGI IMG/M metagenome (GOLD analysis project Ga0197142, IMG submission 148614) | Sediment microbial communities from Great Boiling Springs, Gerlach, Nevada, United States - GBS 60_MetaG | ecosystem: Environmental > Aquatic > Thermal springs > Hot (42-90C) > Sediment... | reverse complement strand
TTCCGTCCACGGATCGATCCGTTCGGTTCGAGAGGGCGGAATCGGTCGTGTTTCTGCTGGTTTTCGCCGGTGTTAGGCGGTTGCATTTACAGTTTGAGTAAACAAGTTAGGTTTTTTGCCCTCCTTGGGGTGCTAGCAGTGCTAGCAAAAGCCCTAACTCATGAACATTCCATAAGTTATGGCAAAAAATCCAAGGGTTAACATCATACGGCTAATATAGTTGCTGGAGCTTTTTGTTCGGCTGAAGCATTCCGGGAGGGGATAAGGATCGGCTGTTGCAGGAATTAACGAGGTGGGGTCCGCCCGAGAGGTGCTTCGAGTTGGGTGACTCGTTCCAAGAGCCGGTCTAGTCGGCCTGCGGCGCCCAGGCGGGGCAGTTGCAATGGGAGTTTGCCTCGCAGAAGCATTTTCAGGCCCAGGGGGGCCAACCGCACTCCGGCTAAGGGGTTGGTAGCCAGTACGTACCGGATCATTAGTTCCATCTCTCGGATTCGGCCATACCGACGGAGCACCCCAAGAAAACTCCGGTACAAAGCCCTACTCGGGGCAGAACAGGCCAGCCCCCGGTGGAGGGCCGCTTCCTTGAGCCGGTTGATGGTCTCGGTCAGGGGAATCCCGCGCGGACATCGTACCTGGCAGGTATAACAAGCCGAACAAAGCCAAATACTTCTGGACCGAAGGACCTCCTCGATAAGTCCCATCTGCACCATTCGCCACATGCGACGTGGAGAAATATCCATTACATGGGCGGCAGGACAGGAAGCCGTGCAGGTCCCGCATTGAATGCAAGAGAACATCTTTTCCCACCGACCAGGCACGACTTGCTGGACCAGATTATGGTCCAGATCCGTTAAAGCAAGAACTTCCCCCGACATAGACATGGATTTACCTCCGGCTTCATTTTTCCCCACCCAAGCTGACAAAGTATATTAACCTGTTTCCTTCCTGTCAAGCTGCTCCTCTAGGGACTTATCCCCAGGTTTCGGCCTCCATGAGAAGGACTTCCGGTAAAGCCATAACCACTTCGCCGGTCGTCTCTACCAACCGGTGAGCAGTCAGGCGAATCCGGCTAATCAGTCGGTTGCAATCTGCCAATCAATCCGTTACGATAGGGAATCGCTCCGTTGGATTCGAACCTCCTTCCGGTCCGATCGGGGAATCCGTCCGTCGCAGTGTGCTAATTCGATCCACATAATTGCGGAAGTGGTCCAAGTGTGCGAAATACCTTCGTTTTCGGGGTTGCCAGTAGTCCAACCACTTCCGGCCTTTTGTGGACCTATTTAGTTATCCTGCACTTTCCCAAAAGATCAAAGGCTGTTTTTGTAACCTGTTTTACGATTTTTAGGGGTCTCGAAAGTCGTTTTTCATAAATTTTTTCTAGATAAGAACGTAGAACTTTTTTGGGAAAGTGCAGAGTTATTTTCCGGCCAAGGAAAATGGCTACCATTTTAGCCGAATGAAAATGCCCTTGGGGACCTGCCTGTCAGGGCCGAACCTACAGGAGGTCTCTGTCTGGGATCGCTGCTTTTGCGTGCACGTCATGCATGGGACTTCTTGAGTTACTAAATAACTCAAACTGTAAATGAAACTGCCCAACCCCGGCAAAACCAGCAGAAAAACGCCGATTCGGCCCTCTCGAACCGAAGGGATCGATCCGCCGGGAGAACACAAATAACTCCTTATTTTGCAATAAGTTATGGCCACAAACCGGCGTTTCCGTTTACAGTTTGAGTAAATAACTCCACAAAAAAGCGAAAGCGGAGAGGAAACTAGTCTAGTTTGGATACCGGCCTTTTTCGGCAGCGAGACTTCCATTAACTCGCATATGTCCGCCCTTTGAAGGACTTCCGAATTTTTGGGGACTTATTTAGAAGGAGTATTGGGATGCGGATCGGTTTTTTGATCGGGCTGGGCGGGATTGGGTGGGCATTGGCCGGTGGACCGATCGGATTGGAAAGTCCAATGCCTACCACCTATGAGCTTATGATCAATGGGGAGAGTTTTCTGGTGGAGGCGAATCAGCTTGTTCGGCTGCAGAGCCAACTCCGTCCGGGCACGGTGTATGAGGTGGGCCTTCGGGTCTCGCCGATTCAGTATCTGCGATTGAATCAGATTCGGTTGGCGTATGCTCTCCGGACCAAAGTCGAAGACGACCGGCAAGCGGAACGGCGCACGGTTCGGCTGGTACATCCTAAAGGAGGTCATGTGTTGATCACTGAACTGGGCGAGCCGTTGGATGCCGCAGATCGAGAAACCGCCCTTCGAATGCTTTCAGAAGCCATGGTCCAAAGCTATCGCCAACGGGGCATCCCGGATGCTCAGATGGAACTCAGCCGGTTAGAAACTGTACAACTTCCCGGGGCCGAAGCCCGCGGCGTGCGGATCCGCTATCAGGACGCCAAACAGATCGAACATCAGGCGTTGGTCTATCTTTTGGTCGGCAAAAGCTTTACGTGTTCCTGTATTGTGGAGTATTTGCAGCCCGACGAAGCCCACATTTTACCGATGGTCAAACGCATCCTGGATTCCATCGGGCCTTTGCCCGGCAGAGCCGATCCGCTCCAACCCACCCAAAACCCAGACCGATGATTTCCCGGCACGTGTAACATTTTAGGTCGAATGAAGAGGCCCACCTATCGCCCGATAAATCCCCTTTCCGCTGGCGGGACAGTGTAGGGTGAGGGGGCAATAATAAGGTGGCCACATCCTTATTTTCTCCCTCTCACCCGGCCAACCTGTCGGTTGGCCGGCCTCTTCCGCAAAGGGGAGAGGCCAGTTGCTTCATTCGGCTAAAATGTTACTGGCCCGTCTCCGCCGTTCCCGTCTGGGCACATGGGTGCCAAGGCGCCGATGCGAGCGGAAAGGATGATTTCCCGGTGCATCTCCGCAGAATTGATAGAACATTTTCACTTATCGCCGAGTTCTCTCGGACGACATCCCACCGGTCCATTTCGGCGGCGTTGGAAGGGCCTCGGGTCAGAACCGGCGGGCACGATCAGGGCCTTCCTACAGCCGGTTAGGAGCCATCCTCGGCCGACAGCGTATGCAGGAGATTTTCCAGTTCTTCGGTATAACAGTCTATTTGGAGGTACCAAAACCCTTCGTCTTCCAGAGTCCACAGAGAGATTTCTCTGGGCAGGCACTGCACGACTGCCTGTGCGATGGCCTTATTAAGATCAGGGTTCGTACTGCTTGGTTGGAGGGTGGTTTGAAAGGATTTTTTCAGGGAGGCCAGGGCCAATTTCCAGGCCTGCTGGCGTCGGGCCGGTGGCGTGCGGAGGGAAAAATCCCTGGCAAAATCCTGGACTCGGGAAGGATCAAACGCAAATGGCGTGGACGGGACCACCTCGACCAGGGCCGCCAGCAGCAAGTCGGTCCATCGTTCTACCTGGGTTCGCAATTGATTTAGCCTGGAGGCATAATGGATCAAATATTCATCAGGCTGAAGCAATAGATGCAACAGTCGGCTTCGGAGTTCCAGATGGTCCTGGAGGATACTTCGGGCCAGGGGGCTGGCCTCCTGACCGCCATGATGCTGGTCATAGCCTACCAGCAGAGCAGCCCAAACCCGGCTGAGCAGTTCACTCAACAGGATTTCTTCCAAAGTGGCGATCAGCCGCCCCCGGCTGAGAGCGACCTTCCCTTTGGCCGGAAAGCCGCCGGATCGCTCCAGATCGTTTAGCGGGTTTTCCTCTGGGGTGAAATTGTGGGGGGGGTCGGCTTCCAGTCGGCCATGCCGTCGGAGTACTTCCGTCCACCTCTGGATCCGGCATTTCGAGGCCAACCAATACTGCTGAAGAGCCGACTCCGGCAGAGGTGAATCGGCTTGGATCAAATATTCACCATGGGCGGCCGCCCACCCCGCTACCTGGACTAACTGCCGGCCATGCATATCAAGCCTTTGTAAACCAACGGGAGTCCTCGCTGGAGGAACGGAACGAGACAAGCAGAAGGAATAGATACCCTTCCTGGAGAGGCTTCGGACAGGCCGTCGCTCATCGCCCCTTTTCCCCTCACAGCAAACCCGGTGCCAGCTCAAGGGCAGCGATAAGCAAAATTTCCACAACTCTTTGAGAAAAAAGCATTTACTGCAATCGAATGGCCGATTCCCGGCGGAGGCAAAACAGGTTCTGTTGCCCGGAGACAACGGCGGAGCTTGGGCTGTGGGCGTTAGTCAACCCGGAACCAAAAAATAAATCAAGCAACACTGTACCACTTTAGCCGAATGAAGGGGGTGATAGGTGATATGTCATTCCTGCGAAAGCAGGAATCCAGGCTTGTTCCCGCAGAAGCGGGAATCCAGGTTGGTTCTCATCCAACCGGGAACCTAAATAAGTCCACAAAAAACCGGAAGTGGTTGGACGACTGGCACCTCCGAAACCGAAGGTATTTCGCACCCTTGAACACTTTCGCAATTATGTGGACCTATTGAGCTACGATGGACTTCTTTTCTGGATTCCCGCTTGCGCGGGAATGGCACCAAAAGTGCCTCCGCTGCCTGGGAGAGAAAAGTTGCTTCCATCGGCTAAAATGTTACGAAACACTTTAGCCGAATGATAACATTTTAGCCGAATCAAGGAAGCCGATGTGTCATTCCTGCGTAAGCAGGAATCCAGGTTTATTCCCGCACAAGCGGGAACCTAGGGAATATGGGCTTTTGCTACTTTCTGGATTCCCGCTTGCGCGGGAATGACACCCTGGGTTTGGCCCGCCAGGGGAGAGGCGGGTTGCTTCATTCGGCTAAAGTGTTACGCCGAATGGAGGGGTGCAATGGGGCGGGGGAAAGGAACTTCAGTTCACCTCGATTGTTCCTCTCACCATAACCCCCTCAGCAGCCAATAGAGAGGGAAAAAGTTCGGCTTCCTTGGCGCCCCGGCACAGTCGTGGCAGAGCCTTTGGCCGGGAGTTGGGCGGAGCGTTTAGGTAACCAGCAGTTCTTTGCCGGGGTGGCGGAGCAGGGCTTCGACTTCCGGCAACAGGCCGTAGGCATAGGCCAATAGTTTGATCGGATGCAGGGTGGGTTTGGTGGTACCCTGTTCCATTTGGATTTTGCAAGCACTGCATTCGGTGGCGCCAGCTTGGATTTCAGGAGCTCGGAGCCGACTGATCAGGCCCCAGCCCATGCGGAGACTGATGCGGTAATGTTCTCGTTTCAGACCGAAGGCACACCCCATTCCCGAACAGCCTTCCTCCAACCGATGCACGACCAAGCCGGGAATCAGCCGAAGCAGGTTCTCTCCGGGCGATCCGACTTCCAAGGCCCGGAGTCGGCAAGGCAGATGGTAGCCCAAGTTGGCCTGAATAGGACGAAACTTCAGCTCCAACCGACCGCCGGTGTGCAGCCGCCATAGATAGGTGGTGGCTTCGCTGGTATGGTCGGCTACTAGCCGGGCATCCTCATCATCCAAAACCCCTCGGTATTCATGGATCAGACACAGAGCGGCGGCTGGTTCTGGGGTGATGATATGGTAGCCTTGGCGGACGGCATCGGCCAGCAGGGCGGTGTTATGAGCGGCCAGGCGGCGGAATCGCTCCATCTGCCCGACCAGCAGAGCAGGCGTGCCGGCGATCCGCTGCTCTGGCGGCACATAGACCGAAATGCCATGCCGATGCAAAATCCCGACCAAGGCCTCGGCCAACTGGGGATCGAAATAATTGGCATACAGATCGACAAACAGGGCGACTTTCGGCCCGTCGGTGCGGACAGGTCGGGTCCACCGTTTCCGCTCGGCTCGTCGGAGGAACGGCTGCGCAGCCAGCCGAGGCAATTTTCGGCCCTGGGCAATCCCCAACGTCTTCTCCATCAGCCAACGGAACCAGCGGGTTGCCAACAGGGGATTGAGCAGCGGTGCCAACAGGCTCCCCCATGCCGCCCACTTGTCCAAATACACCAGCACCCAATCGGACAATGGAATTCCCTTGGCGGCCACATAAGCCCCTTTGGCCTCCGAGACTAACCGAGGTATATCCACTCCGGCGGGGCACTCCAGACGACAGCTATGGCAATGGAAACATAAGTCCATTATCTGTTTTAGGTCGTCCTGGGTTAAACTGGTCAGGCTGAGCCGACCGGAAACAATTCCCCGCAGCAGATTCGCCTTGGCTCTGGGCGAAGCCTCTTCGGCCGGAAAGATCCGGAAAAACGGACACATCCGTTCTGGAAGCGATTGCGTCCGGCATCGGCCGCAGCCGAAACATTGCTCGGCAATTTCAGCCACCGGCTGAGGATGCCAGTCCAGTTGCAGTTCGGTAAGATCACGAAGAGGGGGTGGATTTGAGGTTTCGGCCAAAACGGGTTCCGCAGATGGCGCCGGTGCGAAGGCTTCCGCTACACTGTTCGATAGCCCAGGCCCTCGAATCGGCGATCGCAGGTTCCGGATGAATTGTTCCCGGTCTTCGCTCAGTAATTTGCCGGGGTTGAAAATCCCTTCCGGATCCCAGAGATATTTGATTTTTTCCATGAGAGGGTAGAGGGCCTTTTCCAGGTGGGCCAGATATGGCGCCCGGCTCCAGCCCCAACCACGTTCCAGGCCCAGAGTACCCCCAAAGGCATCCACCTGTCCATACACCTCATCGGCCAGGCGGCGCAAGGTAACACGATGGGCTGGATTCTGCAGGTCCAGAAACGGTTCGAAGTGCACCAGTCCCTGCCCAGCATGGCAATACATGGCCGCCGTAATCTGATGCTGCTGAAAAATATTCTGGACGCGAACTAAAAACGGGGCCAACACGTCCGGCGGCACCCCCACATCTTCCAACACCGGCGCCGGCCGCTCCGGACTCCGAATCCGATACAACCCCGGACGGGCCATTCGAGCTAAACTGAGCAAAAGTTCCCTTTCGTCCGGCTCATACGCCACATGGACCCACATGGGGTCCGGCACGCTTGCTTGGCTTAGCAGCCGACCCAGCCGTTCCTCCAATGCCCCCGGCTCTTCATCGTCCAGTTCCACCAGCAGGGCTGCTTCGATTTGACGGGGCAAGAGCACATCCAGACGAACTTCATGCTCCCGGGCCAAGCACAGATGCCGACGATCCATCAGATCGCATAGCGACGGACGAAGGAGCAACACCTTCGGAACGGCCCGAGCCGCCCCCTCCAAACTGGCAAACCCCAAGATCGCCGCCGCCCTGGCCCGGGCAGTTGCCTGAGTGGCCAAAACCACCTCCGTGATCAAGGCCAACGTCCCTTCCGATCCCGCTATCAGCCGAGGTACATCCAAAACCCATTGCCCGTCCGGTTCTTCCCGAAGTACCCCGGCCAGGTTGTATCCCCGCCGAAAAGGCCAATCAGGCAGATGGTGCTGGCGGATCAGATGGGCATGTTGGTGGAGCAGCTCGGCCAGTTGGGCCACAAGCCGTCCTTTCACCCCCTCCGCCTGGGCAACCTCCAGACCGGCGAGGGAAGGAACCGGCTCTTGTGTACATCGGATGATTTGTCCATCGGCCAAGACCAATTCCACTTCCCGCAGATGATCGCTGGGCCGGCCATAGCGCAGCCAGCGGTTGCCCGCTCCGTCCCGGGCAATCATGCCGCCAAGGGTGGTGATGGCACCGATGCCGGGATTGGGGCCAAAATGCCGACCGGTTTTCTGCAACAAATGCAAGTTCAATTTTTCATAAACCACCCCCGGCTGACAGCGGACCCAGTCCGGCCCGGTTTCCAAAACCCGACGAAGATAGGTGGAAAAATCCACGACAATTCCCGAACCCAGCGATCCGCCTGCCGTGCTGGAACCAGCCCCCCGGGCATGCACCGGCAGATGCATCTCTGCCGCATACCGCACACAGGCCGACACATCCTTCCGGCTCCGGGGCCGAACCACGCAAAGCGGGCGGAATTCGTAGATGCTGCCGTCGCTGGCAAAAAGATGAACAAAAATATCCCCCGCCCCGACATCCCCGGCCACCAACCCCCGGAGGTCCTCCTGGATTCGCTGGCTCTGCACCGGAAACGTCTGCATAAGCCGGGATCGTCTCCTCTGGCCCCTACCGATTCTTCGCCCCCGTTGTGTTCCACCAGTGGGGCCCACAACAAGGCCCCACACCCACCAAACCCGGTGCTGGTCGCCGGTTGTTCCAGGGCCTCTGCCCGTCCTTTTCAGTTCGGCGGGGATGCCCCCAGACCTGGCCGCCGGCTCCTCCTGAATGTCCCCGTGGTTTTCCAATTGGTAGGAGGCCATCGGCCTGGTCGCCAGGTCGCCCATGGGAAGAGCCCATGGCCTTCCAGCTGGGCAGGGACACCATCGTTCGGATCGTGGTTCCTCCCGGATACGGCACTGCTGGCCTGACCGACCGGTTACCGCCGCTCTCCATAAATCAACGTCATGACCTCAGCTCGACTGGAAGGATTCGTCCGAAAGATTCCCTTCATCGCCGAGGTCACACAAACCGAACCGGGTTTCCGCACTCCCCGGATGATCATGCAGGTATGAATGGCTTCCACAACGACCGCCACTCCCTTGACCTTCAGCTCCTGGATCAATAAATCCGCTATTTGCTCGGTCATCCGTTCCTGCACCTGGGGCCGATGGGCCACCGATTCCACTACCCGGACCAACTTGCTTAAACCCACCACCCGCCCGTCCGGAATATAGCCGATATGCGCATCCCCCATGAATGGCAACAAATGATGCTCACAAAGGCTATGAAAATTAATGTTCCGTACAAGGACGATTTCATCGTATTTTTCAGAGAAGAATTTCTGAAGGTGGATGCGGGGGTCTTCCCGAAGACCCCGGAAAAGTTCCGCATACATGCGGGCCACCCGAGCCGGTGTGTCCCGAAGTCCCTCCCGGTCGGGATCTTCGCCGACAGCCCGTAAAATCTCTCGGACCGCCCGCTCAATCCGAACTAAATCCACCGCCGATCCGACGGTTCCGCTCGGTACCTCCACACCCGATCCGGTCCCTTCTGGGCCCTCAGACGCTCCGGTCCCTTCTGGACCCTCAGAACGGAAAACCTCCTGCGGCCCCTCACCTTCATCCGCCAAAGAACCCAAAAAACTCTCTTTTGATTCAAAAAACGCTTTGTCCGCCATGGGGAGTCCACAGGGAAAAGGATTTCACTAAAGGGGACATTTTAGCCGAATGGAGGGGTACCATACGCCCCTATTGGGCAGGAGGAATCCGGGTGCCTTTGGCCACCCAAATCCCCCTCACCCGGCCAACCTACGGTTGGCCGGCCTCTCCCGCAGGGGAGAGGCGAGGTGCTCAGCTTCGGCTCACGTGTTGCCAAAAAAGCAGAAATATCCCGAAAATCGGGCCTGCCTTTCCTCATAAAAACCTCCTTTTATCGTAAATCCCACCCTCCAGCAGGTCAAGGATTCCTCCGGAGGGACGGATAACCCCTATCCCCGGCAAACTTCGCTCCAGGGAACACGTCCCCCGAAGGAAGCAACGGGCCTCTCCCCTGACGAGAGAGGACGGCTGAGTCGAATCCAAAGACGGCTGAAGTGGTGAAAGGAAGGAAGCTGTCCTTCTTCTTCCCCCTTACCCTAACCCTCACGCCACCCAGGCCAGAGAAGATTTATTGGGCCTCAAGCAGGTCCTTCCATTCGGCTAAGGTGTTCCGCAGAATGTTGGCCGACGGGACGTCTGCGGGCACCTGCTGGTTTGCCGACGGGACGTCTGCAGTACTAAAAAAGACGTCTCCAGTACTAAATAGGTCCACATAATTGCGAAAGTGTTCAAGGGTGCGAAATACCTTCGGTTTCGGAGGTGCCAGTAGTCCAACCACTTCCGGTTTTTTGTGGATTTATTTAGATTGACTGTATTTACGGAACCTAATTACCACAATCTGTGGTGTTCAGGCCGACTCGGAGCCACTACATCTGGTAGGGGCCGGTTCCGGTAGATACAGTCAAATTAGGGAAGCGTCTCCCTTGGCAAAAAGAGTAACTCGTTTTCAAAGTCTGCTAGGAGTTTTTCGGGGGGACTATTGATCTTCACAAAACCAAAAGACACACCAGGTGGTTGAAAACCAAGGATTTTGTCTGTCACTAAGATTTGGGATGGTCAATAACACCAGAGTGTCAAAAAAAGGGGGTCACATTTTAGCCGAATGAAGGGGCGATGTTTTTCCCCTCTCCCCCGGCGGGACAGTGTAGGGTGAGGGGGAAAGAAATAAGGGGTCAGCCACCTTCTTTTCTCCCCCTCATCACCCTCAACACCCCCCGGCCCAGGAAATCCCCAACGGTTCCGAAAAATAACCCGAACCATTCCCAACCCAAGCCCAACTTCAATCCCCTTCGGAGCTTCCCCATGCAGACGACAAAACCCCATTTTCCCTAAAAAACCCCTTGACTCCCAACACAGTATCTCACCCGGCCTCGGCTTCGCCTCGGCCGGTCTCTCCCGCCAGGGGAGAGGCGGGTTGCTCCATTGGCTAAAGTGTTACAAAAGGGGAAAACCGTTTACAATAGAAGCTGGTTTCTGGGGAGTTTTTCTGTCCTGCGCCTACTTTGCCATCCCCAAACAGCTAGGGAATCATCCACCCGGGGGGAGGTTTTCTAATGGCCAAAAAGCGATCCAAACAGCCGTTTTTGCCCGGCATGGAGAAACAAAAGCCCCAGAGTTCTCCGGCTGGGGACACCGACCGGGGGGGGGCGGAGACGGTGTTTGCCGAAGACTCTGGGGCCACAAAGTCCGCCGAAGCGGCATCTGCTGTGGATTTACATGGCAAAACGGTCTATTTGGTGGATGCCCATTCGCTGATCCATCAGGTGTTTCACGCTTTGCCGGACTTAACCAGTCCGACGGGTCTTCCGGTCAGTGCCGTGTATGGGTTTGCCCGGGACATGTTGTTTTTGCTGGAGGAAAAGCGCCCAGATTATCTATTTTGTGTATTCGATTCGATCGGTCCCACCTTTCGGCATGAGATATATCCCCAGTACAAGGCCAATCGGCCGCCCATGCACGAAGACCTGATTCCGCAGATGCCGATCATCCATAATCTTATTGATGCATTCGGGTTAGGGCGATTGAGTCAGCCTGGCTACGAGGCCGACGATATCATGGCCACCGTGGCCCGGGAGGTGGAAAAACTGGGCGGCGATTGTTTTTTAGTAACCTCCGACAAAGACTGCCGCCAACTGCTTTCCGACCACATCCGGATATTCAACATCCGAAAAAATGAGGTGTTTGATCAGGAGACCCTCCTAGCAGAGTGGGGCATCTCCCCCGAACAGGTTGTTGATTTCCAGGCATTGGTTGGGGACCCCACGGATAACGTCCCCGGAATCCCGCTGATCGGTCCCAAACTGGCCGGGCAACTACTGGTTAAACACCGCACTTTGGAAGGGGTTTTGGAACATGCCGACGAAATTCCCGGTGAAAAACGCCGGGAAAACATCAAAAGGTTTTGGGACCAGGCCTTGTTGAGTCGGCAGTTGGTTCAATTGCGAACCGATGTGCCCATCCAAGTGGATTGGCAGTCGGGGCGAACAGGTCGGCTGGACCGGCAAAAAGCCTTGGAAATCCTTTCAGAATTGGGGTTTCGTAGTCTGGCGGCCAAGGTGGCCGAGCTGCCCATCGGGCAGCCGGTTCGCTCGGTCCGCCAAAAGAGGATAGAAATCCATTGTCAGATTGTGGACACCTCCCAGAAGCTGGACGACCTGGCAGGGTATCTGGCCAAACAAAACCTGTTTTCGATCGATCTGGAAACCACCCATTTGTGGCCCCGGTGGGCGGAGATTGTCGGATATGCCCTGGCCAGTGAGGATCAACAGGTGTGGTATATCCCGGTCCGATCTCCCCCAGGAGAACCCAGATTAGACCCCCAATTCGTACTAGAACGGCTTCGCCCCATCCTGGAAAACCCCGCCATCGAAAAGATCGGCCAGAATCTGAAATACGATATGGTCGTGCTCCGCTCTGCCGGTGTGGAATTGGCCGGGGTGAGCTTCGATACCATGGTGGCCAGCTATCTGCTGGAACCGGGGAGCCGCAATCATAATCTGGATGAGCTGGCCCGCCGCTACCTGGGCCATACCACGATCAAAATCTCCGAACTGATCGGCACAGGCCGACAGCAAAAACGGATGGATCAGGTGCCGGTGGCCCTGGTGGCCGAATATGCGGGCGAAGATGCCCTGCTGCCGGTGTTATTGCGGCCGATCCTTGCCCGCCGATTGGCCCAGGAAAGTCTGGATCGGCTTTTCACGGAGGTGGAAATCCCCCTGATTGGGGTGTTGGCGGAGATGGAGTTTTTGGGGGTTCGGGTGGATGTGGATCGGCTCCGGGAACTCAGTCGGCAGTACGGCCATCGCATGGAAGCCCTGGAAGCAGAAATCTATGCCCTGGCCGGTTGCCAGTTTAACATCAGTTCGCCGAAGCAATTGCAGGAGGTGCTCTTTGAGCAGAGGGGGCTTCATCCCCTCAAAAGGACTAAAACCGGCGCCAGCACCGATGCCGAGGTGCTGGAAGAATTGGCAGCCCAGGACCCGCTGCCGGCCAAAATCCTCCAATATCGCCAATACGCCAAACTGAAAAGCACGTATGTGGATGCCCTGCCGGAGATGGTCCATCCGGGGACCGGCCGGATTCATGCCTCGTTTCACCAGGTGGTGGCCGCCACCGGCCGGCTCAGTTCCAGCGATCCGAATCTGCAAAACATCCCCGTCCGCACGGAGGAGGGCCGGGAGATTCGGTCGGCTTTTGTGCCCGGCCAAGCAGGCTGGCAATTGCTGTCGGCCGATTACTCTCAGATTGAGCTTCGGATTTTGGCCCATTTTTGCCGGGACGAACGGCTTTGTGAGGCTTTCGCCCGCGATGAGGACATCCATGCCCGGGTGGCCAGTCAGATTTTTGGCGTCCCGTTGGAAGAGGTAACTCCGGAGATGCGTCGCCGGGCCAAGGCGGTTAATTTTGGGGTCATCTACGGCCAGACGGCCTTTGGGCTTTCCAAGCAGTTGGGCATCAGTCCGGAAGAAGCCGCCCAGTTTATTGATACCTATTTCGGGGGGTATCCTCGGATCGAAGAATTTTTGCGTCAGACTCTAGCCGAATGCCATCAAACAGGGTATGTTAGAACTATTCTCGGACGACGGCGTGCCATTGAGGGTGTCCGACCGGATGTGGGCCGCCAACGCAACCTCGCCGAACGTACGGCCATCAACACGGTCATCCAGGGATCGGCAGCCGACTTGATCAAGCTGGCCATGTTGGCTATTTGGCGTCGGCTCCGGCAGGACGGCCTGACTAGTCGGATGATTCTTCAGATTCATGACGAATTGGTGTTGGAAGGGCCGAAGGAGGAAATCCCTCATTTAGTGAAATTGGTTTCATCCGAAATGGGGGGAGTTTGGTCTTTGCAGGTACCTTTGAAGGTGGATGTAACTGTTGGCCCCAATTGGGCCGATTTATATCCTGTGGAGACCCAAGGCCCATGAAG
>Ga0197142_1003382_pt1 | contig 13392 bp, 9 predicted proteins | sample GBS60_MetaG_FD_148614 | JGI IMG/M metagenome (GOLD analysis project Ga0197142, IMG submission 148614) | Sediment microbial communities from Great Boiling Springs, Gerlach, Nevada, United States - GBS 60_MetaG | ecosystem: Environmental > Aquatic > Thermal springs > Hot (42-90C) > Sediment... | reverse complement strand
TGGCGAGGGTATGGGGGCTGATTCCTGCCTGCTTGCGCTGGAGCAGGTACATGCGCACATGGCGCGGTTCTACGGCGTCCAGCGTGTGGATTCCTTGCGATTCGAGGGATTGCAGGAAGCGCGAGGCGACCTGCTCATAGACGCGCGTTGTGTGTCGCGAATCGGTTCGGAGTGCTACGGTATCGAGCCAGAGTTGCAAGCACTCTCTGAGTTCACTGCGTGCGTGTATCGTGAAGAGTCCTCTGGTGTTGTGCATGCTCCTTTCCTGCGCGAGTGTGCGAGTGATACAAGGGATAGGGTTTCTGGGGGTATGCACACCAGCATAGTGTGCCCAGGGCGGGATTCGAACCCGCACGGGTTGCCCCAGAGGATTTTAAGTCCCCCGCGTCTACCGTTCCGCCACCTGGGCACGCCCATTCGATTATACCCTTGCACAAGCCAGCATCGTGGGGTATAATCGGTGCGGAGGGAATCCCAATGAGAAACTTCGGATTGGCACTCGCTGTGTTTGCGATGAGCTTCGCACTTAGCTCCATCGCGTTTGTGCAGTCGAATAAGTCAAGCAACCAGAAACAGACCGCGCAGAAGACGCAGACCGCCCCTAAGCAGGAGGTACGCTGCCCCGTCTCAGGCAAAGTCATCACCGACACGAAAAACGCCCCGAAATATACCTATCGCGGCAAGACCTACTACTTCAACTGCCAGAAGTGCCTTGCAGAGTTCAAGAAGAACCCAGAGAAGTATCTCCAGCAAGCCGCGAAGGTGCGCCCGGTCAGCGACACCGCCGCGAAAGGTGCGTGCGCCTGCGACTGCAAAGGTACCGAGAACTGCTGCACGCGCAGCAACGCCGAGGGCAAGTGTAACTGCAGCGGTAAGGAGGGCGCCTCGTGTGGCAGTGGCAAGGCGAAGACGGCATCCTGTTGCAGCAGCAGCGATGCGACGAAAGCAAGCGGCTGCTGCAGCGAGAAAAAGGACGCCCAACCCGCTGAGCGTGCCGCCGCACCGTCCGATAAGCTTATCTGCCCTGTGTCGGGCGAAGAGCTGGAGGAAGCGACCGCTGTGCGATTCACCTACAACGGCAAGGTCTACTACACCTGCTGCAACGGCTGCAAGAGCAAGTTCCTGAAGGAGCCTGAGACCTACGCCAAAAAGGCGGAGGAGATCTCCAAACTTCAGGGCAAGTCTGAGAAGGCGGATACGAACTAAAGTCGCCTCCCCACCTAAGAGGTCATTTACTGGTTAGGGTTTACACTAATGGGCGCGCCGTAGGCGTCGTGATAGGTTCACCGCGCTAGCGCGTTCGTTTCGCGCTTGCCTGCGAAGATGTCGCGGATGATCTCGTCGATGTCCACTTCCTCGATAGTGATGTCGTACACGGGTAGCGACTGTAAAATTTGGCTAGCGACGCGGCTGACCTGCTCGCGGGGCACTTCCAGCACTGCCTCCAGACCGTCCATTCGCACAAGGCGCCCGAAGCGGCTCAGCGTCTCGGAATCGGCGGGTCGCTCCAAGCGCAAGTGCAACGCTTTCGCAGGGCTGTACCGCTCCACTAGTGCGCGCAGGGTGTCGTCGAAAATCAGCTGCCCGTGATGAATAATCAGCACGCGCTGCGCCAGCTCCTGCATGTCTTGCATATAGTGGCTGGTGAGCAGGATGGTCGTGCGCTCTCGCTGGTTATACTCGCGTAGGAATTCGCGGATGCGCTTTTGCGAGACCACATCCAGCCCGATCGTTGGCTCGTCCAGAAACAGCACGCGCGGGCGATGCAGCAGTGCCGCCAGCAGCTCGCACTTCATCCGCTCGCCCAGCGACAGCCGCCGCACCTGAGTATGCAACACATGCCGAATCTCCAGCATCTCTGCCAGCTCGTGCATGCGCCGTTCGAATACTTCGTCGGGCACTTCGTAGAGCGCTTTTAGGAGCAGGTACGACTCGTAGGGGGGCAAGTCCCACCAGAGCTGCATTTTCTGTCCCATCACCAGCGCGATTTGGCGTTGCATTTCGGGGCGTCGCTCCCATGGTACATAGCCCAGCACGCGCGCGGTGCCCGATGTTGGGAAAATAATCCCCGAGAGCATCTTCAGCGTGGTGGTCTTGCCCGCGCCGTTAGGTCCCAGAAAGCCGACCAACTCGCCCGCCTCGATGGTGAACGAAATGTCGCGCACCGCATGTACCTCGTGCCGCGCGCGCCGAAAGAGGCTCTTGACAGCATTCCATACGCCAGGTGGACGCTTGTAGGTATAGTAGGTCTTGGACAGGTGTTCCACAACAATCGCTGGCATACGGCAATATTATGGCACAGGAGCGGCTTGTGAGGGAATGCAAGCAGGAATTCCGACCGCTTAGCCGAAAAGTTTCTGTGGAGGCATCGAAGATGATACAAGCGCGTTGGGCGTTTGGGCTAACGACGGCGTTGTTGCCGCTACTGCTGATTGGCGCATCGATTTCAGAGGGACAATTCGTGGGCATGCGTCTGGAGAACGGCGTGCTGGTTCCCAATCCGCCCCCTTACGACCCCAACAATCCTGACACGGGGCTGCAGAAAGCTTTTCCGACCGAACTCGTGCAGCCTGCCGACAACCCTGCCACGCCCGAGAAGGTGGAACTGGGCAAGCTGCTGTTTTTTGACCCGATTTTGTCGGATGACAATACGCTTTCGTGCGCGCACTGCCACCATCCGCATTTGGGCTTCTCGGATGGGTTGCCGCGTTCGCGCGGGCGCGGGGGCAAAGGCGCAGGGCGCGAGCGCACAGGTGGGATCGAACTCACGCGGGGCGCGCCCAGCCTGTGGAACACCGTCTACAATCACCACCAGTTCTGGGACGGACGCGCCGCGCACCTCGAAGAGCAGGCGCGCATGGTCATCCTCACGCCCGAAGAGGTGAACGCCGACCCTGCCGAACTCGTGCGCGAACTGAAAGCCATTCCTGAGTACCGCACCCTTTTCGATAAAGCCTTCGGCGGCAAGGACGGCGAGGCAATCACTTTCAAAAACATCACCTACGCGCTGGCGGCGTTCCAACGCACGCTAGTCAGTTTCAACTCGCGCTTTGACCGCTACGCGGCAGGCGACGGCAGCGCGCTTAGCCCACAAGAGAAGCGCGGGCTTAAACTCTTCCTGTCGCCCAAGACGCGCTGCAACGAGTGCCATGGCATCCCAACTTTCGCGAATCGCGACTTCAAGGTGATTGGTGTGCCCAACCCCAAAGACGGACCTGCCGATGTCGCCAAGCCTGAAGCGGCGCGCGGGCGCGGCGGCGGTCCCAACGGTGCGTTCAAAATCCCCACCCTGCGCAATATCGCCCTCACCGCGCCGTATATGCACAACGGCGTGTTCGAAACGCTGGAGGAGGTGCTGGACTTCTACGCGGGCGGCGGCGGACGCGGGCTGGGACTCGAGGTGCCCCTGCAAGACGACAAAATCCGCAAGTTCACCCTCACCCCGCAGGAGAAGGCTGATCTGATTGCGTTCCTGCTTGCGCTAACCGACGAATCCGCGCTGCCTAAGATTCCCCAGCGCGTGCCCTCGGGGTTGCCTGTGGTTCCGCCGCAGGTTCCGCGCCTGCCCACCCGCCTGAATATCGACAGCCCCGAACTGCACCGTATCCGCCAGCAGCAACGCCGTGCAGAGCGGGAAGTTTCATCGCCCCCCTCTGCCATACCGACCGCGCAACCAGAGTTCGTAAAAACAAGCGCAAATGGCGCCCCCCTCCTTAAGGTTCCCCCTGCAAGTAGGGGGAACCAAGCGGGCACGCGGCTTGGCGCCCACCGCGTTCTTGGACGGAACCTGCAGGAGAGGGGCAAACGCACTCCGCAGGCTGGCGCAAAATCCCCCGCCCGCATCGTGGAGGTGCGCCCTGGCGAGAGCATCCAAGAAGCCGTCGATAAAGCGGGGCGCAACGGCATCGTGCGCATCTACCCTGGAACCTACCACGAGAATGTGCTGGTCATCCATCACGGCGTGACTATCGAGGGCGTCATCCGCGACGGCAAGCGACCCGTGCTGGACGGGCGCAACCTCCTGCCCGACGCCATCTCAGGGCTGGGCAACGACTTCGCGGTGGCGAACCTCGAAATCCGCAACTATCAAGGCAACGGCGTTGTGGTGCATAAGGCGCGGAATGTCGTCTACCGCAACCTCATCCTGCACAACACAGGGCTATACGGCGTCTACCCCATCGAGTGCGATGGCGTGCTGGTGGAAGACTGCAAGGTGTCGGGCGCGCGCGACGCGGGCATCTATGTCGGGCAGTCGCGCAATATCGTCGTGCGCCGCAACGAAGCCTTCCAGAATGTCACGGGCATCGAAATCGAAAACTGCGTCAACGCCATCGTGGAAGACAACTATGTCCACAACAACACGGGCGGCATTCTGGTCTTCCTGCTGCCGTTCAACCCCTCCAAAGTGCAGGACGGGTGCATCGTGCGGCGCAACCGTGTGATCAACAACAACACACCGAACTTTGCCGACCCCGAAGCGATTGTGAGCAATGTGCTGAAAGGCACGGGCATCATGCTGCTGGCGGCGGACAACACCGAAGTGTACGAGAACGAAATCGTCGGCAACGGCACCTTCGGGATTATGACGATTGGGCTGCGCCAGATTTTCCCTGCGCCGACACCGCTAGATGTAGACCCCAACCCCGACGGCAACCGCATCTACAACAACATCTTGCGCGACAACGGCAAAGACCCCGACGAACGGCTCAAGCGGTTCGGCATCCCACCCGTAGACCTGCTGTGGGACATGACGGGCAAAGGCAACACTTGGAACCAGCCTGAAGGGACGCGGTTCCCACCTGTGTTGCCCTAATAAGTGTAAGCGTCGCGCCTTACCCGTCCACAGGAGGGGTTAGGAGGGTAGGGTCGACAAGCCGACGCAAGGGCACTTACTCGCTCGCGCAGTGGGGCAACCTGCAGGAGGGGGCAACCATAAACACAGAACGCGCGGTTGTTATCAGTCCCACCGCTCCCACAGGTCGGGGCGCTGCGTGCGCGTGTACTCCACTGACGAGCAAAAGGTATTGTTGTTGCGCTCGCACTCCGACTCGGGCAATCCGTACAGCGCCTCGAACGGGGTGGCTTTCACATGCCCGTCGGCGTACACAACCGTGACCTGCTTCGAGTGGCGTCCGTGGGGGCGTTGGTGGAAGGCGGGCGGAAAGCCTGGCGCCGTGCTGAATCCGTAATGCTGCCACTCCGTACGCATAAACGGCGAGTGAACCACATTCATGTGGAAACCTTCTCTTTCCCAAAGCGGTCGGCTTTGGACCCCCGACGGCACGCCGTCCATCACCATCACATGGCTTGCAGGGGCAGTGAGTTGAGCAAGGCTCCTGCTGGGCGGGTAGATGAAGGGTGCGGACTGACATCCGTTGGAGAAGCCCATCGGCGAGGGATACGCCGCGCCATAGCCAATCCGACCCTCGCACAGCAGGCGTCTACCCGTCGGCGAGTCGGGGTTTGTAATCGGCTTTGCTTCAGGACAGCGCGAATAGAGGTTATCCCGCGAGTAGGGCTGGAGCCAGTAGAGGTAGCCGATGGAGGTACAACTGGTGTAGCCACCCCCACAGAAGTTCGGGGGCGGAATCAACTGGTTCTCGGCAAGTGGGAACACCTCGCCGTAGTCCTGTACATACATCATCGCGGCAATCCCAATCTGGCGACAATTGCTGAAACACATGGTCTGGCGCGCTTTCGCACGCGCTTGCGCAAACACAGGAAACAGAATCGCTGCCAAAATCGCGATAATTGCAATCACTACCAGCAGCTCGATTAGGGTAAACCCGTAAGCGCGTTTCATCGCTGTCATAGCGCTGATTATACCACAGAACGATGAGGTCAAGGGGCTGTGATTGGGAAGGGTGCAGGGCGGTCGGCGTTTTAAAGCCGCATCACATGCCCCCATTTTCCTTCGGGCAGCGGGCGACAAGTGAAGAGGATGACCTGTGTTTGCTGCGCGACGCGGGTCAGCAGCTCCAGTGCGGCGCGGTAGCGCACCATGTCCGAGTAGACGAACGGGTCGTCCAGCAGCAGGGGCAGGCGCAAGTTGTCGGAGAGCGCGTCTGCCAACCCCAGCCTGCAGGCGAAAAAGAGTTGATCCAGTACCCCTGCGCTCCACGCGAGGGAGTCTTCCTTGACGGGGAGTGTTTCGCCGCGCTCTGGATGGTACACCTGCAGGCTCAGGTCGTTGCCAAGCTCAGCCCGCGTGTAGCGTCCTAGGGTCAGGGCAGGCAGGTACTGTTCGATGCGCGGCGTGAGGCGCGGGCGCAGGTCGCTCAGATAGCGCGTGTTCGCCTCTTGAAGCAACTTCGAGGCGGTCTCTATCACGCGCACGCGATGCTGTAGGTGCTCAATCTGTTGTTGGGTGCGTGTGCGTTCCAGCTCCAGCGCGTCGGGCGGCTCGCCTATCTGCAGGGTGCGTAGCGCGCCCTCGCAGCGGAGTTGCTCCGCGTGCAGCGCGTCTAACCGTTGGCGCTCCCGTTGCACGCGGTCGTCTAAGTGGAGCAGTTCCGATTCGGGCAGTCCGCTGTGCGCGAGGGGGTTGCGCCGTATCTGCTCTTCGAGCCCCACGAGTTGCACGGCGAGTTCGCGTTGGCGTTCGCGCAGCGCTTTGGGGTCAGGCACGATTTGGTGCAGCGCGTCGCGTTGGTGGTGGAGTCGTTTCTGTTCAGCGAGCCGCTGTTGGAAGGCATTCCATCGCTCGCTGTAGCGTTGCAGGGCGTACTGGAGGCGTAGTAAGGTCTCGCTTGCGTACTTGCTGGGTTTGCCGTTGAGGGCGGGCGTTTCCACCGGATAGCCCGCCTGTTCGAGCAGCGCGACGAGTTGCTGCCAGTGGGTTTCCATTTCGTAGCGGGCGGTCTCCAGCGCGGCGGACGATTCGCTGGTTGCGTCGGCGTGGCGCGTGCGCCATAGGAGCGCGACGGTGAGGGCAGCCACGCCCAGCGCGAGCGCGAGTGCGCCCAGCGCAGGCGCGACACTCCACAGCGGAACGCTCGCGGCGCAGAGGGCAAGCCCCATCACGGCGTAGCCTGCGCGCGCCTGACGACGCCCTGTGGACGCCTGCCGCGCGTGTCGCGTCGCTAGCGCCGCGCGTTCCAACGCGCTCAGGCGACGCACAGCATCCTGATAGCGTACCCACGCGGCGTCTACCTGCTCTTTATGGTCGGCAGGCAGCGCGTGCCAAAGTGCAAAGTCGTGCTGTAGCTCGGTCTCCAGTGTGTGCAGCCGTCGCTCAATCTGCTCCAGCTGGTCTAAGTGGCGTTGGTTTGTGTCGGCTTCGCGGCGTAGATGCTCCAGCCGTGTGCGTAGTTCCTGCAGGTCGCGCCAGCGCTCCAAGAGTCGCTCGTCTGCCTCCAGTTGCTGGCGCAGGGCGTCGGTTTCCTGCTGGATTTGGCGCAATCGCTCGCATAGCTCGCGTCGTTGGCGTTCGGTCTGACGGGTGGCGTGCAGGCGTTGGTCTTGGATATGTAGGCGGTTGCGCGTCTCTTCTATCAGGCGGTTCAGGCGGCGACGCTCTTTGTCGAGTGCGTCCACGATGCGGTTGAGATCGGCGTTCACGGCGCTTTCGCGGAGTTGCTGCTGAAGCGACTTGAGGTCGCCTTTTTCGATTCGCGCAAGGGCGCGCTGCGCGACGCATGCGGTGGCGCGGTAGACCGCTTCGGGCACGCGCCAGAGTTGCTCCCAGCGGGCGCGCGCCGCCTCGCCTGAGAGCGTTTCGTTCCTATGCTCCAGCATAAACGCGCCGCGCCTGCGCGGGTCGTCTATCGGATGGAACTTGCGCAGGCGCACACGCTCGCCGCGCAGCTCCAACTCCAGCTCCAGCGTCCAGCCGTGGGGGTGTCCCCAGCTAATCCGCTCGCGCACAGGCTGCGCGGTCGAAGTGGGCAGGGTGTAGAGAGCATCCATCAGCGCTGCCAATAGTGTGCTTTTGCCCGACTCATTGTCGCCAACGAAACAGTTCAGCCCTGCGTCGAACTCAAACACTGTGCGCTCGCGGAATCGCCCGTAGCCTTCCAGAGTAAGTGTAATGAAGCGCATCACAGTCGCCCTCCGCGCAGCAAGTAGAGGCTCAGTTGCGCCGCCTCACGATACAGCGCGGCGTGCTGGGGTGAGCAGGTCGCATGGTCGTGTGCGAGCTGCACGAGTAGGCTCTCGAACGGCGTCTGGGGCGTTAGCTGCCCGACTTGGAAGGCGGGCAGAATCTCCAGCCAGAGGCAGTGCGGCTGGAGGCTCTCGGTCAGCGTCGGGATATCGAGGGGCTCTTCGGCGTTCCAGCGTCCTATGAGGCGCACGGTCGCAACGGTTTCGGGCGTGAGCGCGGCTTTCAGGTCGCGCAACAGGCTTTGGGCGTCGGTGTAGCGAGAGACATCCCACTCCAGCGTGTCGTCGGCTGCGCCCTCAGGGTAGCGGGCTTCGCCCGTGATGGCGTGCGAAACGCGCGCAGGCTGCCCCTGCACGAGTTCCACAAGGCACATCGTGGCAGGCAGCTGCTGGCGCGGCAGTATCATCTCAGGCGCGCCGCTGTACCAGCAGACAGTGCGTCCCTGCGTCCACTCTTGCGGCGAGTGCCAGTCGCCTAAAGCAATATAGTCCAGCCCGCTTGCGCCCACCCACTGCGGCTGGATGTCGCCCTGTCCGCCCGCCGAGGGCATCGAGCCGTGTATCAGGGCGACTTGGAACGGCGCGCCGTTTGGGTCGCGCCGCAGGGCAGCTTCCCAGCGCGCACCGTCCCCCGCAGGGCACGCAACGAGTTCCAAATCGAGTTCGCGCATATGCACGCGCTCCGTCTCGACGACAAAGTGCAGGTTACTCGGCAGGGTCACCTCGCAAAACGGGTGTCGCTCGGCGGGGTCATGGTTGCCTGGGATAACTACCGTCGGCAGGCGCGCCCCGTCGATGACTTCCAGCGCGAACGCCGCCCACGCTCGCCCGACGCTGGGACTATCGAACAGGTCGCCTGCTATCAGCATCGTGGCGCAACCGTGTTGTTGCGCCTGCTCGAACACGCGCCGAAATGCTCGCTTCAGCCGCTCCTGATGCGCCGACGCCGACTCGCCCAAATAGCCGAACGCCCTGCCCAAATGCACATCGGCAGTATGCGCTATGCGCAGCACAGCAGATGGTTTCGCCTTGAGAAAGCGCGTTCCTGCATGTGGGGGTTGTCCGCGTTTGCCCTTTTTCTGGGTCTTGTGCCCTTCGACAGGACAGATTGCTAATAACGACGCTACCCACTCCCCCAGAACCGCCTGTCGATACTGCGGTACTGCACCGCCTCAGCGATGTGGGGCAGTTGAATCGACTCCGAACCTTCCAGATCGGCGATAGTGCGGGCAATTTTGAGGATACGGTCGTAGGCGCGCGCACTCAGCCCCAGCCGCTGCACTGCCATGCGCAAGTAGCCCCGCGCATCTTCCCCGATTGGGCACTGCTCGCGCACCAGTTTGGAACTCATTTGCGCGTTGCACACAAGCCCATACGGACGCAGTCGCTCCAATTGCCGTTCGCGGGCGCGCACAACCCGCTCCCGAATGGCTGCCGACGGCTCGCCTGGCTGCAGGGTTAACAACTCGTCCTGCTTGAGGCGTGGTACCTCCAAGTGGATGTCGATGCGGTCTAACAGCGGTCCTGAAATCCGCTGCAGGTATTTGCGGATCATCGTGGGACTGCACTGGCAGGTCTGGTGCGTGTCGCCGTAGAACCCGCAGGGGCACGGGTTCATCGCGGCGACGAGCATGCAGCGGGCGGGGAACTGCACTGCCGCCTGCACGCGCGAGACCGACACGACACCATCCTCCAGCGGCTGGCGCATCGCCTCCAGCACATCACGCTTGAACTCGGGCAACTCGTCCAGGAACAGCACGCCGTTGTGCGCCAGCGAGATTTCGCCTGGACGCGGGATGCTGCCGCCGCCTACTAGCGCGGCGTAGGAGGTCGTATGGTGCGGCGAGCGGAACGGGCGCGCGGTCATCAGCCCCGTCTTGGGCGGCAGTAGCCCCGCCGCGCTATACACCCGCGTCGTCTGTAGCGCCTCCTCCAGCGTCAGCGGGGGCAGAATCGTCGGCAAACGGCGCGCCAGCATCGTCTTACCTGATCCTGGTGGACCGATGAGCAGCACATTGTGCCCGCCTGCGGCGGCAATCTCCAGCGCACGCTTCGCCTGCTCCTGTCCGCGAATCTCCGAGAAGTCCACTTCGTATTCGGCGGGCTGGCGCAGCAGCGCGTCCACATCCACGCGCGTCGGCGACTTGTGTTTGGGGTTGATGAGCACCTGCACAGTGTCCAGCAGCGTCTCCACGCCGTACACCTCGATACCGCCGACGACCGCCGCCTCCGCCGCGTTCGCGTGGGGCACAATCAGCCGCCGCTTGCCCGACTCGCGCGCGTGCAACGCTATCGACAGCACGCCGTTCACAGGGCGCACGCCGCCGTCCAGCGACAGCTCGCCTACAATCAGCGTCCCCTCCAGCGCGTCCAACGGGACCTGCTCGGAGACCGCCAGAATGCCAATCGCCATCGGTAGGTCGTAGGCGGGACCCTCCTTGCGCACATCGGCGGGTGCGAGGTTCACCGTGAGTTTCAGCAGTGGGAAGTATAGCCCCGAATTGCGAATTGCGGTGCGCACGCGGTCGCGCGACTCCTGAACCGCTGTATCGGGCAGCCCGACCAGTGTCCAAAACGGCGTGCCCTGTTGCAGGTCTACCTCGATCTGCACGGTGAAGGCGTCAATCCCATGCAGCGCCGCGCTTTCCACCCGAGCGAACATCGCAGCGGAGCGATTCGGCGCACAGACAGCGTCTCCTGCAAAAAGATGGGAGACTCTTACATCATCCTGCCATGACGCATCTTGTTGTCTGTGCCTTGCACTGCTGACCTCCCACGCGGTTTCACCTCTACTCCCCCACAAGCGCGTACAACGCTTGGAGCGTTTCTTCGAAGGTGGGTTGTTCGTCGCGGGATTGGCGCAAGAATTGGCGGATGGCGTCCATACGGGCGACGGCAAGGTCTACCAGTGGGTTCGCGCCCTGTTGATATGCGCCAATCGCGATAAGGTCTTCTGCGTCGCGGTAGGCGGCGAGTAGTTGGCGCAAGCGGTTCGCTGCCTGCAGGTGCTCAGCGGCGACGATGTTTGGCATCACGCGCGAGAGGCTCGCCAGCACATCGATTGGCGGGTAGTGTCCCTGCTGAGTCAGCGTGCGCGATAGTACAATATGTCCGTCCAGAATGGCGCGTGTGGTATCGGCGATAGGGTCGTTCAGGTCGTCGCTGTCCACCAGCACGGTGTAGAGCGCGGTGATGCTGCCTCGTGCGCTGTTGCCTGCGCGTTCCAGCAGGCGTGGCAGCAGTGCGAACACGGAGGGGGTGTAGCCACGCGCGGCAGGCGGCTCGCCTGCCGACAGCCCAATCTCGCGCTGCGCCATCGCTAAGCGCGTCAGCGAGTCCATCATTAGTAGCACCTGCTTGCCCTCATCGCGGAAGTATTCGGCAATCGCCGTGGCGGTGAAGGCGGCTTTCTGGCGCACAATCGCAGGCTGGTCGGAAGTGGCGACCACCAGCACGGCGCGTTGAAGTCCTGTCTCGCCGAGGCTGTCCTCGATAAACTCGCGTACTTCGCGCCCGCGCTCACCAATCAGCGCGATTACATTCACCTCGGCGGCAGTATTGCGGGCAATCATGCCCATCAGCGTGCTTTTGCCGACGCCGCTGCCCGCGAAGATACCGACACGCTGTCCGTAGGCGCAGGTGAGTAGGGCGTCAATTGCGCGCACCCCCAGCGGTAGGGGCGTGCGCAACGGCGGTCGCTCCAGCGCAGGGGGCGCTTCGGCAAGGAGGGGATAGCGACGGGCAATCGGTGGGGCAGGCTTGCCGTCCACGGGGTTGCCCAGCCCGTCCAACACGCGCCCCAGCAGCGCGTCCGAGACGCCCACCGAGGCGGTCTGGCGCGTCGGGATGACCTCGCTGCCTGGCGCAACGCCCGTTAGTTCACCTAAAGGAGTCAGCAGCGTGCGCCCATTTCGAAAGCCGACCACCTCCACCTGCAGGGGCGACTCGCGCCTGCCGCGATCGATCAAGCAGATCTCGCCTAATTTGGCGGGTGGTCCCTGCGATTCGATAAGTAAGCCGACCGCGCCGACCACACGCCCATGAATGCGCACAGGGTCTACCGCCCGAACCGCCTCCTTCGCCGCGTGCCAGTTCACGCAGGCTATTTTCGGCAGACAAATACGGAAAGATTACATGCGCAAGGACGGTTGAAAACGCTGGACTTGTAGGTCTTGACATGCGTCCGCGCTATAGAGTATAATTCGCTTTGGAGAACTATTTTCCATTGGAGGCGATAATGAATCGACTACTCGTTGGGCTGAAGCAGGCAGGGCTGCGGCTTACACCGCAGCGCGTCGCAATCTGCCAAGTGCTGGCAGAAAGCAAAGACCACCCAACCGCAATGATGATTTATCACCAACTGCTGCCCCAGTTCCCCACGCTGAGTTTAGCGACGGTCTACAAGACGCTCCATGTGCTGAAGTCGATGGGGCTGGTGCATGCGCTGGGCGATGCGGGCGACGGCGCGGAACACTACGATGCTGACCTAACGCCGCATATCAATCTCGTGTGCGTGCGCTGCCATCGTGTGGTGGACTTCGACGAGCGGCTGGTGCATGAGATTCAGCACATTGTGGAGCAGCGTTCGGGCTACGAGGTGCAGGGCGCGCGGATCGTGTATTACGGGCTGTGCCCCGACTGCCGCGCCGCGCAGCGCAACGGCAAGGAGAGCGCGTAATGGGCATCGTGCGTTATATTCGCAAGCGTCTCGCCGAAGCAGACTCCTGTGTCGACGAGATGGCGAAGGTCGCATTGGCGACAGGGGGGCTTCGGCGTATTCGCTACCGCTATCGTGACGACACCGTGGAGGTGGAGTACGACCCTGAACGCCTTAGCCCAGAGTCGGCGCGGCGAGCCGTCGAGCCGCTCTTACGCGAGTTGGGCGTGCGTGCTCCTGACTGCAGTCTGCGCGACCCCGCGTCGGGCGTGTGCGCCGCGTGCCCCAGCGTTGCCCAGCACGGCAGACGCTGGCAGGTGAACGGCGTCGCCTACCGCGCCCACTTCGACGGCGAGACGCTAACCGTCGAGCAGGAAGGTGCGCCCGCCGAGCCGACCGACCGAATCCTGCGACGGGTCAAGACACTGGAGCGACCCGTCCCACGCTGGCGAAGCCGCGCCTTCTGGGAGCCGATTCTGTCCGCGTTGACGCTGCTGATGATTGGCGCAGGCGGGCTGCTGCGCTGGGGCGAGCAAGCGACGCTGGCGACCCTTGCCTACGCCGTCGCCTACCTTGCAGGCGGCTACTTCGGCGTGCTGGATGGCTACCAGACCCTCAAAGAGCGGCGGCTT
>Ga0197142_1003379_pt1 | contig 13402 bp, 12 predicted proteins | sample GBS60_MetaG_FD_148614 | JGI IMG/M metagenome (GOLD analysis project Ga0197142, IMG submission 148614) | Sediment microbial communities from Great Boiling Springs, Gerlach, Nevada, United States - GBS 60_MetaG | ecosystem: Environmental > Aquatic > Thermal springs > Hot (42-90C) > Sediment... | reverse complement strand
TTCATCGAGGTCTCAGCGGCTTGCTTGAGCGCCTGGTTGACTTCCTCGACGGTGACGTCGCGATTGAGGTCCACCACCAGGTCGACGACGGAGACGTTCGGAGTAGGCACGCGAACGGCATAGCCGTTTAACTTGCCTTTGAGCTCCGGCATCACCAGGCCGATGGCCTTGGCCGCTCCCGTGGTGGTGGGGATCATGTTGACCGCGGCGGCGCGGGCGCGGCGCAGGTCCTTGTGGGGAAAGTCGAGCACGACCTGATCGTTGGTGTAGCTGTGGATCGTGGTCATCAAGCCGCGCTTGATGCCGAAGGTGTCGTGCAAAACCTTGACCACCGGCGCCAGGCAGTTCGTGGTGCAACTGGCGTTCGAGATGACGTGGTGTCGGGCGGGGTCGTACATGCCGTCGTTGACGCCCAAAACCAGGGTGACGTCTTCGTTCTTGGCGGGCGCCGAGATGATCACCTTCTTCACCGACCCCCGCATGTGCTTGAGGCATTCCTCTTTGGAGCGGAACTTGCCCGTCGACTCGACCACGACGTCGACGCCGAGACCGGGCCAGTCGATCTGGGCCGGATCCTTGCTGGAGAAGACTTTCAGGCGCGCTCCGTTGACGACGATGGCATCGCCGTCAGCTTTGACCTCCTGCTCGAGCGGACCGAGCACGGAGTCGTACTTGAGCAGGTGCGCCAGCGTCTGGGGATCGGTGAGGTCGTTGGCGGCGACGAACTCGATTTCCGGCTTCGCCATCTTGAGCGCGGCACGATAGACGTTCCGCCCGATACGCCCGAAACCGTTAATTCCGACTTTCACAGGCATTGAGGGTCATCTCCTTTATCTGACGAGGGCAATCGTACCCCTCATGATAGCAGCGGCTCAAATGGCGCCGCAATGAGGATAAACAGCTCTGAATAGGAAAAGACCGTTATTTGGGTTCGAGCCGCGGCGCCACCGACCCGCCCAGACCCGCAAAGCGCTCCCGGATCTCGATCACTTTGCGCCGCGCAAAGCGCACGAAGACGATTTTGCCCGGCGGCTTGCCGTAGATCCAGTCCTCGACCTCGACGCCGTCGATCGTTTCGCGAACCTTTGAATCGGGCCGGCCGAGCGCCAAAAGCACCATGTCCTGGTCCATCCCCTCGACGGCGCGCTTCTCGTGGATGGCGGCCTGAAACGGCTCGGGCAGGCTCTTCACGTACTGTTCGGTGGCGGAGCGCTGCTCGAAGTCAAACAGCGGCGCCAGGTACTGTTTGACCTCCTTGGCCTCGAGCGGCGGCACCCCGCCGGGAAACACCAGAGCGATCGAGGTGCCCGCCGGGGCGGCCGACACCTGCCGGATCGGCACCGTTCGCACGCCGGCGCCGCCGGTCACCTGGATCCGCTCATACCACTTGCGTCCGCCTTTGAAGCCGCCGTTGATCTCCAAGACCAGACGCTTGTCCTCGTACTCGATCTTGGTGATCTGCACCAGGTCGCCGGCGCGCGCCGCGGGGCCGTATTCGGCAAGCGCGTCGGTCCACGCCTCTTCGTCGATCTTGCCCGAGGTGTCGATCGGCAGGGCCTTCTTGGCGCGCGGCAGCTCGCGTTTGGCAGTGGCGAATTCGGCCGTCAGTTCACGCGTCAGCCAGATGCGCTGCTCCGGAGTCAGCTTCTCGCCCGCCGCCAGAGCCGTTGCCAGGATCGCCGCCAGCGATCCGAGACGAGCCGCCTGAGCGATGGCCATCTAACGCTCCTTTCGCCCCCGCGCCAGGTAGGGTGTCTGCCCGAGGATCGGCGCCTTCCAGAGGTATAGAGCCAAAGCGCAAAGCACCAGCGTGGTCACCAGTCCACCCTCCGGCCCGTAAGCGCCGCCGCTCCAGAGGCTGCTTGCGCGCCACTCCATGGCGTAACCGCCTGTTCTTATTGTAAAGCCGCTCAAGCCGGCGCCGAGGATCGGCAGGACCCAGTTCCAGCCGAAATGCAGACCGATGGGAAACCACAGATCGCCGCTGCGCAGGAAGGCCAGGCCGAGGATGACGCCCCAGGCGGTGGTGTTGGCCAGCGCCAGCGGCGTGGCGAACTCGTTGGCGGTGTGCGCCAGCCCGAAGATGACGCTCACGGGGAGGATGGTGGCGAAGGGGCCGAGCCCGGCCAGCAGGATCTGAAAGCCGTAGCCGCGGAAGAGCAGCTCCTCTCCCACGGCGCCGAACAAAAGCACGACGCTGACAAAGAGGAAGCTCGCCCAACTTGCCGGGTAGTCCGGGTCAGGTCTGAGGGTTGCCGCTCCCACAAGCAGGGGCACACCCAGCGCCAGCAAAGCGGCGCCCGCGCCGCCGGCCACCCCAGCCGCCAGATTCCGCCGGGAGGCCGCGTTCCAGTGCATGCCGATATCCGCCAGACGACCCCGCTCCCAGATGCGCAGCGTCAGGGCGTTGGCGACGGCCGCCGCGGCGAAGGTTCCGAGCGCCGCGCCGACCAACAGATCGCCCGCCGCATACGCAACGGCGGAAAACAGGGGCAGGCCCACGAGCACGAGCACGACGTAAACGCCCAGTCGCACCCAGAGGCCGAGCTTTCCCCCGCCCACGCTCGCGCCCATCCGCCTTCACCCGGACAACCGTTTGACCTGGACACCGCGGGGGGCGACCTTCACCGGCAGCACTTCCGCCCCCAGACGCTCGATCGCCGTGGAGACCTTCTCCTGCGCCCCCGGCTCGACCAGGAAAAAGACGCAGCCGCCGCCGCCCGCCCCGCACACCTTGGCGCCCAGCGCACCGGCCTTGCGCGTTGCTTGAACCAGCCTGTCAATGAGCTCGGTGGTGATGCCGGGGGCGTTCTTGCGCCGGTGCGCCCATTCTTCGCGCAGCAGCCGCCCGACCTCCTCCCAGTCGCCCTTTTCGAGCGCCGCCCGCATGGCCTGGGCGATGGCGGCGATCTGGTCGAAGTTGCGGTGAACCCTGCGGTCGCCGTCGATGTGCGCCTTCATCACCTCCCAGTTGTTGATTCCGGATTGGCGCGGCGCGCCGGTGTAGGCGAGCACGATGCGCCGGTCGAGCTCTTCAAAATCGACGGGGATCGCCCGGCGGTGGATGCCGTCCGGCCTGAGCTCGATGGCGTTGACGCCGCCGTACATGGCCGGATAGTAGTCCTGCGAGCCGGTGGGAACGCGAATGACCTGCGCCTCGATGTTCTGCGAGATTTCGCGGATGCGCTCGAGCGAGTAACCGGCGCCGGTAAGCCGGTTGAGCGCCGCATTGATGGCGATGATCAAGGCGGAGGAGCCGGAGATGCCGCCGCCGACCGGCGCCTCCGAGTCGGTTTCAATCCGCAGGCCGGTCCGAGGGCGGAAGAAGCGAAGCTGGTAGGCGACCAGCGGGAGGCGGTAGCGCGGCGCCGCAATCAACTCCTCGATCGAGGCGAAGCTTTCGCTTGCGCCCGTGTCGCGCGAGTGCATCTCGATGCGGGCATCGTCTCGCGTCTCGATCAGGCAGCTCGCGTAACGGGTTACGGCGAAGTTCACCGTTACGGCGGCTTCGTGGTACAGGTACAGGGGCCAGATGTCGAGCGTGCCGCCGGCCAGATCGACGCGACACGGCGCTTTCGCATGGAGTCTCATGACGTATTGAGGCAATTATGCGGCCCGCCCAGCGGCGTTTGCAACGGTCGCGCCGCCGGGGTAGGCTGGCAAAGACGGTGCTCCAGTGATGTTGCCCTCCTCCCTCTCATCTGCTCGCATCAGCCGGCGAAGTCTGCTCGCCGCGCCGGCTTTGGCGGCGTCCGGCCAGGCGACCGCGAAGAAGACCGTTGCGGCGATTGTGACCATGTACACCGACGACCGGCGCCTGAAGTCGCACGCTGCGGTCATTGTCGGCCGGCTGCTCGAAGGCTACCGGCCGAACGGCGTCTTCACCGAGCCCCGAACGCGCGTCGTGTCCATGTACACCGACCAGGTGCCCGAAAATGACCTCAGCCGCGGTCTGGCCGAAAAGTACGGTTTCACCATTTACTCGACGATCAAGGACGCCCTGACGCTCGGCGGCGACCGGCTGGCGGTCGATGCGGTTTGCTTTGTGGGCGAGCACGGCGACTATCCGTGGAACGAGCGGGGCCAGAAGCTTTACCCGCGCTTCGAGCTGATGGAGCGCATCGTGGAGGTCTTCCGGCGCAGCGGCCGGAGCGTGCCCGTCTTCTGTGACAAGCATCTGTCGTACTCCTGGGTCAAGGCCAAGCAGATGTACGAGTGGTCGCGCGAGCTCGACTTTGCATTCATGGCCGGCTCGTCGATCCCGGTCACGGTGCGGTTTCCTGCGCTCGAGATCCCCTACGGCGCCAGGCTCGAAGGCGCCGTTGCGGTCGGCTACGGCGACTTCGACTCTTACGGCTTTCACACGCTCGAGGCGCTTCAGGCGATGGTGGAGCGCCGCGCCGGAGGCGAAACGGGCCTCCGCTCGGTAGAGTGGCTCGAAGGCGAGGCGGTCTGGCGCTAGCGGGAGAGTGCTCAGGGTCGTTGGAGTTTGCCGCTGCTTGAGGCTGCACTGGCGCGGAATCCCACGGCGAAGGCCGGCCGCCCGGAGGACCATGTCAAGAACCCGGTGGTCTTTCTGCTCGAATACCGCGACGGCCTGCGCGCGGCAGCCTACATGCTGAACGGGCACGTCTCGGGTTGGAGCTTTGCGGCGAAACTTGCCGGAAGCACCGAGCCGGCGGCGACCTACTTCGGATTCCCGGATCCTAAGCAAGGCCGGCCGCTTGCGCATTTCGACGGCCTGGTGGATTCGATCGAGGAGCTGTTCGTCACGGGCCGCCCCCGCTATCCGGTCGAGCGAACGCTGCTTACCACCTGCGCCCTCTCCATCCTGTTCGAATCGCGCGTCTGGAAGCGCCGGATCGAAACGCCCGAGTTGGCCATCGCCTATCAGGCGCCTCGAGAGAGTTATTTCCAGCGGGCTTGATCTGCCCGGCTGAAGCGGCGTGATCGCTCGCCGGATGGCGCCTTGGTGCACATAACCGGGCCGGCCGCCGCGAGCGCAGAGGGACGGCTTGCGCGATCATGGTGGGCGAAGGAGGTGGCGCCGTGCTAGGATTTCTCGGGTTGCTCGCGATGACCGTCGAAGCGCCGGGTGCTTCCTTTCAGGAGTTGATGGAGACCATGCGGAATTTCCAGGAGAGCCGCGTGCTGCTGGCCGCGGTCGAACTGGATCTCTTCACCGCGGTCGGCCAGGGGGGCACGGCGGCGGAGGTCGCTTCGCGTCTCGGCACTCATCCGCGGTCGACGGAGATGTTGCTGAATGCGCTGGTGGCGCTGGGAGCGCTGACCAAGGTCCAGGGCGTCTTTCGCAATACCCCGGAGACCGCCCGGTATCTGGTGGCCGGCTCGCCCGACAACCAGCGGCTTGCCCTCATGCACACCGTGCATGTCTGGAAGGCCTGGACGACCCTGACCGACTGTGTCCGAGCCGGAGGGGCGGTGATGCCGCCCGGCGTCGAAGGGCGCGATCCGGCCTGGACCGAGGCCTTCATCGCCGCGATGCACCGCGGGGCGCTCGCGGCCGCTCCGGCCTTGGTGGCGACCGTGGGCGCCGCCGGGGTGCGGCGCCTGATCGATCTGGGCGGCGGCTCGGGGGCCTACTCGATCGCCTTCGCCCGCGCCAATCCGGAGCTCCGCGCTGAGGTGTTCGATCTGGCTTCGGTGGTCCCGATTGCAGAGAAACACATTGCCGCGGCCGGGCTCGGCGACCGGGTGAAGACGCGCGTGGGCGACCTGCTCAAGGACGAGTTCGGCTCCGGCTACGACCTGGCGCTGCTTTCGGCCATCTGCCATATGTTCAGCCCGGAGGAGAATCGAGACTTGCTGCGGCGCACCTTCCGGGCGCTTGTGCCCGGCGGGCGAGTGGTGATTCGGGACTTCATTCTCGAGCCGGACAAGACGGCGCCCAAATGGGCCGTGCTGTTTGCGCTGAACATGCTGGTGGCCACGCGCGGCGGCGCCACCTATACCGAAGCCGAGTACGCGTCGTGGCTCAAGGAAGCAGGCTTCGTTTCGATCGAGCGCCCGCAGTCGGACCTCATCATTGCACGCCGGCCCTGAGCAGGATCTCGCGCAGCTCTTCGGGGGAAAGCAGGATCGGGTTGGCCTTCATGCTGCTGGCACGCGCGGCCATCTCAGCCAGCGGCGCCAAGTCGGTCCGGCGGATACCGTAGGCGGCTAGCGTCGGAATGCCCAGTTCGGCGGTGAGGCGTTCGACCCAAGCCGCCCCGTCCTCCGGTTGGGCACTTTCTTCACCGGTCAGCAGTTGCGCCACCCTCTGATATCGAACGAGAGCCTCGCTTTGGGGAGCTCGAGCCCGCAGGGCGGCGATGTTGACCCGCATCACGGGCCCCAGCAAGGCGGCGCAGACGGCCCCGTGGGGCGCCTCGAACATCCCCCCGATCGGCGCGGCGAAGCCGTGCACGGCCCCCAGGCCGGCGTTGGCGAGGGCAAGACCGCTCAGCAAACTGGCCAGCGCCATGTCCGTTCGGGCCTCGAGGTCGCCGCCCTCTCGCCAGGCCCGCTCCAGCGACCGGGCTGCTCGGCGGATGCCCTCCAGGCAGAACAGATCCGTGAACGGATTGGCCCGAGCGGAGACATACGGCTCGATGAGCTGGGTGAGTGCGTCCATGCCCGTGCTGGCCGTGATGGGCGGCGGCACGCCGAGGGTGAGCGCGGGATCGACGACGGCCAGGCGCGCCAGCATCAACGGGCTGCGCAAGCTGGCTTTCACCTTGTGCTCGGGCGAGGCCAGCACCGCATTGCGCGTGACCTCGGCGCCGGTGCCCGCCGTGGTGGGCACGGCGATGAAGGCGAGCGGCGGGCGCTCGAGGGGGCGGCCGCCGCCGATGACCTCGAGGTAATCGAGCGGATCGCCCTCGTTGGCCGCCAGCGCGGCAATCGCCTTCGCTGCGTCGATCGCGCTGCCGCCGCCGAAGCCGATGACGATCTCTGAGTCGTGCCGTTGCGCCGCGGCTCGGCCCTGCCGGACCAGGTCGATTGTGGGCTCGCCGGGAACCTCGAACTCTGCCAGATCCAGTCCGGCCGCTTCGAGCGCGGCAGCCATCTCTTCGGCCCGGGTGCGGGGCAGGCCCCAGACGAGGAGCACGCGCGAGCCCAATCGGCGTGCCTCGGAGGCAACCTCGGCGGCGGCGCCGGCGCCGAAGACAATGCGGGTCGCGGTGGCGAATTCGAATCGCATCCAGGCGCCTACCAGGCCTCGTCGGGCGGGAAGACGTTGGTGAACCGGACGCTTGTGCGCGGCTCGGCCATCATTTCGGCCACCGCATCCCGCCATTTCTGATAGTGGGCCGTCTCCTTGTGCGCGGCCGGAGCCTGCTCGTCGCGGTAGACCTCCACCAGGAGGAAGCGCGTGGGATCGTCGGCCTGCTGAAGGACGTCGAAGCGGGCCACGCCGGGCTCGGTGACGCTGGCCCGGGCATTTTCCAGGGTGGCCTCCTTAAAGGCCTCGATGAACAGCGGCTTGACGTGCACGTGGACGTGAACTACGATCATCGGCGGAACTCCTCGTTCTCTGGCAATCCTACGTCCGGCCCCCGTCTCGGCGCAAGCTCGCGCCTGAGGCCGCTAGAATCGAGAGTAGACCTATGTCAGAAAGCCTCGTCATTGCCGGCCGCGAGTTCCGCTCGCGGCTCATCGTCGGCACCGGCAAGTATCGCTCCTTTGAGGAAATGGCTCGCTGCCACGAGGCCTCGGGCGCCGAGATGGTCACCGTCGCCGTGCGGCGCGTCAATCTGACCGACCGCTCGCGGGAGTCGCTGCTCGACTATATCGACCGCTCGAAGTTCTTCATCCTGCCGAACACCGCGGGCTGCTACACGGCGGATGAAGCCGTGCGGACGGCTCGCCTGGCGCGGGAGGTGGGCCTGTCGAACTGGATCAAACTGGAGGTCATCGGCGACCAGAAGACGCTGTTTCCCGACAACGAGGGCCTGCTCGAAGCCACGCGCGTGCTCGTCAAGGAGGGCTTCGTGGTGCTTCCCTACACGAACGACGACCTGGTGTTTGCGCGGAAGCTGATCGATGCCGGGGCGGCGGCCGTGATGCCTTTAGCGGCGCCGATCGGCTCGGGGATGGGCATCCAGAACTATTCGAACCTCCGTATCCTGCGCGAGATGATTACGGAGGTGCCGCTCATCGTCGACGCCGGCGTCGGTACGGCCTCCGACGCCACCATCGCCATGGAGCTCGGCTACGACGGCATTCTGATGAACACCGCCATCGCCGAGGCGCAGAATCCTGTGAAGATGGCCGAAGCCATGAAACACGCGGTCATTGCCGGGCGCCTGGCTTTCGAGGCCGGCCGCATCCCGAAGAAGCTTTACGCCAGCGCTTCGAGCCCGCTCGAGGGCGTCGTCCGCTAAACTGGCCGGCATGGCCACATTCGACGTCGTCTTTGAAGGCGGCGGCGCCAAAGGCGTCGCCTTTGCCGGCGCTCTCGAGGTGCTCTATCAAGGCGGCCACCGTCTGGCCCGCCTGATCGGCACCTCCGCGGGCGCCATTACCGCGACGCTATGCGCAGCCGGCTTTACCCCTGCCGAGATGCTGGCGGCGGCCGGCGAGCGCGTCGACGGCAAGCCGCGATTCACTCGATTCCTGGACGTACCGGCACGCGCCTCCTTCGATGTCGAGCGGCTGGAGCGCAGCCTGCTTGTAAAAATGCTTCAGGCCGTGGATGTGCCGTTCATCCCCGAAGCACTCGAGCGCCGTTTCGACCGGGCCCTCGTTTCGGCCCTGCTGGCCAATCCGCTGTACGCGCAACTGTTCTCCTTCGTCGAGTGCGGAGGCTTTTTCGCCGGGCGCGAGTTTCTCGACTGGATTCAGGAGAAGCTTGCTCTGAAGGGCATCGCGGCCGACGATACGCTGGAGACCTTCCACGCCAAGACGGGCGCCGATCTCTCGCTTGTCGTCTCCGACACCACCGACATGGAGATGCTGGTGCTCAATCACCGGACGGCGCCGGCCGTGCCTCTGGCCTGGGCGGTGCGGATGTCGATGAGCATTCCCTTCGTCTGGCAGGAGGTGGTCTGGCAAGCCGAGTGGGGCACGTACCTCGGACGAAGCAAGGCGGGGAACGTCATCGTCGACGGCGGCGTGCTGTCGAACTTCCCGATGCGCCTTATCGCCACCTCGGATGAGTCCGTGCGGGCGATCATGGGCGAGGCGAGCCCTTTGGAGGCGCTCAACCTTGGCCTGATGATCGATGAGAACCTTCCCGTGCCCGGCGCGCCCGCGGCCGCCCCTCCGATGGCCGGCCTGGTTGAGTTTCCCCCGGTGCGACGCGTGGCGCGACTGCTGGACACGATGATGGGCGCTTGGGATTCGGAGATGGTGCGCCGCTTCAACGCCGAGATCTGCCGATTGCCCGCCAAGGGTTACGGTGTGCTCGAGTTCGACATGGACGGGGTGCGCCTGGACCGGCTGCTAGAGGCGGCCCGCCAGGCCATGGCGGCGCATCTGAGAGCGCGCCTGCGCTAGAGGGGGAACTCTTCAGGCCAGGCTCAGATTGGCTTTGGCGGCGATCGCGAGGTCGGCAATCTCGCCGCGGACCAGCTTGGCGAACGCGGCGGCGGCGATCATCGCCGCGTTGTCGGTGGCCAGGTGCGGGGAAGGGAAGTAGGCGGGCACGGGAAGACGTGTTGATTCGGCTTCGCGGCGCAGGGCAGAGTTCGAGGCGACGCCGCCGGTAATAAGGATCGAGCGCGCCCGGCACTGTTCGGCCGCCTCCGCCGCACGCCGGAGCAGCTCTTCCACCACCGTCCATTGAAACGAGGCGATGAGATCGAGGGTGCGCTGCGGGGTCACCTCGAGCCACTGCGCCAGGGTCGGCCGGCCGACATCGGCCAGCAGTTTCCGCCGCCGGGCAACCTCCTCGTCCAGATTGTGCTGTTCGTACCAGCGCAGCACTGCCGTTTTGAGGCCGCTGAAGCTGAAATCGAGCGGGTTTCCCTTCATCCGGGCCAGGGTGAAGCGCACGGCGCGCGGATTCCCATAGGCCGCGAGCCGGTCGAGGATCGGCCCGCCGGGGTAGGAGAAGCCGAGCAGCTTCGCCACCTTGTCGAACGCCTCTCCGGCGGCGTCGTCCCGGGTGTGGCCGAGAAGACGGTACCGCAGCTCGGCCGTGACCTCGTACAGATGGGTATGGCCGCCGCTCACCACCAGCGCCAGGGCGGGAAAATCGACCGGCCGGCCGCTGCGCTTCGCTTCGACGAGCACCGCGTGGATGTGCCCCTCCAAGTGATTCACCGCCACGAGCGGCTTCCTAAGAGCGAAGCTGAGCGACTTGGCAAAGGTCAGGCCGACGAGCAGCGAACCGACCAGGCCCGGGCCTTGCGTGGCCGCGATGGCGGCCAGCTCCCCGTAGCGCGTGCCGGCCTGCTCGAGCGCCGTTCGGACCACGGGCACGATGCCGCGCAGGTGCTCCCGGGAGGCCAGCTCCGGCACCACGCCGCCGTAGGGGCCGTGAACGGCAAGCTGCGAGGCCACCACGCTCGAGAGGATGGTTTCGCCGGAGTCGACCACCGCCGCGGCCGTCTCGTCGCAGGAGGTCTCGATCCCGAGAATCCGCAAGCTGCTATTCTACCGTTGGCGCCGGATGGAACTGGCTGAATTCGACTACAGGCTGCCGCCGGAGCTGATCGCGCAGGAGCCGCTCGCCGACCGCGCGGCCTCCCGGATGCTGGTCCTTCATCGTGCCGCGGGACGATGGGAGGACCGCGTCTTCCGTGAGCTGCCTGCCTACCTGGGACCGGGCGATTGCCTGGTGCTGAACGACTCCAAGGTGCTGCCCTCGCGGTTGTACGGGCGGCGCCGGGGAGTTCGGTCGCTCCCCATCGGCAAGCGGAATCCCAAGCGCCGCCAGTACTTAAGCGGCAGGGTCGAGGTGCTGTTACTGCGGCCCTTGAGCCCTGATGCGCTAACCTGGGAGGCGCTGGTGCGGCCGGGGCGGAAGATGCGCACGCACGAGATCATCGACTTTTCCGACTCCCTGTCGGCGGAAATCACCGGGTGGGGCGAATATGGGCTGCGCACGCTGCGCTTTCACACCGAAGGCGACATCTACGAGGCGCTGGACCGGTTCGGTCATGTTCCCTTGCCGCCTTACATTCACCGACCGGACCGACCCGAAGACCGCGAGCGCTATCAGACCGTTTACGCGCGCGAGCCGGGTTCGGCCGCGGCGCCGACTGCCGGCCTTCACTTCACGCCGGAGGTGCTCGACGCCTGTCGGTCCGCCGGCGCCGAAATCGCCTACGTGACCCTGCATGTCGGTCTTGGAACCTTTCAACCGTTGCACACCGAGGTCGTTGAACAGGCCAGGCTCCACGCAGAGTTCTTCCGCGTCAGTGAGGAGAATGCCGCGCGCATGCGGCAGGCGCGCCGTCTGGTCGCCGTCGGGACGACCAGCGTGCGGGTGATTGAAACGGTAGCCCGGACCGGATCGCTGCGCGAGGCCAGCGGCGAGACGGATCTGTTCATTTACCCCGGCTTCGAGTTTCGCGCCACCGGGGCGCTGTTGACCAATTTCCACCTGCCGCGTTCGAGCCTCCTGCTCCTGGTCTGCGCCTTCGCGGGCAAGGAGCTGACGCTCGCCGCTTACGCCCACGCCGTGCGCGAGCGCTACCGCTTTTACTCCTACGGCGATTGCATGCTGATCCTCTGACTCACGGGTAGAGCCCACGCAACGCCGTGGCCTCGGCGACGCGCCCGACGCCGAGCATATTCGCCGCCAGGCGCATGCCGACCCGGCGTTCCATGTGGATGTCGAGCACCTGACGGAAGGCCTCCTTCATGGCGCTCTCCAGCTTGCCGTTCACCTTGCCTGCCTCCCAGCGCTCGTGCTGCTCGTTCTGCACCCATTCAAAGTAGGAGACGGTGACGCCGCCCGCGTTGCAGAGGATGTCCGGAATGAGGAAGATGCCGCGGTTCTCGATCACCCGGTCGGCGTCCGGGGTGAGCGGGCCGTTGGCCGCTTCGGCGATGATCTTGGTGCGAAGCTTGGAGGCCGTCTCCCCGTCGATGGCGTTCTCCAGCGCGGCGGGAATGAGAATGTCGCATTCGAGCCTCAACAGCTCCTCCGGGCCGATCGGCTCGGCGAGCGGGAAGCCGACCACGCTTCCGGTGTGTTCCTTGTGGAGCATAAGCTTGGGGATATCCAAGCCCTGCGGGTTGTAGACGCCGCCTTTGGAATCGTTGACCGCGATGACCAGAGCCTGATGCGCATCGAGGAGAGCGGCGGCGGTGGCGCCGGCGTTGCCGAAGCCCTGTACCACGACCTTGGCCTCTTTGAGCCGAAGCCGCATGTGTTCGCAAGCCATCTCGATTGTGTAGAAGACGCCGCGTCCGGTGGCTTCCGAGCGGCCCTCGGATCCCCCCAGCGGGAGCGGCTTGCCGGTGACGACGGCGGGAACCGGGTAGCCCTCGCTTTTGACCATGCTGTAGGTGTCCATGATCCAGGCCATCACCTGCGGATTGGTGTAGACGTCCGGGGCGGGGATGTCCTGCCGGGGTCCGAGCAGCGGCAGAATGCCTACGGCATACCGCCGGGTGACCCGCTCCAACTCCGCCGGGGAAAACTCTTTGGGATTACAGACGACGCCGCCTTTGCCGCCTCCGAAGGGCAGATTCAAGACGGCGCACTTCCAAGTCATCCACATCGCCAGCGCCTGCACCTCCTCGAGCGTGACGTTCGGGTGGTACCGGATGCCGCCCTTGGCCGGCCCCCGCGACGTATTGTGCTGGACGCGGTAACCGGTAAAGCAGCGGACCCGGCCGGAGTCCATCTTCACGGGAACGGCCACCATCAGCACGCGCTCGGGGTATTCCAGCATCACCCGCAAGTCGGCGGGGAGCTCGAGCGCCTCGGCGGCCAGGCGGAAATTGGCCAAGGCATGGTCGAGCGCCGTCGGGACGGCGTGGCGGACAGACACTTCGGAATTCGTGAGAGATACAGTAGCCATAAAAGACGTCAAGTATAGCAAAGTCTTCGTCCTCTCTCGCCTCCAAGGAGGTCCTGTGCGCGGCGGGCGGCAAGGGCGCCTGACCGCTAGCGGGCAGGGATGGCGGGGCCCAGGTGCTGATCGAGAAAAGCGAAAGCGCCGACGCCGTGAATCTGGTGGGGGCCGTCGAAAAACTCGATGCGGGTGCGATCGGGCAGTTTCAGGTCGGCATAATGGCGGCGCACGGTCGCATACTCGTAGGCCACCCATTCGTCGATCGCGACGCCGTCGCGGTGGCCGCGTTCGACCATGAACGGCCGCGGAGCGATCAGCGCCGCCATCTCGGCGTAGTTGAAGGTGTGGCCGAGGTTGAACTCGAGCATATCGTACTCGACGGTGAACATGTAGCTGAAGGGGTGCTCGAGATCTGTGATCTTCCA
>Ga0197142_1003378_pt1 | contig 13409 bp, 12 predicted proteins | sample GBS60_MetaG_FD_148614 | JGI IMG/M metagenome (GOLD analysis project Ga0197142, IMG submission 148614) | Sediment microbial communities from Great Boiling Springs, Gerlach, Nevada, United States - GBS 60_MetaG | ecosystem: Environmental > Aquatic > Thermal springs > Hot (42-90C) > Sediment... | reverse complement strand
GGTTATGAAAAGAGCAAATAGCTTTACGTTCGAGTATCTTGGCGATTTCACAGTTAAGGGAAAAAGTGAAAAGTTGAGGTTGTATAAGCTCGTGGGTGAGAAACTCAGCGAAGAAAATGAAGAAGTTAGCAATGTGCAAAAGGGGGGAAGGTAATTGAATAACAACAAAAACGACAAATGGTTGATTAAGCACAATGCTACTAAGTACGAAATCCAAGAAAACGGTGACTTCAAGATTACAGGCTCAATACCTTCTCAAGATGACGTATACGAAATCGCTATGAATCACGATTTAAAAATAAATGAAAGGATATTCGATTTAATTTACGAGATTATCGGAGTGGAAGACTTTGAAGAGATTGTCGACAAGTTGCAGGATTTTTTCCTCAAAACAATGGGAAAGGTTGTGAAAATCAACTATTCTGAAAGTAGTTCAGAACTCGTGTTGACAAACAGTTCATTGACGATACCAATTTCGAGCAAGAACTCTGGAACGCTTGGTTCAGTGACAATTCTCGGAAGGTTTACTGTTGACGAAGCACTCGGTTTCCTTGCGTTTTACGATTCTTTTGTCTCAATCGTTGAAGGATTGATTATTAGTTATCGACTCGAGCAGTTGTTGAAGAGTGCACTCGATACAGTATTTGTAACTCTAAATAAACGCGTTAGACTTAACGAAGCCGAGCTCAGAATGATGCAGAGAATCGCTTTAACGATGTCAGAACACGAACATTTGAACTTGGAAGAGGTAGAACTTGCTTTGAGAACGGTAAATGTCGGATTTGTTGGAATAAGAGATGACTTGTTTGAAAGGATAAGAGCTGGGGCTATATCTAAGGAAGATTATCAAGATTTTCTCAAACACGTGGATTACGGATATGAGATATTAAAGGACATGGAAGCTCCTAATTTCATAATCGATGCGTGCCTGTACCATCACGAATTTATTAACGGCAGTGGTCTTAGGGGATTGAAAGAGCCAGAGATTCCAAAGCTTGCATTGATAGTTGGTTTTGCCGAACACGTCGTTTTGTTAAAATGGGAGGAATCCGAACTGGAAGGTAAGTATCCTGATTATTACCTCGAGCTGTTGAAAACACTTAGAGGTGATCTCTCATGAGCCTTTGGAATATTTTTCCTTATCTTTTTCTTGGTCATCTCTTTGGTGATTATGTGCTTCAAACAAATGATATTGCAGCCAAAAAATCAAAGAATATGAACGTGCTTTTTCTGCACATTCTTCTGGTCTTTTTGTCACAGCTGTTTTTCTTAATCGGTAAGAACTTTGGAGTATTCAGTATTTTTATAATATTCGCACTTTCATTTGTCCATTTATCAATTGACTTACTCAAGTTTTATTGTAAAAAGCGCTTTTGCATGACATGGTATTACTATCTCATAGACCAGTCGATGCATATTGCTTCGCTTCTGTTAACAGGCTTCTTTCTCAAACCTCTTCAGCCAATTTTTCCAAGAACTCTGATAGTCATTCTCTCTGTGATGATATTTAACGGATACTTTGTAAGTATCCTCTCACATCTCATAACCTCTAATAGAAAGTATACACGCGATTATATTGGGTATGGACTTAGAATGATTGCACCTGTTTTGTATTACTTTAGTAGGTATTCATTAATCGTTTACGCTCTTTTTTGTATATTTGTCCTATTCAGACAACCGACGAAATTTAATGTATTAAACTATATATTCACAATAATTTCAACGATAATACTTATGGAGGTGATGTTATGAAAAGAGTGGTTTTTCTCACCGTAGTTTTTATAGCCGTTTTAACAACGTTCGTGTTTGCAAACTTAAATGTAACACTACCAAACGATAACATTGTTATGGGTGGTAAGTTGCCTATTACTGTTGAACTCACTAACAAAGATGGCAAACCTGTTCAATTCACACTTAAAGCTAAGTTGAACCTTGGTGGATTTGACAAGCCTGAGGTTTTGACAAAAGGATTAAGTGTTAATGGTAAGATTACGTTTAATTTCCTTGCACCGCGAAAAGCTACAAATGTCACAATAACATTCACAGCTGAGACCTCGACGAAAGAAGTTTTTACTAAGGAAGTATCTATAAAGGTAACTGAAAAGGATGAAAGTGAATTCTCAGAAAAGCTCTCCGCCACTATTGATTCTTTCAGAGGAAGTGTCGCCATTAAAAAGGCAAACAAGAAGGCTTGGGAATCGATAACAAAAGATACTCTACTTCAAGAAGGCGATGAAGTTTTAACACTTGAAAAATCGTATGTAATTGTAAAATTCCCAGATGGTTCTATGACCAAGATAACAGAAAATACTCAAGTACTTTTTGAGAGGCTGAGAAAATCGAAGGAAGGTAAGATTCTCGTTTCGATAGTAATTCAAAAGGGTGGAACATATAATATAGTCCAGAAGATGGTAGCAGGTTCTTCATTTGAGGTAAAGACCGGAAGTGTCACAGCAGGGGTAAGAGGAACAGAATTTGGAGTTGAAAATATAGACGATAAGCCTGTTATAAAGGTTTGGAGTGGAGAAGTGTTTGCCTTCTTTGGCGATGACTTTGTAATACCAGTTTTGGCCGGTCAAACCTTAGTGTATCAACTCGGGACAGAGCTTGTGCAAGATATTTCACAACTATTCGAAAATACTGAACTTGAACCACTTACTGAAATGATGCCTGAAATAGAAGAGATGTTCGAAGAGATACAAGAGACTATTGAGGAACCTGAAAAGCCAGTAACCACAAAGCCAAGTGAAGAAACAAAAGTATCAGAAGTTGAACAACTGTCTCAACCAAAAGCTTATATACCTCCTCTTGGTGTTGAAACTGCTTTAAAGGACAATCAGAAATACATCGTTTACAGCATATCACCTGAATTTAGTATAGGACCAGTTACCTTAGGAATTGGTCTAACTGTTTACGCAACGGAAGTGGGAGGAACATTGTATTACGGTATACCATCGACTAACCCAAGCACGAATATTATCAATATGATTACCATTAATCACGTGGCACTCAATCTTGGGAATTTCTATCTGAGATACGGAAATATGCCAACAATCTCACTCGGAATGGGGTTTTCCGCGCGAGATTATTTTAAACCATATGCAAAATCTATAGATACTAAACTTGTTTTCGGAAATGTCGGAGCTTCCATTCACTTGCCATATGAAGTGACCAAGTTGTGGCCTTTAGAGTTTGTGCAGTCTGATTCTGTATTTGCTGGTGAGGTAGAATTGAAGTCAGTATTTGTCGGAATGGATTTAGGTGTTGCAACACTTTACGATACAGTTGTTTCAACAGAAAATACACTTTCAAATGCAACTCCAATCAACCTGTCACTTTCAGGATATGTAAGATATCCTCTTATGAATAATTTCTTCATAGGTGCGGAAATTGGTTCCCAGTGGCTATCTGATATGTCAAAATACGGACTTGGTGCATTTGGTGGTATTAGCGGAAAATTAGGAATTTTTGACGTGATTATCGGTGCTTACGGAACATACAACGGATTTAGACCTTTCCACTTTGGAAGAATTTACACAACCCAGAAGTTGAAGAATGAGTTGCCAACCCTTTCAGAAGATGTCATGGCTTTTGGCTTCTTGGCAGGTACAAGTTTCTATTCAGACATTGCAACTGGTCGATGGTACCTATACGGTAATTTTGACGGTGATATGGACGCTCTTGGTGAACTTAGAATAGTCATTCCACAGATTGGTGCATTAGCTGGAATGTTTGTATACGGCTATTACTTTGATCAAACTCCATTTTCAAGTGGAGAAATTTTCGATAATGATACAGTCGCGTTTTTAAGGATAACTTATCCGATTATGGAAAAGAATCTCGTCGCCGGAATTGTTTATTCATGGAGCGGAACAAATTGGATACAAAGTATTTACATAGGAAATGAAATAAGTTGGTGATTGTGAAGAGTGTCATAGCTAAGAAGTTTGTGAAACATGAGAGTTGAGGTGGTAATTCGGTGAGTAGGAGCGATGAAAAGAGAGTAATAGAAGCTCCAACATGGCTTAGTGGTTATGTTTTTAATGGTCAATTGTTCGGAAGAGTTTCAAAGAATAAGGTCACACGCGAAGACATAGATTTTTACGTGTTGGGCAACTATTCAGAGAAATTCTTAGTCAAGCTTGCTAAGGTCATTAAAGAAGGGATAGCTGTAAACCCTGCTGAACTTAGGGACCAGGTCGTATATATTGCTGCAAAGCTCAATAGTAATTTGAGATTGAATGAATTATTGAAAGATATTCAAAATGAGATTTGCACCATTATTAATGCCGATGCTGCTTCTATTCTCTTATATGAGCAGGATCACTTGAAATTCCTCGTAACAGTTGGAAAAGCAAGCGGTAAAATAGAAAGTATACCTGTACCGATGGAGTCTATTGCTGGCAGGATATTTCTTGAAGGAAAAGCCCTCATTTTCAACGACCTTGAACAGAATCCATCACATTTCAAAGGTGTAGACAAAGCTGCAAAATTCAGAACTGAAAACATTGTCGGTTCTCCTATTTGGGTTGAAAACGAGAAAATTGGTGTCATAGAAGTGCTTAATAAAAAAGGGGGATTTACGAATCAGGATGCAGAAACTGTAGATTTCTTCGCAAGACTCATAGGTAGAAAATTGCTTAGCACTTGGAGATATGAAAAATTTTCAGATGCTTTTAAGAAGATACTTTTGTCAATAGCTGTTGCAATAGACAAAAGGGACAGATACACTCACCAACACTCAAGAAATGTAGCTCACTATTCGGTAGAGATAGGAAGAAAACTCGGATTAAGTCAACAACAACTTGAAAAACTTGAGTTTTCAGCTATCTTGCACGATGTTGGTAAGATAGGTATTCCAGATAGCGTATTACTTAAATCCGGAAAACTAACAGACGAAGAATACCAGCTAATTAAAAATCATACCATCTACGGTGCAGAGATTTTATCGAAAATTAAATACGTCGATAGTGACATTTTAAGTGGTGTACTTGAACATCACGAAAGACTCGATGGCAGTGGATATCCATACGGTAAAAAAGACGGTGAGATTTCGCTTTTTGGTAGAATAATAGGTATTGCTGATGTCTTCGATGCTCTTTCAACGAAGAGAACTTACAAAGAAGCTTGGACTCTCAGCGATGTGTTGAAGGTCATTTCTGAAGATGTTAACAAGGGGAAATTTGCTCCAGAGTTATACGAGAAGATTGTTGAGATTGCAACAGAAATTGAAAATGCTTAGCATAGTTGAGTGCGTTTTGAATATAATTGTAAACGAAACGTCGGGGCTGCACCCCGACGTTTTAATTTGATTTCCGTACTTATTTGTTAACTTTTGCTTTCAGAACCTTACCGGGTCTGAATTTTGGAACCTTTCTTGCAGGAATGTTAATCTTTGCTTTTGTTCTTGGGTTAACTCCTGTTCTACCTTCCATCGTCTTGACTTCAAATGTACCAAAGTCGACAAGCTGTACCTTTTCGCCTTTTTCAAGAGATGCTACAATCGTTTCAAAGAGTGTGTCAATAACAAGTTTAACATCCTTCTTTTTAAGCTGTGTCTTCTCTGCTACTGCGTTGACAAGTGTCTTTTTGTTCATATAATCCCCCTCCTTTAAAGTAGTGGTGTGAAAATTAACTATTTAAAAGTCCTTTTGAGGTAAGGAAACAAAGACTGTGATAGATACTTGCTCTAACGAAATTATATCACAATTTGTTTGAAAAAATCAAGTGTTTTCGTATCGAATAATATTTTTTCTGAAAAAGTCTGAAATTATCATTGCGATTTCGTACTTTGTCTTATGTTCTCTGGATATAACTAAAGCCGCTTGATTACTATATTGACGATGGAAATTAAAATAGTGTTCTTCGAGAACTTTTAAACTTGCATATTTTCTTACCCTGTTAATGAAATTCTGTTTTGGAACTTTTATGTATATAATCATGTAATTTTGAAATGAGTGTTCGTACAAAACCCCACAACCAATTACAATTTTATCACAACTTTTTGCAAATCTGTCAACGATTTTTCGTTCCATCTTTGCAACTTGCTTAAAACCGTTCAGTTGAATTAGTGTATATAAATCTTTACCCGTCTCAATTTCGAGTATATTTTCTACCTCAATAACTGTGTAACCAAAATCTTCCCTTAGAATCTTCGCTATAAGGCTTTTTCCACTACCAGGTAACCCGGTAACAAATAAGTTCATTATTAACCCTCAATAATTTTAACGTATACTTCTCTTGTTCGGGGTCCATCAAATTCACATAAAAATATGCCTTGCCACGTTCCTAATAAAAGATTTCCATTGTTCACAATTAACGTCACACTGCTACCCATAATTGAAGCTTTAATATGGGCATCCGAATTTCCTTCTACATGCGCATAATTACCATTCTCAGGTATTAACTTAGACAAGTGCAAGGTTATATCAGATACAACCGACGGATCCGCGTGTTCGTTAATGGTAATTCCGCATGTTGTATGCGGTACGTAGACAACAACAATACCTTCGGAAATATTAACTTCCTTTACTATTCTTCTAATTTCATTTGTTACATCGACAAACTCAACTCTTCTTGATGTCCGAATACTAAGTTTTCTAAGCATACTCCCCTCTCCTCTGGGAATAAATGCTCAGTGTTTGTTATTTTTCGTATGGAACACCATCGGCTGCGGGTGGTCTCGATTTGCCAACAAAACCAGCAACAACAACGATTGTCAAAATAAATGGTATCGTGTCAAAGAGTGACTTTACATTTGAAGCAACAGTTATCTCTTGTAAACTCTGGAGTTGATTTGAAAACGCTCCAAATACTCCAAAGAAAAGACTTGCAAACATCGCACCTATCGGGTTCCATTTTCCTATAATCATAGCAGCAAGTCCTATAAATCCTCTACCTCCAGACATTAATTCTTTGAATTGTCCGATCTCACCGACACTTAAATACGCACCTGCAAGCGATGCAAAGACACCACTCATTATTACGCCAAAATACCTTATTGCATAAACATTTACACCAAGTGTATCAGCAGCTTCGGGATTTTCACCAACTGATCTCATTCTAAGTCCCAACTTTGTTTTGTATATCAACCACCAGCCAAAGATAACACAAGCAAAAGCAATGTAAACGAAAGGACTTATCTCGCCTATCACTTGTCCAATGAACGGAATATCAACCAATCCAGGTATCGTCATTTCATCAACTTTTCCGACAAAATCAGTCTGACCGGGTTGACCAAAGATTGGCTCCATTAAAAATCCTGTCAAACCCTGAGAGAGGAGAATTATTGCTGTACCGAGAACAACTTGGTTACCCGCCCATTTGATGCTTCCCCAGGCATGTAATAACGCAAGTATTATACCACTTACTATTGCCATGAGAATGCCTATCCAGACATTTCCGGTAAGATATGTAAAGACAACAGATGTGAACGCCCCCATCAAGATTATTCCTTCAAGTGCAATATTAACAACACCTGTTATTTCGCTAAAAACACCGCCGAGCGAAGCAAACATAAGAGGAGTGGCAACGGTCAAAGCTATTTTGTAAAACTGCGGGTTTATAAATATCGAAAGTATTGCCTCCAGGACTCTCATGCTTTCACCTTCTTTCTTGCGTATATTACTTTAACTATCCTATCAGCTGCTACTAAGAATATTACTATCGCTTGTACGATTATGACTATATATTTAGAAACGCCCATGAACTGCATTTCGTTGCTTCCGGTTCTCAGTGCCCCTATAAGAAGTGCTGCAAAGATAATACCTATTGGATTATTCTGACCTATTAGAGCGATACTTATACCGTCAAAACCTTTACCACCCGAAAGTTCTCCAAGAAATCTGTGATGAACTCCCATCAATTCAGTAACACCAGCAAGCCCTGCAAGTGCACCACTTATCGCCATGGCAAGGACGATATTCTTTGCAACGCTTATTCCGCCATACTCTGCAGCATACGGATTGAAACCAACGGCTTTAATTTCGTATCCAATTGTTGTTTTATTAAGAAAAACATACATGAAAATAGCTGCAACTACAGAAATAATGATGCCTGCACTGAGTTCCATTGCACCAACTCGCATTAAGATTGGCAGCTGTGCAGAAGCAGAAATCTCCGGACTCTTAGGTGTTCCAAAACCCGTTGCGAGTGGTCCAGTAATGACAAATGATGCAATATACGTAGTCGTCCAGTTTAACATAATCGTTGTAACAACCTCGTGTGCACCAGTTTTTGCCTTCAAAAAACCTGCAATCGCTGCCCAACCAGCACCTGCTAACATTCCCATCAGCATCGTCAATGGAATCGCAATCGCTGGTGGCAATCCACCAAAGTTACTTGCAAATATTGCCGCTGTTAGAGCACCCGTAGCCATCTGACCTTCAGCACCTATATTAAAGACCCCTGCCCTAAAACCAAATCCAACAGCAAGACCAGTCAATATGAGAGGCGTTGTTTTGATAAGCGTGTCAATTATCGCTTGCTGACTTCCAAAAGCACCATTGATAAGTTTACCGTAAGCTTCCACTGGATTCTTTCCTATTGCAAGAATAATAAGAGCAGAAATCAACAGTGCAATTAAAACAGCAACAACAGGAACTGCAATACTTTCGATAATTTTCTTCATTTCTTATCACCTCTGATTTCTTCAAGTCTCTTACCTGCCATCATTAATCCAACTTCTTCTATAGTTGTCTCTTCTGGTCTTACTTCACCCATTATCTGCCCCTCATACATGACAAGTATCCTGTCACTTAGAGAGAATATCTCTTCAAGCTCCATAGAAATGAGCAGGATACCTACATCATGCTCTCTCATTCTCAAAATTTGCCTATGGATAAACTCAATAGCTCCAACATCAAGACCTCTTGTAGGTTGTGCAACGACCATAAACTTCGGACCAGCTTTAATTTCTCTTCCAACTACCAATTTCTGCTGATTTCCACCTGAGAAATTCCCACCTAAGTGTTCTATTATTCTCGGTCTGACATCAAACTCTTCCATCAGTTCTGTTGTGTATCTCTTTATTTCTCTGTGATTCAAGAATGCACCATTGGCAAATGGTCTTTTGTAATGTCGGCCAAGAACAGCGTTATAGTACGCTGGGAATGGTTTTATAAGTGCGTGTTTCAACCTGTCTTCAGCAATATGAGTCATTCCCATTTCTCTTAGTAAACGAGGATGTTTATTCGTTACATTTACACCATCGAAAATTATTTCTCCTTTTTCTACCTTTCTGAGTCCCGTTATCGCCTCTACAAGTTCTGTCTGACCATTTCCAGCAACCCCTGCAATACCAACAACTTCTCCTCTTCGCACTTGGAAGGAAACACCTTGAACTGCATCGAGATGTCTATTATCCTTTGCCCATAAATCTTTTACCTCGAAAACAACATCTTTTGGTTTGTGAGGTGCTTTATCAAGTTTCAAAACAACGTCCCTACCAACCATAGCACGTGCTATCTCTCTTTCGCTTGTATTTTTCGTGATAAGTTCTCCTGTTACTTTTCCACCACGCATGACAGTTATTCTATCGCTAATCTCCATAACTTCATTTAGCTTATGAGATATAAATAGTATTGTCTTGCCACTATTCTGCAAATTTCTCATTATTACAAAGAGTTCCTCAACTTCCTGTGGTGTAAGTACTGCTGTTGGCTCATCGAGTATGATTATATTCGCACCCCTATAAAGCGTTTTTATTATTTCAACCCTTTGCTGCATTCCAACTGGAATGTCTTCTATCTTGGCATCTACATCTACGTACAGACCATATTTTTCTGATAGTTCTTTTACTTCTTGCCTTGCCTTTCTCAAATCAAAATTTAAACCTCTAACTGGCTCATTTCCTAACACAATGTTTTCTGCAACAGTTAATGTATCAACAAGCATAAAGTGCTGATGCACCATACCAATGCCAGATTTTATTGCATCGCGTGGACCAGCGAAGGATTTCTTCTGACCAAAGATGCGTATTTCACCACTGTCTGGTTGGTACAATCCATAGAGCTGGTTCATCAACGTACTTTTACCTGCTCCGTTCTCTCCTACTATCGCATGTACTTCACCTTTTTTAATCTTCACAGTAACTCTATCATTCGCAAGAACTCCGGGAAATCGCTTTGTTATCTCAATCAGTTCAACTGCGTAATCTTCGTGTCTTTCATGCTTCAAGTCTTTTTTCAAATCATTCACTACATGTCCACCTCCGGTTACGAAGAGATTGTATACTAAGGTCTTGATAGATTGTGCAATATGCACTGTTAACATATTTGGAGATACTTGCACATTCTATCAAAACGGGGGCTATCGCCCCCGGACGAAAGATTTCGTGATTATTTTGGAAGTCTTATACCTTTAACTGTGAAAGCCTTAAGTGCGTCTTCTGAATCTGGAACAGTAATCTTTCCTTCGACGATAAGTTTTGTAAGGTAATCGAGTTCCTTAGTTACATTCGCAGCAAGCTTGTCAATAATTTCCTTTGTATACTTCATTTCAGACATTCTGACACCGTTTTCCTTAAGTCCGAGATTCTTTACTCCACCCTTGAATTGTCCTGTGAAAGCCCATTTAACACCGTAGTATCCTGCCACGTCAATACCCTTCATTGCGCTTGTAAGAACTACTCCAGGTGCCATGTAGTCTTGGTCAACATCAACACCAATTGCGTAGTTAAGTGGTTTTCCAGAAAGGGCGTATTTCTTAATTTTTTCGAGTCCTTTACCTGCAAGCTTTTCTGATCTTTCTCTTGCTGCTTCAATAACTCCGTTACCACAAGCACCAGCTGCTGCAAAGATAACGTCTGCACCTTGTGAGAATTGTGAAATTGCAAGGTCTTTACCCTTCTTTGGATCGCTGAATTCGTTTGTGTAGCCTCTAAGGATAGTTATTCTCTTACCTTTAAGGTCCTGGTAAGCCTTTATACCTGCTTCGTAACCATATCTGAATCTTTCAACTGGAGGAATTGGAATACCACCAATAAATCCGACTTTTCCTGTCCTTGTCATAGCTGCTGCAACGTATCCAACAAGGAATGCGGATTCTTGCTCTTTGAAGAGGAAGTTGATAACGTTTGGAAGCACTTTACCCTCGAAATCAATATCAATACCGGCAAAATAAACATCTGGGTACTGCTGTGCGACCTTCATAAGAGCATCTGCCATCATGAAACCAACTGCAAAAACAATACCGCCGTCTTTTTCTTTTCTGACTTCTTCCGCTGCTTTCGTGAGATTTGGTATGTAGTCCGACTGTTCGTTAGACATAATAACTTTTGACTCCACTTTAAGTTCGTTAGCTGCTCTTTGTATACCTACCCATGTTCCGTCGTTGAATGACTTGTCACCAAGTCCACCCGTATCCGTAACCATGATAGCTTTAAAAGAAAATCCGAGTGTTAATACTACCGCAAGAAGAGCAAATACCAAAAACTTCTTCATACTCTTTCCCTCCTTCTTAGGATGATGTGGTTTTTGTAAAGCCAGTAAATACCGAAACTGACTGAAAGAATCAATGTGTAAGGAATTATCCAATCAATATAAATACCATATATTGGTACTCCAACTTGAATAAAAATATTCTGAGTCTTAAGTAACGTAAGTATTGAAACTGCAAAGGAACCCACGAGAGGAACAAAAGCTTCTTCTCTTCTTAGTGCTGTCAAGAATAAGGATATTCCAAGTAAAATTATAGCTGAAAGAGAGTAGTTGATTTTGTAAGTTGGTAGTATAACGGATGACTTCCTCTTCGAGTTTATAATTGCACTTTTGAGAGTTTCGTGGCGCGCTCCTTGGAATTTCGAATCGATAAAGTTGATTATTTTATTTCTAAAATCTTCAGATGCTATTGAGCTAAAATGTACGAAATCGTTTCTAAAATCGGAGATGATTTTATCTACCTTTTTGGAACGCTCTTTTTCAAAATAGATAAAATCGTTTAGTTCCTTGAGTAGAGTACTATCCTTAGTCTGTTCCATTAATTTATTAACATATTCAATTCTTTTATAAAAACCATCAGATGTGAAAAATTCTTCATCTAAATCAAAAGAATCTACACCAGCATCATTCAACACAGTGCTAAATTTATTTACAGATTCGTTTATCAATGTGTTGTAGTCTTTCAGTCTTTTTTGTATCTTGCTTAGAGGTTCTTCAAGAACTTCTGAAATTAAGCTATCATAGAATGGAGATGAGCTGAAAGTATCTGGCATCAAGAGGTTCTTTGTTGATACTGAAGGTAAAAAGATAACAACTAAGGTTATGACTGATAATGCAAAGAGTACATAATCTTTTTTGAAAAGGAAATAGAATATCGAAAACAATAATGTAATTGCAAGCACCATTCCATATATAAGACCGTCAACAGTTGATTGAATGTTGAAGAAAACACCTATATACACTGTTTCTACAGCAATCATTAATGTTAGAGGTATTTTTATGTTCTTGAATGCAAAATACCAAACGATGAATATTAAAAGATAGACAATCCACCTAATCCAGCTCCAGTTTTGTTCTTTCGGTGTAACTTTCATAAATTCTCTTGCTATTTCACCTTTTAATCCAGCGATAAGACCAAATGAACTTCTAAAGATTGTACCTCTTGTCCTCATTATAAGCATCTCAGTATCTAACGTACCTGCTGATTTTTGAGCCTCTGTGATTATTTCCGAAAGGCTTTTTATAACATCGGGTTCTTTAACAATCAAAGCTATAGCCTCAAGTTCTTCTCCGTTGTAAACTGGTTCATAAACGTAATCGCCTAATATATTCTTGCGCAACACTTCAAGTTCTGAAGGAACGAGATCAAGTTTAATGTCTGCACCGAAAAGATATGCCGCCAGATCCTGCGCATAATTCCCGAATGCCTGTACCAATCTCCCTTGGTAATCAGTAAAGAATTCGTTGAATATAGGAGAGCTTTTAATCAATTCTACTTCAAACTTTCGGTTGTTTAGCTTTGCTTCCCAATAAGAAAGGTACATTACTCGCGCAAGTTTCTCTTCATCTGTTTGAATACCATCCATAGGTTTGAGAACTTCTAAGTAATCCCCCGTCTTCTTAGTTGTTTCTGCCCTTTCCGTTGAACCTACCATATAGATTTTGAAAAATCTGTAAAGAGGTAGGTCATAGTTGATATGCTTTAACACGAAATTGTGAAATTCTGAAGATGTGGAAAAGTATGTTTTGTAGAGCTCTTTTGATTGAGCAATATCCAACGCAAACACTTGAGTTAAGACAACAATAAGTACTATTAAAACAAAGACAGGTGTTGATGAAAGAAAAATGGGTAAGTTTGTGCGACTTAACTTCTTTGCCACTACATACACCTTCCTTTTCGTCTTAGATAATGTTAACTAAAAGTATTGAAATTCTCCAAAAACCGCATTATTCTTTAAATAGGGGACACCC
>Ga0197142_1003377_pt1 | contig 13411 bp, 13 predicted proteins | sample GBS60_MetaG_FD_148614 | JGI IMG/M metagenome (GOLD analysis project Ga0197142, IMG submission 148614) | Sediment microbial communities from Great Boiling Springs, Gerlach, Nevada, United States - GBS 60_MetaG | ecosystem: Environmental > Aquatic > Thermal springs > Hot (42-90C) > Sediment... | reverse complement strand
GCTTGCGCCTCCGAGAGCGCAGCTTTGGCCTCCGCCGAGACGTGCGGACATTGCTCGAGGCCCACTTTCTTTGCGGCCACTTGCATCGCAAACGCCATGCACGTGGGGAAGTTGCAGTCCCCACAATTGGTCTTGGGCAGATGCTTATAGATCTCGATCCCCGTGAGTTTGGCCATAGATGCTCAGCTCCTATTGCACGATCGGCTCCATCTCTAGCGCGGGGTGCCCGACCCGCTGCAAGAACTCCAGCAGCTCTTCGGAAGTCGTCGCGTCTTTTTCGGTGGCGATCTTGTCGAAGAGCTCCGGCATCCCGATCTCTTCCAAGCGCTTCTGTAAGCGCTCTTTGATCTCTTCTTTGAGCTCGCTGGGCATCCAGACTAAGCGCTTGATGCCACCTTCAGCACTGATAAACTTCTCGCTCGTCAGATAGAGCTTGCCCACGCCCAAGAAGCCCGGCGTCTGCACCCCGCCGCCCACCTCCCCGGCCATCGTCGAGAACGTCATGCCGATGGGCGTCTCTCCTTGATATTCGCGGCTGACGACCATCACACCGTTGCACTCGGGCAAGACCGCGACGATGCACTCGAAGCACCCGCACGACGTTTGGGGGTTTTGCATAATAGAGTACATCGAGACTCTCTCTAAGTTCCCGTTGGAAGCTACCCGCACGTACTCGTTGACCCCCTGCCATTCGCCCAAGACGGGGTCGAGGCAGACGCCCTTGGGCACGGGCTTATTGGGGCCGTGCGGGTCCATCTCATACGACGCCCCGCAGTCGAGCCACGTATAAGCCCCGCAGAGCCCCAAGCGCTGAGGAGTGACTATGCAGACGTGATTGGGCGCATAACTTTGACAGAGAATGCAACTATAGAACGTATCCACGTCTTCGTCCTTCAAGCCCATGACGCGCTCATCGCGCGCACGATAGATCTCGCGCGCTTCTTTGAGCAGGGCTTCGACCTGAGCTTGGTCAGTGACGATCTTCACTTGGACTTTGTCGACAAGAGCCCCAAAATCTTCTTTGAATTTCGCCACCAAGACCTCGCCGTAATGTCTTAAGCGAAAGCCCTTCTCGTAGGCTTCTTTGGAGATGCGCACCCAGGGGATATCGCGCTGCCCGATGTGCATCACCCCGTTGATGCAGCTGATGAAGTGATGGATTCTTCTCTCTAATACGGGTTCGAAGTCCGTCTTTAAGTTCCGTCCGGCGACGTCCACGATCACCCCCAGGGGCATGGCCCCGCCCTCTTGAGCTTGGTCTATGTCGGGCCCGATCAGCTCGATCTTGCCGTCCTCGACTTCGTCCATAGGGCGGGCGCGCAAGAGCTCAAACGCCGTGCTGTATTTCCCGCCAAATTCGACATAGAGATTCTCCTTGCGCACGCGCTCGCCTTCAAAGCCCGCCCCGTAGGGCACGGGGATAGGGATCTTGCTGATCTTCAGCTTCAGCCCACGCACTTCCACAGCTTTGTGCACGATCTTATCGAGAGGGACCCCAGAGACGACGTGCTCGTATGTGCAGATGCCGCGGGGCAGAATCTGTGGGATGGGGACGTCGGCGATGACCGGGAAGCCGAAGTTGATCGCGCCCGCAGCCGTCGCGTACTTTTCGTCAGAGAGCAGCTGCCCTGTGCCGTTGACGCCGGGGTCGGCTCCCAACGCGAGCACGAACGCAAAGACGCGCTCTTTGTTATACAAAAGAATCTTTCGGGCCGCGTCGAAGCTGCCGGGCTTGATCCCACCGAAGGTCATAGCCGCACGGGCCGCAAAGTTCAAAGCGAACACTGCTGCGCTCACAGGCTTGCCGTAAGGGACCAAGAACGTGTCCCAGCTCATCTCGATGCCCTCATCGGCTAATTGTTCGGCCATCGAGCGCCCGTTGGAGTCCCCAGCCATGAAGACCAAGATATTCCTCTCTTGCAGGGCGCGGGCGAGTTCTACGGCGTCTCTGTTGGTCGGCAGCGCTCCCACGCACGCGGCAAAGCCGGGCATCCGGCCGTCTACGAGCTTGATCCCTTGAGTTCGCAAGATCGTGTCATCGGTGAACCCCAGCCACGGGGGCTCGGGCTTGTAGCTGGGATCTAAATATCTCAAAGCTTCGATGATCTCCTCGGCGATCAGCGTAGCGATCCCCGCATCGAGAGCGTCTCCCAGATAGGGGAGCCAGAGCCGCTCATCGGGCAGCGGCGGCAGGAGCTCTTTGGCGTGTTTTAGCGCCTCTTGGCAGTCCTTGAGCGTCTCGACTTTCAAGCCCAACAGCGCCAAGATCAAGGGGAGATGATACGCGGTGTTCGGGAAGCCCACCTTCTTTTCAGGCTTATAAGTCTCTATAGCTTCAGCGAGCTTCTGCTCCGCTTCGGCGACGTACTTGTGCGCGCCACGGATCGCTGCGGACGCAATGATCTTCGACATACTTACACCCCCACGGTCTGCACTAATTCTTGGAATTCGCGCTCGACAAAGCGCTCTTTATGTTCGACGATCAAGGGCAACACCCGCCCCAGATCTGGCCCAAGCTCCAAGAGTTCTTCTTTGATGGGAGCGACGTTGACGCGGCGCTCCATCAGAATGCGCAGCACCCCTGCAGCCTCGATGGGCACATCCCCCACCAGCACAAACCCCACGATCGTGTCGTCCTTGAGAAAGATCTTGCGATAGATCCCCGGAGCAGGTCTGGATTCTATCGTCTCGTCGTGTTCGCCGGGGCGACCGCCCAAGGGGCCGGGCGTGAGCACCGCCAGCCCCGCGGAGATCACGGGCACCCCAAAGAACTGCACAGAATTCATGCGCATCGAGCCACGATAGCTCATCTCTTTGCCCAGCATATTGAGAGCCGCGATCCGTCCTTGCTCGACGGCGCAGGGCCAGAGCGCATTGATCCACGGCTCGCCGCGGAGCACATCGCGCGCTTGCGCCACGTCGCCCGCAGCGTAGATATTCTCAACGCTCGTGCGCAGAGAATCATCTACTAAAATCCCGTAGTCCTTGCGGATCGGCGTGCCCTCGATAAGCTCTAAGCTGGGGTCTACGCCCTTGCCCACGACGACGATGTCACACTCAAAGACTTCTCCAGAGGCGAGCTGCACGCCCTCGATTTTCTCTTGGCCCAGCACGGCGACGGGCCTGGCTTTGGTGTAAATATTTACGCCGTTCTGCTCAAAAATCTTCTCGAAGATGCGCGCTGAGCTTTCGTCGAGCATCTGGGAGAGGACGTGGGGCGAGTCTACCAAGACCGTGACAGATAAACCACGCTCTTTCAGGGCTGAGGCAACCTTCAACCCCACAAGACCCCCGCCGAGCACGACCGCACGTTTTGCGTTGGGCAGGCGCGCTAAGATCCCCTGGGCATCCTCGAGCTTGCGCAGCCCGAAGACCCCATCGCGTCGAATCCCCTCGACCTTGGGGAAGCGCGGCGCGGCCCCAGTCGCAAGCAAGAGCTTATCGTACTGGAGCTTTTGGCCATCTGAGAGCTCGACTATATTCTTCTCCGGGCGCAAGCCCACCGCCCGCGCGTGGATTCTCTGAATATCGTAGCGTTCATAGAAATCTGGCGCTCTGAAGAAGAGCTGCTCCTCCCCAAGCTGACCCGCCAGATAATACGAGAGCAACGGCTTGGAGTACGTGATCTTCTCGTCGGAGACGACGGTGATCTGCGCCTTGGGCGCATGGCGCCGCAGGGTCTCCGCGGCACTGCTGCCCGCCGCCGACGCCCCAACGATGACATAGCGTTCTGTCATTGCGCTCCCTCCCAGACAGCTCTGATCGGTTCTGCGAGCACTCTTTGGAACTCTTCAAACGTCCCGGCAAAGAGCGCCTCGGTGGGACAAGCCTCGACGCACGCGTAGCGCGAGCGCCCCGTGCGCTCCCTGCGATCAGGACAGAGATCGCACTTAAGGGCTTTGACTTTGGGCGTGATCGCCCCGTAGGGGCAGCTCATCACGCACATCCAGCAGCCGACGCACTTCTCTACGTCACAGACGGTCTGGCCGTCCTCCTTGTGCATCGCCCCAGTGATGCACGCGTCCACGCAGGGAGCTGGATCGCAGTGATGGCAACTCAGCGACAGCGCCACGCCTCCGATAGCGACTCGATAGGGTTCAGCCCCAAGCGTCTGGACGCGCCGCCGCGGCGGCCCTAACTCCCCGTTTAACACCGAACGAAACAGATCTTTTGATGGCGTATGCTCGACCGCACAGGCGATCTCACATGCCCGACAGCCCACACACCGCCGCGGGTCGCAGAAGAGTCGCTCCATCGCGCCTCCTTTTTGAGCCCCCTTCAGATCACAGAGGGCTGCTGAACGCTCTCAAGAATCGTGTGCACCTGATGGCGGATCTCTCTATCGCTCAATGCAGTAGGACCGGCGACGCGGAGCGCCTCGCTGTAGGGCAGGGCACCGATCACGGCTATCTCCAAGCCCTCTGCGATGGCGCGCAGCTCCCCAGGCTCGCGAATCTTATTCGCTACAGCAAAGATTCTCTTGATCCCAAGCTGTTGCGCCAATGTATAGATGCGCCGAGCGGTGATGATGCTCCCCTCGTCGGGCTCGACGACGATGAGCAGCGCGTCTACCCCTTGGGCCGTCGCTCGCCCTAGGGGTTCTAGCCCCGCTTCGAAATCTAAGAGAATCAGTTCATCGCGCTCGAGCACAAGGTGTTGCAAGAGACTCTTGAGGAAGGTGTTCTGCGGGCAGGCGCAGCCACCCCCGCCCTGACGGATCGGCCCCATCACCAAGAGCTTGATCCCGTCTCGCTCAGCAGCGAAGCGTTCGGGAATATCGTCCACTTTGGGGTTGAGGCGCAGAAAGCCCTCTAAAGAACCCAGGCGCTCTTCCATCAATTCTTGGAGCTCGACGAGGGGCGTGATCTCTCCGGGGAAGCCCAAGGCTAACGCCAACGTGGGGTTGGGGTCGGCGTCTACGGCGAAGACCCGCTTTCCTTGCGAGGCCGCTTCTCTTGCTAAGAGCGCGCAGAGTGTCGTCTTGCCCACGCCGCCCTTGCCGGAGATCGCAATCTTCATAGCCGCCGCATTTTAGGCGAACTTCCCCAGATCGTGCTATGATCAAGATCAGCGAAAAAGCTAGCTAAGATCAAAATATCTTCGCCGAAGCGAAATGTTATGAAGGGCTTTATAGATTCTGTAGACACCGTTGGGAGCTGAAGCATCCTTCTCAGCGAGTGAAAGCCCGCCGAAGGGAGCTTTTGAGCGTGCTTCAGTCAAACGCTTGAGGGTCAACAAGGCTTTGCAAGCACGACGCACAGCTGTTACAATGCTTCAGTACAACTTTGAAGGGAGATGTTAGTATGTCTATAGTAAAAGTTTCCCAAAAGGGACAGGTTGTTATACCCAGCCCCTTGAGGAAGAAATACGGGATTCATCCCCACAGCGAGGTGCTGATCACTGAGATGAACGGCAAGATCGTTATTCTTCCGACCTTGAAAGACCCGGTCAAAGAGGCCCGTGGCTGGCTCAAAGGGGGGAGGTCGCTGACTAAAGCACTGCTGGAAGAGAGGCGCAAGGAACGTGAGCGCGAAAAGATACGTGCTCGATAGCTTTGCCCTCTTGGCTTATCTGCAAGATGAGCCGGGAGCCCAGATCGTTCAAGACGTGCTTGCTGATGAAAGCGCCGAAATCTTCCTGTGCACCGTGAACTTGGGGGAAGTCTACTATATTACGTATCGAGAGAAGGGGGAGGCCGAAGCTGAGGAAGCGCTCTTAATCGTTGAACAACTGCCTATTGAGGAGGTCGTGCCGGATCGAGAGTTGGTCCTTCAGGCAGCGCGGATCAAGGCGAGCTTTTCGATCTCGTATGCTGACGCCTTTGTAGCGGCTCTGGCCGAGCGCAGGCAAGGCACTATAGTCACTGGTGATCCGGAGTTTAAGCAGCTTGCGCATCTCCCGATCAAGTGGCTTCTGTAAGTAATTGGTGCCAGCGAGCGGCAGGTTGTGGCATTGCTCGACCAGTAGCTCAGGGGCATCTAGATTGCGTAGCCAGGGTGCTACCCTGTGAGTGCAAGGCATATACTTGAGCGGCCATGAGTGAGCAATCTGGTGCAGCGCGCTTGAAGATCGTAATCCATGGCGCGGTGCAGGGGGTGGGCTTCCGGCCCTTCGTCTATCGCCTGGCGACAGAGCTGCGCTTGACGGGCTGGGTGCTCAACTCTGCCCAAGGGGTCTTCATCGAAGTTGAGGGCGCTAAAGAGCGGCTCGAAGAGTTCTTACGCCGACTCCCGCGCGAGCGGCCCCCACGCGCGTTCATCCAAAGTTTAGAGTCTTCGTGGCTCGACCCCGTCGGCTACAGAGTCTTTGAGATTCGCCACAGCGACGAGTCGGGCCAAAAGTCAGCATTCATTCTCCCCGATATCGCGACCTGCCCCAATTGTCTGCGAGAGATCTTCGATCCTAACGACCGGCGCTATCGCTACCCATTCACGAACTGCACCAACTGCGGCCCACGGTTCTCGATCATCGAAGCCCTGCCCTATGATCGCCCCAACACGACGATGAAGCATTTTGCGATGTGCCCCGACTGCCAAGCCGAGTATGAGAACCCGAAAGATCGGCGCTTCCACGCCCAGCCCAATGCGTGCCCAAAGTGCGGGCCGCATCTGGAGCTGTGGGATCGCCAGGGCACCGTGATCGCCACTCACGACGAGGCTCTGCGACAAGCTGCCGAAGCAATCCGGAGCGGTCACATCGTCGCGGTGAAGGGCCTGGGCGGGTTTCACCTGGTCTGCGATGCCCGCAACGACCAAGCCGTACAAGAACTGAGAAGGCGCAAGCACCGCGAAGAGAAGCCCTTCGCCCTGATGTACCCGTCGCTGGAGGTCATCAAGGCACACTGCGAAGTCTCAGATTTGGAAGAGCGATTGCTCACATCCCCGGAGGCGCCGATCGTGCTGCTGCGCCGCCAGGCTTCGCCTGGACCGTACACCGTGCCGCCGCAGGCGGCACGCGAACAGTCCAGACGAAGTCTGGCTCCCAGCGTCGCCCCGCGCAACCCCTATCTGGGCGTGATGCTCCCCTACACCCCGCTCCATCACTTGTTGATGGCTGAGCTGGGCTTCCCCATCGTCGCCACAAGCGGAAATCTCTCCGATGAGCCCATCTGCACCGACGAGCACGAAGCCCTCGAAAAGCTCAATAAGATCGCTGATCTCTTCTTAGTGCACAACCGCCCCATCGCTCGTCACGTTGATGATTCGATCGTGCGTATCGTCGGGGGACGGGAGCTGGTGCTGCGCCGCGCCCGCGGCTATGCGCCGCTGCCCATAGACCTCTCCTCTAGCCCCTCCCCCAAAGGGGGAGGGGAACCCCCCTCTCCGCGTCGGAGAGGGGCTGGGGGTGAGGTCAAGACTGTTTTATCCGTCGGCGCCCATCTCAAAAACACGATCGCGCTCTTGGTCGGCTCAAATGTCTTCATCAGCCAACACATCGGAGACTTAGAGACTCCTGAAGCGTTCAGGGCATTTCAGAGAGTCATCGCGGACTTCGAGCGGCTCTACGAAGCTCGTCCGTCAGTGATTGCCCACGATCTGCATCCCGACTATCTCTCCACCAAATATGCGCAGCAGCGCGATCTTCTCAAAGTAGGTGTGCAGCATCACTGGGCCCACGTGCTCGCGTGCATGGCCGAGAACGAGCTGGATGGCTCAGTATTGGGGGTCTCATGGGACGGCACGGGCTACGGGCTCGACGGCACGATCTGGGGCGGCGAGTTCCTCCTGGCGACGCGAGAGAATTTCAGAAGAGTTGCCCATCTGCGGACGTTTCGGCTCCCTGGAGGAGAGCAAGCGATCAAAGAGCCAAGACGATCTGCCCTCGGCGCGCTCTATGAGCTCTATGGAGATGGGCTCTTCGCTATGAAGGAGCTTGAACCAGTGCGAGCTTTCTCCGAAAGAGAGCTTGAGATCTTGCGCACGATGCTCCAGAAGAGCCTCAACAGCCCTGTAACGTCAAGTGCTGGTCGGCTCTTCGACGCTGTCGCTTCTATAGTGGGGCTGAGACAGATCAGCCGCTTTGAGGGCCAAGCCGCCATGGAATTAGAGTTCGCGCTGCACGGGATCAAGACAGATGAGCGCTATGAGTTTTCTCTCTCGGAAGAGACGCTCGACTGGGGGCCGATGCTTCGCACCCTCATCAGCGACGTGCGCGAGAGCGTTTCAGTTGGTAAGATAGCCGCGAAGTTCCATAATACTTTAGTAGAGATGATCGTCGCCGTGGCGCGGCGTGTGGGAGAAGAGAGAGTGGCGCTGACTGGCGGGTGCTTTCAAAATAAATATCTAACGGAGCGAGCGATCGCCCGGCTGCGCGAGGAGGGCTTTCGCGTCTATTGGCACCAGAGAATCCCGCCCAACGACGGTGGGATCGCGCTGGGGCAGATCGTCGCAGCGTCACATTTCAAGGAGTGAGTGACATGTGCCTTGCTGTTCCAGGGAAGATCATCAGCATCAACGAGAACGAAGACCCGATCTTGCGCACGGGGAAGGTGAGCTTCGGGGGCATCGTCAAAGAGGTCAATCTCGCGTATGTTCCCGAAGCCCAAGTCGGCGATTACGTGATCGTGCACGTGGGCTTTGCGATCAGCAAGCTCGACGAAGCCGAAGCGCAAAAAGTCTTCGAATATCTTCGCGAGATGGGCGAGCTGGAGGAGCTCAAGACCCCAAGGCCCAACGCACCGGACTCACCGTAGTTCAGAGAGCATAACCGGCTTCATCGAGCAGCTTCAAAAGTTTCTCACGATTCCCTTGATGCTCTTCGGAAAAGAGCGGCCGGCACTGCTCAATCTTGACAGATTCATTGACGAGCTTGGTGGCAAACGCCATGCACGTCGGCTCGCCGCACTCCCGACAGTTGGTCTTGGGCAGAAGCTTATAGATATCTAATACGGACAGCTTGGCGCGACTCTTGTAGCTGGGCTCGATCTCCCCCCGACGCTCATACGTTCTGTTAATCAAATCTTTGAGGCGCTCCAGAACTCTTTCGGCTTCTTCTTTGTTTTCTAAGCGCGTGACGATCACTTTATGAGGGTGGAGCGTGACCCCGCGCCCGCCCAATTTAAAGTTGAGCGTCTGGTGGGTTTGATCGTAGATCGTGCCCTTCAGTACGGCATTCAGATAGGGGAAGGCCGGGCTGATATCATCGCTCAACTCCGCGACAGCGGTGACGGTCTCGATCTCCCCAGGATGACACGGGGGGAAGAACGTCTCAATCTTGAGAAACTCTCTGAGCAACATGCTCTCATCTGGGAGATAGAATTGCTTTGAGCTCGTCTTCCGTGGGCACATGCCCGCTGATCTTCACCTCCCCATCAATGGCCACCGCAGGGGTGAAGACCACGCAACGCCGCGCGATCTCCATCATATCGGAGACGTGAATGACTTCGGCGTGCAGCCCCAACTCTTGCACGACCTTCTGCACCCGGCGCTCCGTTTCGAAGCACTTGGGACAACCACTCCCCAAAATCTCGATCTTCATCGCTTGAACCTCCTTTCGTGAGATCTCAAAAGATAAAATTCCCCGCAAACCAGCCGACCAACGTCCCCAAGATTATGATCGTCACGACGTAGACGATCGCTTTTTTTATCCCGAAGACCCGCGCGATCGCCAGCCAATTGGGGAGGCTCAAGCCCGGCCCAGTCAAGAGCAGAGCTACCGCTGGCCCCGGCCCCATCCCCAGCTTCATCAACGTGTCTACAAACGGCGCCTCGGTCATCGTCGCAAAGTAGCTGACGCTCCCAAGTATGGTCGCCAGAAACGACGCGCCCAGGCTCGATCCGCCCAGCGCCGACCGCACCCACTCTTCGGGCAAAAGCTTCCCGATGACGCCAACAACAAAGACTCCCGCTAATAATAACGGGAAGATCAATCGAACAAACCACCAGGTCTCGCCCATCCACCGCTTGAGCTCTTCTTTGGGCTTGGCCCAGAACGCATAGCTAAAGACGATCACCGTCGCGATCGCCCAGACGAACACCTTGGCCCAGTACGGCCCCTTCTGCACTAAGTAATTGGGCGCCAAGAGCGAGATCACCAATAAGACCAAGAGAGTGACATCAGCGCGCCCCATCAGCTTTCTCCTATCTGCCCCCTCACCCCTCCGGCTCCCCTCTCCCTCCGAGGGGAGAGGGGCTGGGGGTGAGGGTGAAGAGAAGACCACCGTCATCACCCAGCCGACAACGAACGCCATCACCAGCGCTGCGATGATTCTTACGAAGACCATCGTGCTGCCCAAGATCGCCCCAGTGTAGGTGAGCGCCAAGATATTCGCAGCTGGGGCAACCCAGAGAATTATAAATGCCGCGCCGATAGCTGCTCCGGCATAATACAATCCGCTGCTGACGGGGATCACGGTGCACGAGCAGGCCGCCACGAAGAAGCTTCCGCCAGCAGCGAGCGCAAACGCTTTGAGCTTCTGCGCCGTCGCGCCCAAATAATAGATGATCGTCTCCTTGGAGACGAACGTGACCATCGCACCGGCGAGCAAAAACGCGGGGATCAGACACGTCACGACGTGTAGCGCGATATAGTCTTGTAGGGCGATCAGCCCTGCCCGGATGAGCTCCCAGAGCATAGAGTTCAAATCCTCCGATGACACTATACTCTTCTGAACAGAAAAAAGCAATGATCGGCGACAGGGGGTGAGTCAGCGCGTTTTGACTTTCGCGCGCCGTTTGTGATAAGCTTAAAACATCTATGACTAAAGAAAAAAAGAAAGGAGTGCCGATTATGAGAACTGTTCTCAGCGTTCTCGTCGTGTCTTTGGCAGTTTCTGGTGGGGTGGCTCTAGCTCAAGGTGTCAACATCTGTGACTACACTCCCCCGCGCAATGAGCTCTTCGCCATCAGTCTCAGTGGGGACTATCGTTACTTTGACGATAGCTATCTCGATGATCGTGGCAACGTCAGCGTGGGGCACCTAGCCGTGCAAGGGGTCTCGTGGCTGGCTGAGCCAGAGTGGGGCTATCGCCTAGAGGGGACGGCGCGCCTAGAGCTTGGCCAAGCTATTCGGTTTGACATCTCTGTAGCGAGCACGGCCGAGCTGCGCCGTTACTTAGATGAGAATCTCTTTCTCTTTGGAGGCTTAGCCTCGAGTGGTGTGCCGGGGCAGGCTGATCTTGCTGTCACGCTGCTTGGTGGTGCGGGTTGGGGACGCTTCCGCGATGTCACACCCTTAGCCAAGGCCGTCAAGGTCTCCGAAGCCCTCCAGCAAGAGAAGATCATCTCTCAGCCGCTCTCGCAGGATCAGCTCAATGAGATCGCCCAGATCATCGGGCGGCGCGCCGAGCTGGGCTTAACGGGCGTTTTGGAAGAGATCGAAAAAGCCCTGGGGACGACCCTGGGCGTGCGCGGTGTGCTCGTGCTCCAGAGCGTGCTCAGCGATGAGAGCCGGCGCTTCTGCGGCTTCGACATCACGGCTTCAGCGGGCTACGAAGTCTTCGATCCCACAGGGACCAACAGCGCGGTCATTCAGATCGCCTCAAATCTAGCGCGCGCGCTCGACGCCGACAGCGGCTTCCTCGCCAATGCCCTCTGGCAAGCAGATCTCCCCTTCACTGGGCATGCGCGCCTGACGGCCTCGGCCAGCTACAATCGCATGCTCTCCCCCACAGCGGCGCTCACGGCTCTCTATAGCTTCTCCGGGCGACAGCGCCCTACTGAGATGACCCAGCTCCATGCGATCACGGTCACCCTCAATCTGCGCGTCTCTACGGCTCTCAATACGCTCGTGCGGGTGGAGACGAGCTGGGGGACGGGCTTCGAGGAGCCCAGTTGGGGGTTGAGCCTAGGGTTCCAATATACGCTCTATTAGGCTTTTCACCATACCGTCTCCTGACCCTCACCTCACCACCCTAGCCCTCTCCGCAAGCGGAGAGGGAAGGGGTGAGGTGGGGTGCTGGACAGCAAGCCCATTGAGCACTACAATTACAGTGCTATGGGCGAAGTCCGAGTGAAAGTCAAACTGACCAACGCCATAGACGAAGCCCTCGTGCGGCGCGGGATGCTCACACCTGAGCAGGTCCGCTCCTACGAAGCCGACGCTCTTGTAGACACCGGCGCGGTGCGCTCCGTCATTCCCCCTCACGTTGCGGAGCGTCTCGGCTTAGCTCTGAGAGGCCAGCGTGTAGCAGAGTACGCCGACGGGCGTCAGGAAGCCGTTGGGATCACTGAACCGTTGATCATCGAATTGCTAGGCCGGGACACTTTGGAAGAGGCGCTCGTGCTCGGTGACGAAGTGATCATCGGGCAGACGGCCTTGGAGAAGCTCGACCTTGTGGTGGACTGCGTCAACCGACGCTTAATCCCAAACCCTGCTCACCCAGACCAGCCGGTCTCCAAAGTCAAATGAGATTCATTGACGAATACCGCGATGCCAAGCTCGCCCAGCACTACGCGCGCCGGATCGCCCAGACCGTGACAAGGCCCTGGACGATCATGGAGATCTGCGGCGGCCAGACCCACGCGATCATCAAGTTTGGGATAGACGAGCTATTGCCTAAAGAGATAACTCTCGTGCACGGGCCGGGCTGCCCCGTCTGCGTCACCCCCGTCGAACTGATAGATAAAGCGATCGAGATCGCCTCGCGCCCCGAAGTCATCTTCTGCTCTTTCGGGGATATGCTGCGCGTCCCCGGCAGTCAAACAGACTTACTGTCAGTCAAAGCCCAAGGCGGCGACGTGCGCATCGTCTACTCCCCCTTGGATGCCCTGAAGCTTGCGAAAGAGAACCCCAACAGAGAAGTGGTCTTCTTCGCCGTGGGCTTTGAGACGACCGCGCCGGCCAACGCCATGGCCGTCTACCAAGCTTATCATCAAAAGATAAAAAATTTCTCGCTGCTCGTCTCGCACGTCCTCGTCCCCCCAGCCATAGAAGCGATTCTCTCCTCCCCGAAGAATCGCGTCCAGGGCTTTTTGGCCGCGGGGCACGTCTGCACCGTGATGGGCTATACTGAATACGAACCCATTGCTCAAAAATACAGAGTCCCCATCGTCGTCACGGGCTTCGAGCCGTTAGATATCTTGCAGGGTGTGTATATGTGCGTCAAGCAACTAGAAGAAGGGCGCTATGAAGTCGAGAATCAATACACTCGCTCGGTGCGCCGCGAGGGGAACACCAAAGCCCAAGAGCTCATCCGTGAGGTCTTTTGTGTCGTCCCCAGAAAGTGGCGCGGCATTGGGGAGATCCCCAGAAGTGGGCTTGGGCTCACAGAGAAATACAGAGAATTTGATGCTGAGCTGAAGTTCGGCCTCACTGATCGCTCTGTGGAAGAGTCCTCGGAATGCATGGCGGGGTTAGTGTTGCAAGGGGTGAAGAAGCCCCATGAGTGCCCGGCCTTCGGGACGCGCTGCACCCCAGAGCATCCCTTGGGAGCGCCGATGGTCTCCTCAGAGGGCGCCTGCGCCGCGTATTA
>Ga0197142_1003376_pt1 | contig 13416 bp, 6 predicted proteins | sample GBS60_MetaG_FD_148614 | JGI IMG/M metagenome (GOLD analysis project Ga0197142, IMG submission 148614) | Sediment microbial communities from Great Boiling Springs, Gerlach, Nevada, United States - GBS 60_MetaG | ecosystem: Environmental > Aquatic > Thermal springs > Hot (42-90C) > Sediment... | reverse complement strand
GGATCTGAGCGCGCTGAGGCGCATCCACGATGCCATCACGGTGGGCGACCTGAAGCTGCCGGAGACGGTCACCGTGCTGACGGAGCCGGAGACGATGATCGCACGCATCGAGGCACCGCGCATCGCTGAGGTGGTAGAGGAAGCGGTTGAGGAGGCCCCGATGGAGGAGCCAGAGGTCGTCAGACGGCGGCCAGAGCGTGAGGAAGAAGAGGAAGAGTCATAGCGCACATCCTGGAGGCGCGCTAGGCGGTTCCACCTCGCGCAGCAAGAAGCACCAGCAGATCCCCCTGCACATCAAACCGCGCCACAGCGCCCGGCGCCGGGTCTTCGCGCAGGATCCAGTCCGCCAGAGGCTCACGGATATGGCGCTCGATGATGCGGCGCAGCGGCCGGGCGCCCCATTCCGGTTGGTCGTTCTGACGCAATAACCATGAGCGCGCCGTCTCGGTGACTTCCAACGTGATGGCGCGCTCGGCGGCCAATGCACTCTCCTTCTTGAGCAACAAGTCCAGAATCTGGCGCAGGGTCGCTTCGTCCAGACGGCTGAAGAAGACGATCTCGTTGAAACGGTTGAGAAATTCCGGCCGAAAATGGCGCTTTAATTCCTCCTGTGCCGCCTCGCGTGCCACGGCAACGGGAAGCTGGGGATCAGACAGGTATTGACTGCCGATATTGCTGGTCAGGATGATCACTGTCTCGGCAAAGCTGACGGTGCGTCCCCGCCCATCGGTCAACCGTCCCTCTTCCATGACCTGTAGCAACACGTCCAGCACACGCGGATGTGCCTTTTCCGCCTCGTCAAACAGCACCACCGCATAGGGCATGCGGGCGACTTTATCCGTCAGCTGGCCACCTTCCTCGTAGCCTACGTAGCCGGGCGGTGCTCCGATCAGGCGGCTCACCGCATTCTCGTCCTGGAACTCGGTCATATCCAACACGATCATGGCATCCTCGCTGCCGAACAGGAACTCGGCCAGCGCCTTGGCCAGCTCGGTTTTGCCCACCCCGGTGGGGCCGAGAAAGAAGAAGGCGCCGATGGGCCGGCGCACGTCTTTCAGACCGGCGCGCGCCATCTTCACGGCACGACTCACCGCCAGCACCGCCTCATCCTGCCCGATGATGCGCTGTCGCAAGTGTTCCACCATATTCGCGTACCGTGTGCGCTCGTCGGCGCCGAGCCGCCTGACCGGTATGCCGGTCATCTGGCTGACCGTAAGCATCACATCCTCGGCATCCACCGTTTCATCCCCGGCCATCCCCATCTGCCGGCCGGCAGCGGAACGCAGCCCCATGTGCACCATAGCGCAAGCACGATGCAACAGATGCACCGCGCTCGCCGGTAGAGGTGTGTCGGTCAGATAGCGCCCGGCCAGCTTAGCAGCCTCCTTGAGAGTTTCATCCGCAATGCGCACCCCATAGTCCGCGGCGATGCGCGGCCGGATCACATCCAGGATGGCGACGGTCTCCTCCGGCGTGGCAGGCTCGACGCGCAACACATGCGCATGTTCCGCGATCACGGCGTTGGGTTGGAGGCGCTCGGTGTATTCCGCCTCTGTAGCGCTGCCTATGATGGCCACTTCGCCGTCGAGAAAAGCTTTTTGGATCTCCCTGCCCGCTGCCTCCGGGAAATCGGCACGCAAGCCACCGAAGAAACGTGCGATGTGCGGCACGAAGAGGATGCCCCCGCGTGCGCGACGCAACCCACCCTGCACCGCAATCAGGGCATTGTCGAGCAACGCCTGCTCGTTGATCACAACCAGGCTTTTCAGCCCGGATGGCCCATTGCCCTCCGCCATCAGGAGCGCCAGGCTGTAGACGAGCGAGCGCTTGCCCACCCCCGCTGCGCCGACCAACATCACATGGCGGTTGGTCTTCAAGGTGAGCAGGCCGATCAGGTCGCGCAGCAGGCGCTCGCGGAAGTACACCGGCGTGATCTCACCCTGCTTCGCCAGGGCGACATAGTCCGTGGTAGTGGTATCGCGCGCCGCGCTGAAAGTGCTGAGCATGTCCTGCACGGCGTGGAGTGTGATGCCGTAACGTTCGAGCAGGCGCGCCACCGCGACGCGCTGATCGGTCATGCCCACCAACACGTGTTCTGTGCCGAGGTAAACCTCCTCGCGCGCACGTGCCAGGGTGAGCGCTTCGTCCAACACGATCAGGAGCTCATCCGAAAGGGGCACCCGACGGTTATCGTCGGCAACCCAGTCGAATTCTACATCCGGCGCCACGCGCTCACGCGCAAGCGCGGCGATCTCCTCCCCAAAACGTTCCCAGCGATGACCGCGCCCCGCGATCAGCTGCTGCAGCATCCTGTGCGCATTTGCCTGGGGGCTCTCGACAAAGGTGAGAAGCAGAATTTCCGGGGTCAACACCGTGCGCCCGAGAGCCCTCAACCGCGCCGCTGCCGCATTCAATATACGCGCCAGCTCTTTGCCCACCAGATTGGGATTGAGTGTACCACGCGCCCGCGCTGCACTCACCATTTGACCGACGACACCTCCTGCAAACCGTAGAGCCCGTGGTCGCCCGACCGCGCCGCTCGCCCCGGCAAAAGGCTACCCTCTCAGAAAGAGAGGGCACGCGTTGGCATGCCCGAGGACGCGCGGCAGAATGTCATGCAGATCGGGCACCACCTCCAATTCGTGCAACCGATCCAACGCCACCCAATGCAACTCGCCAGCCCCCTTTGGGACCACCTCGCCATGGGGTGCCTGGCCGACGAAGATAAACACCAACGCGCCCGGCCCTTCATCGCGCACCACGTCTGCACCGTCTTGCTCATCGAGCTGGGCGTGGGGGATGCTGAGAACGGCGCGCAATTGCAACGAGGCGACGTGCAAGCCTGTCTCCTCCTCCACTTCGCGTACCGCCGCGGAGAGGATGTCCTCGCCACGCTCCACATGCCCACCGACGCCGTTGAACAAGCCCGGGAACGGACGCGCGTGGGGTGGGCGCCGGATGAGGAGCACCCTGTCCCCGCGCGTCAGAAATACCAGCGTGCGGGGGTAAACCGTGTAACGGCCGGCCATAGCGCAACCCACTTTGGCGCTGCTTCCGCTTTGGATATACTACAATGCGTAGAAGCGGTTACACATTCTAACACAGCCACTTCCGAAGCGATAGAATTGGATATCCTCAACTCAGAACAACGGACGATCCTCACGAGCCCCCGCGTCACGGTGTTTGTGCAGGGGCCTCCCGGCAGCGGCAAGACCACGCTGGCAGTGGAGCGGCTGCGCTACCTGGTACGCCAGGGCATGCCCACGACCGCCATCCTGGTATTGCTGCCACAGCGGCTGCTTGCCACACCCTATTACCAGGCGCTGCGCGACCCGCTATTAGGCCCTGCCGGTGCGGTGGACATCCTGACGTTCGACGGCCTGGCCCGTCGCATCATCCGGCTGTTCTGGCCATTGATCGGTGATCGCGCCGGTTTTGCCCACCCCACACACCCGCCCGTCTTCCTCACCGTCGAGACGGCGCAATACTTCATGGATCACCTCATCGCGCCGCTGATCGAGCAGGAACGCTATTTCGAGGCGATCACCATCGAGCGCGGTCGCTTGCTGAGCCAGCTGCTCGACAATCTGAACAAGGCGGCTCTGATCGGCATCCCCCTGTCCGAAGTGGCAGAGCGGCTCAAAGGGGCGTGGACAGGGGAAGCGGCACACCGTCGTGTCTTCGACCAGGTCAGCGCGTGTGTGCAGCGATTCCGGAGCTATTGCCTGGCACATAACCTGCTCGACTTCTCGCTGCAGATAGAGACATTTGTGCAACACCTGTATCCCCAGCCGGCGGTGCGCGCCTATCTCTTCGAGCGCTACCGCCACCTGATCGTGGATAACCTGGAAGAGGACACGCCGGTGGTGCACGACGTGCTGGCCGAATGGGTGCGCCACTGCGATTCTGCCTTCATCGTGTATGATGAATCGGGAGGTCATCGCATCTTCTTGGGTGCAGACCCCCGCAGCGCCGTTCGTCTTGCCGACACCTGCGCACACCATTGGGAGTTTGTGCGTCCACTGGTTGCATCGCCGGATGTGCTTCACCTGGCTTACCAGATTGGACTGAGTCTAAACCGCGCCAGTGCCCATCTATTGCACCAGCTGGACGAGACAGCCGCTCCCGACTTCCGGCGCATCCTGCACATTCCGGGCGATCAGGAATGTCGTTTTCATCCTCAGATGCTGGACTGGGTGGCGGAGCAGATTGAGCACTTGATCCGGAGAGAGGATGTGTCGCCTGGTGAAATTGTCGTGCTGGCGCCCTTTGTGGGTGACGCACTCCGCCTTTCGCTCCTGGAGCGGCTGGCCGCGCGTGGAATCCCGACGCGTTCCCATCGTCCCTCGCGCGCCCTGTGGGATGAGCCGGCGGCGCGCTGTATGCTGACGCTGACCCGGCTGGCGCATCCGCACTGGCAGATGCAGCCGCCCAAATTCGATGTGATGCTCGCACTGATGCAGGCGATCGCCGGGCTGGATCTGGTGCGCGCCTGGCTGTTGACCGAAGTGGTCTACCGGCCCCATCAAATGCCGTGGTTGAGTCCTTTTCAGAACGTCCAGGGCGATACGCGTGCGCGCATCACTCCCTCGATCGGCGAACGTTATGAGATGTTGCGCGAATGGTTGTTAAACTACCAGCAAGCCTGTCCTGCGGAAGAGGAAATGGTGGATCACTTCCTGGCCCGCTTGTTCGGCGAGATCCTCTCCCATCACGGGTTTGGTTTCCATCTCTATGCTGTTATTCCACCTGCTGCTGGCGTTTCGAACGCGCTGGACAACGCACGCGTCGCGACGCAGCTGATCGAATCGGCGCGCAAGTTTCGCCAGGCACTCGAAATGGTGCCTGGCCTGTCCGACACGCTCCCTCTGGGTGCACGCTTTATCCAAATGGTCCAACGCCGATTATTGGCAGCTACCTATCTGCCAGATGGGCAGGACACTTCTAAAGAGGCTGTGCTGCTTGCGCCTGCCTATAGCTTTCTGATGACTAATCAGTTTGTGGACTATCAGATCTGGTTGGACGTTGGTAGTATGGGCTGGTGGGAGCGCATCTATCAACCCCTTACCCATCCTTACGTACTGCGGCGCGATTGGGAGGTGGGCCAGCTATGGAACGACGAAGACGAGTTCAACGCACGCCAGGAAGCGCTCTATCGGCTGGTACTGGGATTGGCCTATCGCTGTCGTCGCGGCATCTACGTGGCCATCAGTGATCTCAGCGAGCAGGGCTATGAGCAGCGCGGTCCGCTCCTCCAGGCCATCCAGTCCGCTCTGCGGAGGGTGCGCTGATGTCTTTCATCCCACGCCCCCGCCAGCTGGAGCTGGTGCAGGACTACTTGAGCCACGGTGGCAAGATGGCCATCAGTGCCGTGCCGGGCAGCGGCAAGACGCACACCCTCTCTTATCTGGCGGCGCAGCTGGTGGCCAACAAAATCGCCGAGGATCAGGAGGTGTTGATCGTCACGTTGGTCAACGCGGCGGTGGAGAATTTCCGCCTGCGCATTGCCGGCTTCATCAAGGAGATGGGTCTGCTGCCGGGCATGGGCTACCGCGTGCGCACGCTGCACGGTCTGGCACACGACATTGTGCGTCAGCGCCCTGGATTAGCCGGACTGTCGGAGGATTTCGTCATCGTGGACGAAGGTGAAGCAGCACGCATTTTGGAGGACACTGTGCAGGATTGGTGCCATGCCAATCCCGATTTCCCCGAGCAATATCTGACGCGTGAAGATATGAGCGCGAAAAGCCGGAGATGGGTCTTGAGGGAAAAATGGCCGGAGCTGATGCGCGACGTCGCACGCGCGTTTATCAGGCGCGCCAAGGACTGGCGGGTGACCGTCGAGCAGCTGCAGGGATACCTGGGCGCTGCGCCGGTTGCGCTCCCCCTTGCCCATATGGGTGCTGCCATCTATGCCGAGTACCAGCATCGGCTGGCGGCGCGTGGCGGGGTTGATTTCGACGATCTGATCCGCCTGGCTTACCAGATCCTCACCACCGACGCCGATTTTCTGGCGCGTTTGCGCCGCCAATGGCCTTATGTGTTGGAGGACGAGGCACAGGACAGCAGCCGTTCCCAAGAGGACATCCTGCGCCTGCTGGCCGATCATCCGGAGGGCGGCTGGGTGCGCGTGGGCGATCCCAATCAATCCATCTACTACACCTTTACCAATGCCAGCCCGCGCTATCTGCGCGATTTCATGCGCGAAGTGGGGGTGCGTTGTTGGGAGCTCCCCTATTCCGGCCGCTCACAACCTTCCATCATTCGCCTGGCCAACGCGTTGATCGAATGGACGCAACAGGAACATCCGATCGCGGCGCTGCGCGGTGAGTTGACTCCCCCCTTCATCGAGCCGTCGCCACCGGGCGACCCCCAGCCCAACCCTCCCAATGCACCGCAGCACGTGCGCCTCATCAGCACGGCTTACACGCCGGAAAAGGAGCTACAGGCAGTGGTCAAATCGGTCCAGGGATGGATGGCGCAATCCGAGGCACATCCCGATGCGACCATAGCGGTGTTGGTGCCCAGCAACCGCCGCGGCGCAGAAGTGGCCGACGCGTTGCGCCAGGCGGGCATCAAGACCATCGAGCTGCTCGACAATCCACCCGCCACGCGCTCCACAGCGGAGATATTGGGCCATGTGCTGCGTCACCTCAGCAGGCCCACCGAGAGCCGCCACCTGGCAGACCTGTTTGCGGACTGGCATAGGCTATGCGCCGAGGAGATGGTCCTTCCCGAACACATGCGCGCCATCGCCGGCTGGCTGGGGCGCTTGCGCTACACCGAGGGGTTCCTCTGGCCGACGGACGGGGAGACCGGAGCAGGAGGTCTGCCGGCGGAAGTGAGCGGGGATGCCCGCGCGATGCGCCTGCTGGTGGACTTCCGTGAGCGGGTGCGACGATGGCAAACCGCTACCGTGTTGCCGATAGACCAGCTGGTGCTGATGGTGGCACAGGACCTGTTCACCGCGCCGGCCGACCTGGCGTTGGCGCACAAGCTGGCGATCGAACTGCACAACCACCAGGTGTTGAACCCGGACTGGCGGCTGAACGAGCTGGCGAAGGAGCTGGAGGCGATCGCGCGCAACGAACGCCGTTTTATGGGCTTCAGCGAAACGGCTTATGAGCCGCGCCCAGGTGAGGTGACCGTCGCCACGATGCACCGCGCCAAGGGCCTGGAATGGGATCGTGTCTACCTGACCTCGGTGAACGACTATGATTTCCCCTCGGCGCAGCCAGAGGATACCTATATGGCCGAACCATGGTTCATCCGCGACCGCCTCAACCTGCAAGCCGAGGCGCTGGAACAGCTGCGCGTCCTGTGTGAGGGGACGCCCTCGGCGTATGTGGAGGGTGCAGCCACGCAGCAGGCACGTTTGGACTACGCCGCCGAGCGGCTGCGCCTGTTCTACGTCGGCATCACGCGCGCACGCAGGGAGCTGATCATCACCTGGAACACGGGATCCGATGACCAGCGCCCCAAAGGACAAGCGCTGCCCTTTGCTGCTCTGGTGCACTGGTGGGAAAAACGGGACAAATAGGGCAGCAAGAGAAACGACGCATTAGGCAGGAAGGACGTTTCTAGCACTTCCCAATTTGGCCTCGCGCAGAGGCTCTGGTACAGTATCCTTACCAGAGCGACATATGGGCGCTCTAATCCGGTTGGTCAGGTAACTCCTATGGACATCGGGACAGTTCGTCAAGTCGACATCGAAAGCGAAATGCGCGTGGCCTATCTGGACTACGCCATGAGCGTCATCGTCGCCCGCGCGCTGCCGGACGCGCGCGACGGGCTCAAGCCGGTGCATCGGCGTGTCCTGTACGCCATGCATGATATGGGCCTGCGCCCCAACTCCCCCTACCGCAAGAGCGCCCGCATCGTCGGAGAGGTGCTCGGCAAGTACCACCCGCACGGCGATGCGGCGGTCTACGATACCATGGCGCGCATGGCCCAGGATTTCTCCATGCGCTATCCCCTGGTGGACGGCCAGGGCAACTTCGGCTCGATTGACGGCGACAGCCCCGCCGCCATGCGCTACACCGAAGCCAGGTTGGCGCGCATCGCCGAAGAGATGCTGGTGGACATTGACAAGGACACGGTGGATTGGGTGGACAACTTCGATGCCTCGCTGCAAGAGCCCCAGGTGCTCCCGGCACGTCTGCCCAACCTGCTGGTCAACGGCAGCTCCGGCATCGCCGTCGGTATGGCGACCAACATCCCGCCCCACAATCTCGGAGAGATCTGCGACGCCATCGCCTACCTGGTAGACCGTTACCAGGACTACGATAACATCGCCGTCGCCGATTTGATGCGGTTTGTCAAAGGGCCGGATTTCCCCACAGGCGGGCTGATCCTCGGGCGTGAGGGAATCGAGCAGGCATACGGCACGGGCAAGGGGCGCATCGTGATACGCGCCGTGGCGCGCATCGAGGAGATGAAAGGGGGGCGTCACCGCATCGTTGTCACCGAGATCCCCTATCAGGTGAACAAGGCACAACTGGTGGAACGCATCGCCGAGCTGGTGCGCGAGGACAAGATCAAGGACATCGCCGACCTGCGCGACGAGAGCGACCGCCACGGCCTCTCCATCGTGATCGAACTCAAACGGGGCGCGCAGCCCAACGCCGTGCTCAACCAGCTCTACAAGTACACACCGCTCCAGAGCGCCTTCGGTGTCAACATGCTGGCATTGGTGGACGGTGAGCCGCGCGTTTTGTCGCTCAAGCGCGCCCTGCAGGTGTATATCGAACACCGACGCCAGGTCATCACGCGCCGTTCCCAATTCGAGCTGAACCGTGCGCGCCAACGGGCGCACGTCCTGGAAGGGCTCTTGACCGCACTGGATAACCTGGATCGGGTCATCGAGACGATCCGACAGTCGCCCGACGCTAACACGGCGCGCGAGCGACTGATGGAGCAATTCGCGCTCAGCGAGGTGCAGGCACAGGCAATCCTGGATATGCAGCTGCGGCGGCTGGCCGCGCTGGAACGCCAAAAACTCGAGGAAGAGTATCTCCTCACCCAACAGACGATCGCCTCTTTACAGGAGCTGTTGGGCGACCCGGCCAGGATATTGGGCGTGATCCGGCAGGAGGTGCTCGAGCTGAAAGAGAGGTACGGCGATGAACGGCGTACGCAGATCATCGCAGAGGCGGCGGAGGAGCTGGGCGAAGAAGACCTCGTTGCGCACGAGGAAGTGCTTATCTCCATCACCCGACGCGGCTATGTCAAACGTGTGCCGGTGAGCACCTATCGTGTGCAATCGCGCGGCGGCCGCGGGGTGACCGGCATGGCAACGCGCGATGAGGACGCGGTGCAGCTCTTGTGCACCGCCAGCACGTTGGACACCATCTTGTATTTCACCGACCGCGGCAAAGTATACGCCGAGAAAGCATATCGCGTGCCCGATTCAAGCCGCACCGGCAAGGGCATCCCGCTGGTCAATCTGATCAACATCGCGCCGGATGAGCGCGTGACCGCGGTAGTGGCGTTGCCCCGGCTCGACGCATCCGGCCACCTCACCATGGTCACCCGGCGTGGCCGGATCAAACGCACCCCATTGAAAGAGTTCGTCCTGGCGCGTTCCACGGGTCTGATCGCCATTAACCTTGAGGAAGGGGATGAGCTATGTGGGGTGAGGCAGACGTGCGAGGCAAATGAGCTCCTCATCGTCACCCGGCACGGTATGGCATTGCGCATCCCGGTCTCGGATGTGCGCGTGATGGGACGTCAGGCGGCAGGTTCCCTCGCGATGCGTCTGAGCCCAGAAGATGCTATCGCCGGTATTGACATAGTTCGCAGTGATGGTGATGTGCTGATGGTGACAGCACACGGCTATGCCAAGCGCACGCCACTGGCCGAATATCCTATACGACGGCGTCTCAGTGTTGGGGTGCGCGCGCTGAGCCGAGGCGCGCTGACAAAGACAGGGCCGATCATCGGCCTGTGTGTTGTGGATGAGCGGGATGAGATCACGCTGATCTCGATAGAGGGCACGGTGCTACGCTTGCCAGTCGCACAAATCGCGCGGCAGGGGCGTAACACGCGCGGCACGCTTGCCATGCGTTTGCGCGAAGGGGACACTGTTGCCGCGATAGCGCTCCTGAAACACCCCACCGCGGTGCAGATGTCATAATCCCTGCACGCACTTTAAACCGGTGGGAAGGGCACGCAGCGCCTGTTGTTGCTGGGAAGCGGAAAACGCCCCGCGCGCAGCAGCTGCGTCACGCGGCTGCGCAGCGCAGCGATCTCGGATGCACTGATCAGGTGCGCCAGCTGGGTCACCAGGGCGCTCTCGCCATCGCGCAGAGCTGCGAGCAGCCGTTGCAAGTCCTCCAGAACCTCGGCGGGCAGAGGCTGGTCGGCAAAGTCCCATAACACCGTGCGCAATTTGGGCTGGACGTGGAAGGTCAGACCGTGATCCACCACCCAAATGCGCCCGGTGCGGTCGCGGAGAATGTGCCCGGCTTTGCGGTCGGCGTTGTTGGTGATCACATCGAAGGCGACGATGCGCGCAAATACCTCAGGCGGCCGCTCACGCATCGTAAAGTAGTGTTCCTCGAAGTCGTGCTCGATGAAGAGCTGAACGGCACCCGGGCCATAGAGGCCCTCGCGCAACACGGTGGGTGGGACGAGATGCCAACCGAGCGCCGCGCTGACCAGGAAGGCCGCGACCTCGCGCTGCGCCAGGCTGCCGTGGGGAAAATCCCAAAGCGGGCGCTCACCCTGAATCGGTTTATAGACGGCGAGCAGCTCGGTTTCAGCATGGCACACGGAGACCAGGAAGGTATAGTTGGAGCTCCACGGCATCAGACCGTGCACCTCGCGCATCGTGCCGTATTGCAAGATCTCTAAGACCTGGCGCACGCTCAGCGCAAGCGCAGCCTCTGTCCCCTCGCTCTCCGGTGGAGATGGAGCTCCCCTTTCACGCTCAGTGGACGCGCTCGCGACCATTGCTCCTCGGGCAGAAGTGACCGTCTGGATCAATCGGCTCACCACACATGGAGCAAATGGGGCGACCTCGGCTGACGACCTCTTTGATCTGGCGGCTGAGCGCCTTCATCTGCGCGCGCGAGGCCCAGATACGTGCCACTCGCGCCTCCCTTTCCGTCTCTTCCTCCACAATCAGCTCCTGCAAGATGAGCACCAAAGCATCTTCGGACTGATCGTATCCCATCCCCATTTGTCCCACGACAAACAATATCTCGAAGGGCTCCTGCAACATCAAGTCCGAGCTGAGTGGCTCTTCCAAGCTGGACACCTCGCGTGGGAAACGCTGGGCGAGCTCCTCGAGCATTCGATCGATGCTCAGTGCCAACACCGCTGCCTGTTGTTTCTCAATTTTGAAAGTGAAAGTGGAATTGCCCTCACTAGCTTGCAGGAGAAAAACGCGTTCCCCAGGCCGGCCCAGTGCGTCCACCGTGATGCGGGAGGAATGGATATCTGTCAATCGGCTTCTCATTTCAAATTCCCTTGTCACACCCCTTGACCCTGCTCACTCTCACCCAATCAACACACTTCATCATAACACAGGGCGCGCCACGATGCCAGACGGATTACGACGTAACCACCATTTCTCGATTTCGACCGCCCAGAAGACCACTGTGCTCAAAACCAAGCTGATCAGCAGATCTTCTGGAGGTAGCGCCACGGTACGGAAGATCTCCTGCAGAAACGGAACGTACACGACAGCCAGTTGCAGGACAAAGGTCAATAGCACCGCCGCCAGCAGCGCCCTGTTTGAGAGCAGGCCGATAGTGAACAGCGAGTCGCGCTCAGAGCGGATGGCCAACGCGTGGCCCATCTGTGACAGTGTCAATGTGGTAAATACCATCGTTTGCCAGGTCGTGTGGCCGGTATTCCATGCCCAGAAGCCCATTGCCAGGGACACGAACCCCATCAGCAACCCCACCCAGATGATGTGACGGCCCAATCCACGTGCGAAAATGCTCATCCGCGGCGGGTAAGGTGGACGGCGCATCACATCCCGTTCGGAGGGCTCGACCGTCATCGCCAACCCCGGCAGACCGTCCGTGACCAAATTAATCCACAGAATCTGCAATGGCAGCAGAGGCAGCGGCATACCCAAGAAGGGAGCTAACAACATCACCCATATCTCGCCCGAGTTGGAGGTCATGGTGTACTTGATGAACCTGCGAATGTTGTCGAAGATGGTGCGCCCCTCTTCCACAGCAGCCACGATGGTGGCAAAATTGTCATCCAGGAGCACCATGTCAGCAGCTTCCTTAGAAACATCAGTGCCGGTGATGCCCATTGCGACCCCGATGTCCGCCTTCTTCAGTGCCGGGGCGTCGTTGACGCCATCCCCCGTCATCGCCACGATATGCCCCTTACTTTGCAAAGCCTCGACAATCTTGAGCTTGTGCTCCGGCGAGACGCGCGCATAGATCGGCACCTCTTCGACAGTGGTCCTCAGCTCCCCGAAGGAGATGCGATCGAGCTCTTGTCCGGTCAACACCCGACCGTCAGAGGCGATATCCAGCGCGCGGGCGATGTGTTGTGCGGTCAGAGGATGGTCACCGGTGATCATCACCGGCCGAATGCCGGCCGTTTTACATAGATGGACCGCGTCCTTGACCTCAGGCCGTGGCGGATCAATCATTCCGACCATCCCCACGAAGATCAGGTCACGCTCCAACGCATCCACCGCACCGTTTTCCGGCAAGGAGCGGAGCGACCGAAATGCAACTCCCAAAACCCGCATCCCGTCTTGAGCTAACCGGTCGTTCGCGGCTATGATGCGCTGTCGCCACTCCGCATCCAATGGCTGGGCTTTTCCTTCCACCCACACCTGTGTGGATACTTCCAACAAGCTGTCCACGGCCCCTTTACTGAAAACGGTCCAGAGGTTGTCTTCCAAGCCATAACGCTGGAAGTCGAACAGTACCGGATCACCCTGGCGCGGGCTCGTTCTATCCGCAAGGAGATTTTGCACTGCTACGCTCATACGCTTGCGTTCCGAGGTGAAAGGCATCTCGGCAACGCGGGGCATAACGCGCTCCAGCTGGGGTTTTAACAACCCAAATTGAGCTGCCGCGATCAGCAAGGCACCCTCGGTGGGATCACCCACGGCGCGCATTTTTCCGTCCTCGCCACCCATATCCTCCAGGACAGCATCATTGCAGAGCGCGGCACCGGTCAGCACCAGGCGCAGAGCGGCATCCACTTCTGCAACAGGTGTATACGTACTGCTTGCCCATACGGCGCCGCGGCGCTCGAGCATCTCCGTCACGTTGACCGTGTGTCCGGCAACGTCCACCACGGTGACCGTCATGCGATTCTCGGTGAGGGTGCCGGTCTTGTCCGAGCAGATCACGGTCACCGAACCGAGTGTCTCCACGGCGGGCAGCTTGCGGATGAGGGCACGGCGCCTGAGCATGCGCTGGGCGCCCAATG
>Ga0197142_1003375_pt1 | contig 13418 bp, 15 predicted proteins | sample GBS60_MetaG_FD_148614 | JGI IMG/M metagenome (GOLD analysis project Ga0197142, IMG submission 148614) | Sediment microbial communities from Great Boiling Springs, Gerlach, Nevada, United States - GBS 60_MetaG | ecosystem: Environmental > Aquatic > Thermal springs > Hot (42-90C) > Sediment... | reverse complement strand
CTTGGGGAGAGTGGCACCTCTGCTTCTGAGGGGCAACCCGTTCGCGATAGCGGGACGGAGTCCTTTCGCGATAGCGGGACGGAGTCCTTTGAAGTAAGTGCGCTCGTGGAACCAAGAACAAGAATCCCCGGCCTTTAGGCCGGGGAGTATGTCAATTGGTTCCCTGCGAGTGAGCTGATGCCGTCGTTGCCAACGTCTTCAACCCAGTTCCAGTCTCTGCCCTTTTCCCCCCTCTCGAAGTGATCCGGATCACTGGGCAAGAACCCCTCAGCTAGCGGCAAAGGATGAACTACCCCACCGCCTGGGCGGGTGGGGTTTCCCCACCTGGGCAAGGCTTTTGTCTCTTCCTCTGCCCCAGTGGCTTCAGGGATCCCGTGCCCCGAGTCCCTGGTTGCAAAGCGTGGCGCTAGCCAGGGTAGAGCTAAGGCAGCCAAGACTCACGCGGCGGGTTCCCAGCCCCGGTTGCTAATTGCAACGTTGCCACTGTCCCCCTGTCCCTTTTTATTGCAAAACTCCAGGCAGAGCAGACAGGGTAGCGATTCCTCAAGTCCACCCGGTGGACAGCGCTGGGAAGGCTAAACAAGACCAGACCGCCCTTCTGCTCCATTTTGGAGGTCAGCATCTGGTTGAGGGTTGCAAACCCCACTGACAAAATGTCCCCCTGACGTGGGCAGTCCAGCCTTGCGCTTCTTCCCTTTAGCTTTACGGGTCGTGTTCTTGGTTACCCCGCTGGCATTAGCGGGATGGACTCCTCTGAGCAAGGCAAGCGTTGTACAGGTAGCAGTGCAAACGGCGAGCCGACAACAAGGCCCGCTCTTGGGTTTTGTTAGGGTACAGAAAGGTCTGCCGCCTGGTTACCAGTCCAGTTTCACTCACCTTACAGAGCTCAGTCGAGTGTTGAGACAAGGGTTCAGCAAACCTATTGAGGAAGGGCCAAGCTTTGGCACGATTCCACGTGTGGCGGTGCACCCCTAGAAATTGGGAAACGATACCTCCAGAACTAACCAGGGGGTGCTCTCCATCCCCACCGGGCTGGGGAATTCCGCACGTCGAGTTAAAACAAGGGCAATTGCTGCTCTTCCCCCTCAGCAAGGCTTGCAGGATCCGGCTCCTCCCCGTTGGCATTCCCCTCCAGCAAGGGATCTGCTGCTTCCGATAGCAACTGACGAGCGGCCGCTAGCAACTCGTTGCGCAAGGGGGCCAGATCGCTGCGGTCAGCCAGATACTGCTCTAGAGCCGTCAGAGGCTCAAGTCGGTTGGGATCCAAGCCGGGCAAGCGAATGCGCTCAGGGCTGACCACCTCCGGGGCAATGGTATAGCTAAAGGCAGAGGCAAGAGCCTGGTGGAGGGCCCGCTCGTCGAGGCAATCCAGTTGGTCGGGGCGGAGGCGGTAGATGAGGCGCAGGATGGAGCCGGCTACAGGGGCTTTGGCGATAGCCTCCAGCAGCTTGGCCTGCACCTGCTGGGGGGGATAGGGGGTGAGATCTAGGCGAATGGTGTGAAAGGTACGGGTAGGCAAGGGCCAAAACTCGTAGCTGGCCCCCGTGGGCGTAACCTCTGCCAATACACAGCCTTTTTCCTCTTTTTCCTCGCCGAAGTCCAACCGCTCGATGCTGCCGGGATAGATTACTAACGGCTCCCGACAGAGCACCTGGTGGCAGTGGACATGCCCCAAAGCTACGTACTGGTAGGCTGGCCGCGCCAGCAGCGACAGGGGCACCGTCAGTCCTTTACCCAGCGAAAGATGCCGCTCGGCCCCATGGCGGGCTGTATCCACCATTACATGAGCCAGCAAAATCGCCGGGATCCCTGGCTGCAACCTGCGGGTCTCGCCTTCCAGAGCCAAATCCAGGCGCCGCAGAAGCTCCTGGACCAACACTTCAGGGTCAAGGCCCCAGGCCTCCTGGTGGGCCAGCAGGGTGGAGCGGTTTAGCCAAGGCAGGGTGGTTACCTGAACCGGGCCGCTGCGAGTTTCAATCCAATGGGTCTGCAGCCGATCCCCCACAACGAACCCTGCCACCCCCAGGGCTCGGTAGATGGCTAGGCTGTTGCCCTCCTGGCCCTGCCCGTATTGGTCGTGGTTGCCTACCAGGAGAACGGTCGGGATGCCGGCATCGGCCAAGCGACGAAACTGTTGGGCAAAGAGTTCTTGGTGCCGAGGGGGCGGCGTCGCATCAGGAAAAGCATCTCCCCCAAACAGGACTAAATCCACAGCTTGATCGAGGGCAAGGTCAATGCACCGCTGTAAGGAAGCCACAAAATCCTCCAAGCGGGTGTTCAATCCTGTGGCCGGGTTGATGGAGCCATAGGCTAAACCACCGCCCAAATGGATATCAGAAAGATGCAGCAGCTTCACCATCTCAGCAGCCCCTCTCTCACCTCGACTCCTGGCTGCCAAATTCCACGCCCAAGCCGCGATCCCTGCCTAAGCTAAGCTTCTCGGCGCGGTCGGGCCCACTCCAGCCGTAAGGGCCGACCCATAAACTCCTGACCGTTGGCAACGTCAATGGCTTCCTCTTCCTCTGCCTTGGTGGCCAACTCCACAAATGCAAAGCCACGTGTCTGGCCCGTTTCTCGGTCTACTGGGATGGTAACCGACTTAACGTTCCACCGCTGTTGGAAGAAGGCTTTGAGATCTTCAGGTGAGGCTTTATAGTTTAGGTTTCCCACAAAAATGGTCATGGCAATGGAAGCAAAGCAAGGCCCAGGTCAGCAAGAGCAGCAGCCCCAGCTCAAGGTACTTCACTTCTACCACGGCGCCTTGCCCGCTTGCCCAAAATAACAAGACGTAAAGGAATCCCTGCTTGAAAATCTTCGCATTTCCCTATCCAAAATACACCCTTGTCAAACTCTGGGGGACCGGACTTTTTCTGCAGCCTTGTTGGGATCTCCAAGAGTTTCCTCCCCCGCCTAGCTACCGGGGCTTGACATCTTGTTGCAGCTTGTTAAGGAGGATTGTTAAAATATGTGTTGTCCTGCCTTACCCGTCAGGATCAAGGCTGGAACATCACCTACCCCGAAGCCTCTTGAGGTGACGATAATGGAAGAAACGCCAGGTCTTCCCTTGGAGCAAGAATTTCGCCAGCGGGCTTTTGAGATGTTGGTGGCTCGCATGAGCCCCGAGCAAGCTAAGGACATCCTGGTCAAGCTGCACAAGCAGATGCTACTGCAGGAGGTTACCTATCGCCAGTTGCTGCGCCACTTCCTCAACGCCTAGGGGTATATGAATGCCCTTTCGCTGCCTACCTGGTGGATTCACGTGGCTAGCGTCTTGGAGTGGCTAGCGGCCATTGTTTTGGTTTGGCAGTTTGGGGAGCGAATGGGGCGGCCAGAATGGCGAAGTTTAAGCTGGGCGATGCTGCCGGCGCTGCTGGGGGCCATGTGTGCCATTACCTGGCATTGGTTTGACAATGACCCCACGTTAGAGTGGGTAGTAACTGCCCAAGCGGGGTTTACCCTGCTGGGCAACTGTACGCTGGCAGGGGCAGCCTACCACATTTGGCGGGCTGAGCAAGCAGATAAACCAGATCCCGGCTAAGTGATGAACAGCTTGTTTGCCCTCTCTTTGTTCCCCTACTTGCTCTTTTTGTTTTTCCTGTCGCGGCTGCGTCGGATCCCGCGTCTGGCGTTGGTTGGCTTTTGGCTGCTGCTGCTTTTTGTGGCTGTCAGCATCCCGGCAGGGTTGTACGCCCAGAGGCATTATGGTACTTCTTTAGCCAATGTGGATCTCCTCCATGGAGGGGCAGAGGCTTTTCTCACCCTCTCCAACATTTTGGTGGCTCTGGGCTTCAAGCAAGCCCTTGACCAGCACGCTCAGGGATCCCCGAAGAGCCCAGAGTAGTCGTGATCCCTCAGGCCTCCCTTGGAGTTGGAGGGCAATTGCAAGCAGGTGTAGAATGAAGCTACCAGCTAGCCTAGTTCCCCGGAAGAGACTTGCCTGATGGTGGCCACACTTTCCGTCCCCAAAGTTAAACTCAAAAACCCACCGCTGCCCATCTACCGCATGGGGGACAAGGTGCTGCGGCAACCAGCCAAGCGTATTAGTCAAGTCAACGACGAGATCCGCCAGCTGGCGCGAGACATGCTGCAGACCATGTACAGTTCTGATGGCATTGGTCTAGCGGCGCCGCAGGTGGGTATTCACAAGCGCTTGATTGTGGTGGACATCTATCCCGATAAGCCAGAGGTGCCGCCGCTGGTACTGATTAATCCAGAGATTCGGGAGTACTTTGGCGGGATGGTGGCCGCTCAGGAGGGCTGCCTAAGCATTCCAGGTGTCTTCTGGGAGGTTCTGCGGCCGCAGGGAGTGGTGGTGTCGTTTAAAGATGAAACCGGGCGGCCCCGCACAATCCAAGCCGATGACCTGCTAGCGCGGGTCATCCAACACGAAATTGATCATCTCAACGGCGTGCTGTTCGTAGATTACGTGGAAAACGAACTGCTGCTGGATCAGGAGCTGCGCAAACACGGCTTCCAGATGCAGGATGTGCAACGCAGAGCTAGCCCAGCTGTTACTCCCTCCCTGAACCCTCGCTAGGATTTCCGCAGGCGCTGCGCTAAGAGCTGTTCCTCCAGAGCGGCAATGCGGTTATAGGCAGCAGTTAGCTGCGCACTCAAGCGCTGAATCTGGGCCTCAGGGGCAAGATCATAGGTTGGCTTGCAGTTGCTTACAGGCGGGTCCTCCTCCAGCAAAAGGTTACGGCTTCCATCTCCAACCAAGTCGGAGTTGAGAGCGCTGTAGTAGGAGGAGGCGGGTACAGCTTTTTTGGCCTCTTGCCGCGCCAGGAGGGCAGCAACCACCTGCTCTGGCATCCGCTCAATTGCAGCTTTCAGCTCCTGAATTTGCAACTCCAGACGCTCAAAATAGTGCTGCAAGGTTTCGCTCATAGCCGCCCCACTTTCAACTCTTTACTTTCATTGAAAGAGACAAGGTCCGCTCCTCCCTCTCTTTCCCCAGATCATTTAACGATTGAACAAAAATGCAGAATTCCCCTCCTCCCCCTTCCCTACAAGGGGGTTACACTTTGCCAGTGTTCGCAGTGGCTGCCGCTAAGGCTGCCCTTCACCACCTGCTCAAGATTCCCTTGCCGCAGGAGGGCGGTTGCCCCGCCGTAGCAGTGCAGGTGGAGCCGGAGGGGGGATCCCCTACGGCCGGGCTCAGGATCCCGGTGGAGCAAGTGGCGGCTTTGTCGGAGGACACGGCGTTGGCCATCACCCGCTCGGATCCTGGCCCCCACCTGGATCTCACCCGCAATACACCGGTCTGGGGGTGGGTGGCTCTGGAGGAAAAAGATCCCACTGCTTCCCCTTTGCTCCTAGAAGCTGGAGAGGGGCTGGGACGACGCGCCGACGGCAGCCCGGCCATCTCTGCCTACGCCCGGCGCCTGTTTGAGATCAATCTTTTGCCCGGGATCCCGGATGGGTATCGCCTGCGGGTGCGCATCATCCTGCCGGAAGGCAAGCTGCTGGCAGAACGCACCTCGAATGCCGCTTTTGGGGTGCTGGAGGGGCTGGCTCTCTTGGGGACGCGAGCAGAGGTGGAGCCTTCTGCCACTGCCGAGAGCCTGGAGCGGGCCCGCTGCGAATTGCAGCAGAAGTTGGAAAAGCACAGGCATCTGGCCTTTTGTGTCGGCAGCCACGGGCAGCAGGTGGCGCTGCAACAAGGGATCCCGGCAGAGCAGATCCTACTGGTGGCCAACTGGATTGGGCCGCTGCTGGTGGAAGCAGGGTTGCGGGGGGCGGAGTTGGTTCATCTAATCGGCTACCACGGCAAGCTCATCAAGCTGGCGGGGGGCATCTTCACCACCTCCAGCCATGTGGCCGATGCTCGTCTAGAGATTCTAGCGGCAGCCCTAATCCGCGGCGGGGGAGCAGCTGAACAGGCGCGGCAGGTGCTAGAGCTAAGGACGGTGGAGGCGGCGGTGCAGTATCTCAAGGAGCTGGGCTGGGCAAAGCCGGTGCTGCAGGAGCTGGCCCGCCAGATCCGCAAGCGGGCGACAGCCTATGTGCAAAAGTATGCTGGCCGCTCCCTAGAGCTGGCGGTAACGTTGTTTGATCGGCAGGGGCAAGTTTGCGCCCAGGTAGGGCAGGGATTTGGGCCTCAGTTTGCCGAGACCCTCTAGCTCAAATCTCGCGGTTTTCAGCGACTTGCGGAGTTGAGCTAAGTTGGATCCAAAGCTACTCAGGGATCTCACCAGTGGCCACTGCTTCCGCGGCTTCTTCCCAGCCTGCTCTCCTGGAGATAGTGGCTTGCTTACAGGCAGCCCTGAGTTCCCTAGAGCTGGGCTATCTCCAAGTCCAGGCGCGTCTTTCCGGCCACCGTCTGCTGCTGCGTTTAGAGGGGGATCCCCTCCCCAATCCGGATTGGCTGCTGCAGCGCCTCTTGCCAACCCTGGAGCAACTGGCGCTGACCCACCGGCACTGCCAGGTGGAGCTGTTCGGCTTTCCCCCCAACGAAGGGATCCCGGAGTGGCACCGCGAGTGGCGCTACCAGCCGCCGCCTAACCCCAATAGCCCTCTGTACCGTGCCCAGCAGGGGGATGTGGAGGCCATCCAGTACGTGCTCAGCTATCTGCTGCGCCCAGAAGGGATCCAGACCCGTGTTCATCTGCATCCTAAGCTGGGCCTCTTACAGGTGAACTTACAGGCTGCGGAAGTTCCGGATCCGGCCTGGGCCAAGGATTTTGTGCGGCGGGTCTTGACCCGCCTGGAATGGACCTTTGTGCAGCGGCTGCGGCTTTCCGGGCAAAAGCTGGGCGCTTTCTTTCCAGCCTGGAGCCAAGAGTTCGATCTCAAACAGCCTGCCTTTTGGCAGGCCCCCCCGGCCAGACTTTCTCCCTTTCCTTCTCCAGCGCCTGACACTGGCGAGCCCTCTCCACCTTCCCCTGCCGCTCTAGACTAAGGGGCAGGGCTCAGGAGGGTCGGCCATGCGGGTTGTTTTCTTTGGCACGCCGGAGTTTGCTCTGCCCTCGCTGCAGCTCCTGTTGCAGCGGCAGTCTCTCTTTGAAGTGGTGGGGCTGGTCTGCCAGCCGGATCGGCCGCAGGGACGAGGACAGAAGGTGCTCCCCCCGCCCACCAAGGTTCTTGCCCAAGCCCACGGGATCCCGGTGTGGCAGCCTGTCCGGCTGCGGCGAGATCCAGAGGTGCTGGCAGCTCTAGAGGCGCTGGCTGCCGATGTGTTTGTGGTGGTGGCCTATGGCCAAATCCTGCCGCCGGCGGTGCTGCAAATGCCCAGGTTGGGCTGCGTCAATGTCCACGCCTCCCTTCTGCCGGCTTACCGCGGCGCTGCCCCCATCCAGTGGGCCATTGCCAACGGCGAGACCGAGACCGGCGTCACCACCATGCTCATGGACGAAGGCCTGGATACGGGGGCCATCTTGCTGCAGGCCAAGCTGCCCATCGGGCCAGAGCAGACCGGGCTGGAACTGGCTTCCCAACTGGCCCAACTGGGGGCCGAGCTGCTGGTGGAAACCCTGGTGAAACTAGAAAAAGGAGAGATCACCCCCATCCCCCAGGAGGACTCGCGGGCCACCTATGCCCCCCTCCTTAAAAAGCAGGACTTCCAGCTCGATTGGCGGCGCCCAGCCCAAGCCTTGCATAACCAAATCCGCGCCTTTTCTCCCGACTGTTTTACCGGCTTGCAGGGAAAACGGATTAAGATTGTCCGCTCTGCCGCTCCCCAGTTGCATCCACCCCCTGACCCTCTTCCCCAGGGTAGCCCCGGAGAAGTGGTGGGGTTGGCCAAAGGAGAAGGGGTGTATGTGGCTACTGGGGAGGGATCCCTTCTCATCCGGCGGGCCCAACTGCCCGGCAGGAAAGAACAGTCGGCCTGGGACTTGGTCAACGGCGGCCAACTCAGGGTGGGCATGCGCTTTGAGGTGCTGCCGGATCCCTAGCCCCCCTCTCCCTTTGGGAGAGGGGCTGGGGGTGGTCGCGTGAGCGGCGCGGAGCGCTTGGGCTGGCTACCCTGGGAGAGGGGCTGGGGGTGCTACTCTGGCTGGGGAAACTCCTCCCACAGGCGGGTGTGCTGGCGCAGGCTAAGGAACTGCCCGCCGCCGAGAATGAGGTGATCCAAAACCGGGATCTGCAGCAGTTGCCCCGCCTGCAAGAGTTGCCGCGTCAGGGCAAGATCCTCCGGGCTGGGATCCAAACTGCCGGAGGGGTGGTTGTGGGCCACCAGGATGCGGCTGGCTCCTTGCTTGATGGCGCTGCGGAAGGTTTCCCGCGGGTGGGTGAGGGTTTCCGTGGCGGTTCCCCGCGTTACAATCTGCTGGCCAATGAGGCGGTGTTTGATGTCCAAGTGCAGGACGGCAAAGTGCTCTTGGGTCTCCCACATCAGGTCGCCGCTGAGGGCCATGGCCGCCTGTTCTGGCGATTCAATCACCGTCCGCTCGGGTGGTCGGGCCAAAAAGATCCGCCGCCCCAGCTCGATGGCGGCCAACACTGTTGCTGCTTTGGCTGGGCCAATGCCCTCAATTTGCAGCAGCTCTCCGGCTTCCAGCTGGCGCAGTTGGGCTAAGGGATCCCCCTGGGCTTCCAATTTTTTCAAGAGCAACTGGGCCAGGCCAACGGCTGAGAGCTTGCCCGGCCCCTGGCCGGTATTGAGCAAAATGGCCAGCAGCTCCGCGTGGGAGAGGCTTTTGGCCCCCTGGCTGAGCAGTCGCTCGCGCGGGCGATCCTGAAGGGGAAGGTCGCTGATACGCAACACGTACTGGCTCATCTTGCGGCTAAGGCAGAGAAGAGGTTTTTTTCAACAGCCAAAAAGGGCTGCGGCGCTCGACGACCTGCCAAGTTGCTGCTAGCTCAGCTACAAAGGGATCCCAGCTCACCAGGTAGTCGGGCAGCTGGCCTTGGGCTTGCCAGGCGGCTAGCTCCTCCAGGTTGGCGGCATAGGGCACCCGCAGCGGGCCATAAAAATAGGGTACAAATGACCGCAACCCATAGAGGCCAACCCTTCCCGAAAGAGCCGGTTCTGGGCCGGCAAACTGCTGGAAAAAGTAGATGGATCCCCCCTGGGTATGCTGCAACACCCGCGGGAAAACCCAGCTCCAGGCCAACTGGGCGCTTAGTCCGGTGGCCAAGAGCAAGATGGCCCATCCCCGAACGCTGTGCCGAGCTCTAATCCAGGCCAGTCCCCCCAACGCCAGGAGCACAGCAGGGCCATAGGTGAAGAAGGGCCATTCTACCTCGGCCTGCAGATACCCCAGGGCCAAGCTGCCCGCTAGGCTCTCAAAAAGGTCGGCAAGCGGGATCCCCAAAGCCGCCAATCCCTTCTCGACCCTCGGCAGCAGCAGGACGGGATCCTGGGATCCCAGCCAGGGCAATAGCAGCCACAGGGCTAGCCAAAACAAGCCGCTCAGCAGGATCCAGCCGCCTTCCCAAACGCTGAGTTGAGCCTCTCTTGACCCCAGGCGTTGCAGGCGCAGGGCAGCAAAGTAGGCGCCGATGGGATAAAGCAGCGAGGTGTAGTGGATCAACTTGGTTTGCACCAAGAGCGAAAACAGAGCCAGCACCACCCCGAAGGCCACCAACAGCAGGCGTTCTGCCCGCTGAGTTAAATCCGCCCCTGCCGGGTTACTGTGCCTATGGAGGCTGGCCAAGATCTCCGCCAAGGCTAGAGCCGCCCAGGGAAAACACCCTAGAGCAAAGGCCAGCAGATGAAAATAGACCGGGCCGGGGTGGCCGCTGGGGGTACTCACCAAACCCCACTGGTAGTGCCAAAACGCCGCCAGCCACTGCAGCCCCCGCGCTGCTGCTTCCAGCGCCAGCCAAGCCAGGGGAATGGCCGCCGCCAGGCCCAAGAAGATCACCATCTCCCCCCACCGCCTTGGCAGATCCCGCTGCCAGAGCTTGTAGAGGGCCCAGATGCCCAGCGGCAACACCAGCCCCACCGGCCCCTTGGCCAACACCGCTAGGCCCAAGGCCAGCGCGCCCAGAGCGCTCCACCCCTGCCCGGAGCGGCCGGAGCGACGGGCCTCGTCGGCAGCCCAAAGGGATCCCAGCCCCACGCCCATGCCCAAATTCAACAGCGGGTCGATGAGGCCGGTTTTGTAGAAAAACAAAGGCAGGTAGCCCGTCAGGAGCAGGATCCCCCAGAGGCAGCCAAACTCCACCCCGCGCAGCCGCGCTCCCCACGCCCCCAAGAGGGCCACCGTGATGCCGCCGGCAAACGCATTGGGCAGCCGCGCCGCCCCTTCGTTGACCCCCAGGGCCGCCATTGCCAGCGCCTGCAGCCAGAAAAACAGAGGCGGCTTCTCGTAGAAGGGCTCGCCGTTGATCTGCAAAGCCAGGGGATCGCCGCTGGATAGCATCTGCCGCGCCAAGCTGGCGTAAATGAGCTCGTCCCAGTCAAATAGGTAAGGGATCCCCTGGCCCGCCCCCAGCCACAGGAGGGCCAAAAGCCCCATTCCTAGGGATCCCTGGAGGCCGCCAAGAAGCCTAGCCATGGAAGGCTTCCAGAGGCACCACCCGGCCCACACTGGCGGGCGAGCGCAAAAGGCGTAGTAGGTGAGCGGCTAAGGTGGATCCCTCGATCTCGGCGGGCATCTCCACCCCACACCAACGGCTGGAGCTCTCCTGCAGGGCCGCCACCCAATCGGGAGTTAGGGATCCCCGCGCCACCCCAACCAGTTGCGGCAGCGGCTTCTGGCGATAGAGCCCGATCCAACGCAGGGCCAGCCGAAACGGCCCAGGCCGAAAACGGGGGTTGGGACTGCCGTCCGCTTCAAACTTGCTCAGCATCAGTTGCAGCGAATAGATCTGGCGGGTATTCAAAGGGGGAGCGGCAACCCGGCGGGCGCGAAAGGTGGGCACCATCTCGGCAAAAGGAACCTGGACGGTCTGCTCCTCCCCTGGAGTGGTGTCGAAGGCGTAGCCGTAGGCCGGGCTGTCCCAGCCCCCTTGATCCCGCAGCAGAACCTTGTAGCGCTGTCCATCGCCCCGTAGCCGCAGCTCCAGCCCGGCAAACTCCGACGCATCCAGAGGCGGCTGCCAATTGCGGGTGCGCGTGGAAGCAAAGCCGCCGAAGTTGGCCGTGGAAACCTGGCCTGTAAACAGCAGCTCACCCTCCCCCCAGAGCAGTTGGCTTTGACTCACCCCCCCCATCACCACATCGTCGAGGATGCCCCAGAACTGGTTCAGCTGGGGATCGGGCTGGCGGAAGTCAAAGAGCAGCTGTTCTGTTTGGCCGCTGCGGCGCAGCTGCTCCAGGTGGGCCTTGGCCGCCTCCGGATCCCCCAGCCCCAAGATCACTCTGGCCGTCACCCCGTCCTGGCTCTGCCCCACCTCCGCCCCTTGCTGGCGCAGCGCCTCTGCCAAACCCTCAGGCAGGCCATTGCCCAAAAGCAGCAAGGGAAGGGAAGTAGCAGGCGTTAGAGAAGGAGGCATAAAGTAAGCGGCTGGGCTTGGAAAGCCATTCTGCAGCCAGCGCCAGAAGTTAGCAAAGGGGAGCACCTCGTAGTAGGTGAGGGTGTTCCAAAACCGCCCCAGATCCCAGGTCATGGTTTAGCTACTCCAAAACGCGCCCTACCTAGCTCCCGCAAGAAGAGGATCCCCATTTTCCAGCGTAGGCAAAGTTGAGGGTGAGGGGACATGAAACAGGTTAGCCGCTGGGACCGGCAAGCAGGACCTTGATGTGGGCGGCAATGCGCTGGGCAGCGCCTGGGGAGCCCATGCGCCGTTGACCGTGGGCCCGCAGCTGGGCGGCGTAAGTGGGATCCTTGGCCAGGCGGTCCAGAATTTGGCAGAGCACAGCAGGGGCCTGCTGCGGCGAAGTGAGGTGAACGGCGGATCCCAGAAGGCGACTTTGGGCTTCGGCAAAGCGGGGAGTAAATTGCGGCCCCTCCCCCGGCAGGGTGACCACCGGCTTCCCCAGGCCCACGCATTGTTCCGTGGCTGTCCCCGCCATGGCCAACACCGCCGTAGCTCGGTGGGCACAGGTGCCGAAATCTCCCCACACCAGCAGCAAGTCGCGGCGCCGGGGCGGAATCTTCTCCTGAAGAGGCGCCCGCTCCAGCGTGGGGCTGAGGGCTGCATAAACTTGGATCTCCAGCGGCAGTTGCTCGACCACCTGCATCATCAGGGCCCAGTTACGGTAGGCTTCCGGAGGGCGGGATCCCGGCAGCAGCAGCACCGCAGGCCGGTCGGGATCTAAAGGTAATTCTCCCCGCGGCTCCAGACCATCCATCATGGGGTTGCCCAGGTAGAAGGCTCTCAGGCCCCGTTGCTGCAGGGCGGTTGCCGTCAGCTCATCCCGTAAAAAAGAACCTAGGCAGCGCCGGTGGGCCATCAGCCAGCGCTCCCAGGGCAAGTAATCGGAAACCGGCTGTCCCAGCCAAGAGCGGTGGTAGGGCCCCCGTTCGTCCCGCCAGTAGTAGTCCGACTTGGCCGTGCCCACAAAGACGTAGGGGATCCCGCTCCACCACGCCATGGCCAGGGGCACAATGTCTCCCACGGCTAGCACCAGCTCCACCTGAGGGGCTAGGCGGCGCACCAGGGCCAGTTGCTTTCCTGTCAGGCCCAACAGGCCAGCGCGCAGATCTCGCCACAACTGCCGCCAATCCTGGTAGATAAACCCCCCCGAAGGCATTACCCGAGTTAGGGGCAGCAGTGGGATCTCTTGCTGTCGATACGCCACACCTTCCCCTACAATTGGCAGGGCCTGCACTGGGATCCCCAGTTGGGTGAGGGCTGAGGCAATGCGGCTAGCCACCTCGTCTTCTCCGTGGCCATTGCTTAGGCACAGCACCCGCGCCGGCATTGGTGGATTCAAGGGCATTCCTACAGCTTGGTGGCAACTCCAAACCTCGCCAGGGCAGGGGATCCCATGGCGTCGACCAGATCCCCTCAATTAAAATAGAGCCAACCCAAGGGGGGAAGCTAGGGAATGCTCCGGAACGACCGCCAACGAGCTGAGTTGATCGCCGCAGTGGAGGCCCTACAGCTGGAAGGCCCTTACTTTGTCGAAACACGTCTTTTGCGCCAGCGAGGGCCGTTCTGGCGGGCGGTAAAGGATGTGCCAGCCGGTCAGCCCTGGTGGGAGATCCGCTACTTCCCTGCCTGCAGCTGCTACGCTTGGGCCTACCTGCCGGAAGGGATCGGCCCCCGTGAGTTTGCCTGGGGACACACGCCACAGCAGGCCTTCCTCAACGCCCTCTGGCAACGGACTCCGTCTGCCCCCTAGGGTAGGCAGGAGGGAGACCCCTCCATCAGAGTTGGGGATAGGGATCCCCTTTACCAGAAAGCGCCGTAAGGCCCTGCCCTTTAGGGCAGGGATAAAGGACTCCGTCCCGCTACGCGATAAGGCGCCGCATGTTGTTTTATCGTATTGAGCCCGTGATAAAATGGTAGCATGAGAGTCATAGAAGCCAAGCTAAAGGGCACACAGGAGCAGTATCGAGCTCTAGATGAAGCCATCCGCA